>OMBQ01002221.1_pt1 | contig 12973 bp, 10 predicted proteins | sample 1674311 | NCBI WGS metagenome assembly OMBQ01 (sample SAMEA103958160, study PRJEB25191) | human gut metagenome | biome: human-associated habitat [ENVO:00009003]; feature: intestine environment [ENVO:2100002]; material: feces | place: Germany | collected 2013/2015 | reverse complement strand
AAGCCGGTCGTATCGGCTCGGCGACCAATAACCTCGGCTTTATGTACGAACTGGACGCCATCGCCGCCTGCGTGGTGGGCGGTGTATCGTTCAGCGGCGGGGTAGGGACCGTATTCGGCGTGGTGACAGGGGTAATTATCTTCACCGTGATCAACTACGGCCTGACCTACATTGGCGTCAACCCTTACTGGCAGTACATCATCAAGGGGGCGATCATTATCTTCGCCGTGGCTCTGGATTCCCTGAAATACGCCCGTAAGAAGTAATTTTTGCCTGAGTAAAAACCCGCGCCTGGCGCGGGTTTTTTTATACCTGAAACGGATGCGATGATGCAGGCTACTTTTCTTTCTGCAGCTCCAGCAGCTGCTCCGGCGTGACCGCCGGGTAGGACTGGGCGTCATCCGGCACGTCGTGCTGCTGCGCCGGAATCGGGATTAAAGGGCCAAGGAAGCGCGGTTCCCGTTTGAAGATGTAGAGGTCCGCCAGCGCGCCAAAGCGGGCACCGAATTCGCGCAGCCGCACGCTCCACATATCCTTCGGCGACGGCACCGCGTAGCACTGGGCCTGGATCCCCATATGCAGGGCGATAAACAACGCCCGTTCGCAGTGGAAGCGCTGGGTGATGATAATGAAGTCGTTGGTGTCGAACACTTTGCGGGTGCGGACGATCGAATCAAGCGTGCGGAAACCGGCATAGTCCAGCACGATATCCGCCGGATCGACGCCGCCTTTAATCAGGTCCCGGCGCATCGTCATCGGTTCATTGTAGCTTTGCAGGGCGTTATCCCCGCTCAGCAGCAGATAGTTGACCTTGCCGCTGTTGTAGGCGTTGAGCGCGCCCTGGATGCGGTAGCGGTAATACTGATTGATGACGCCGGTGCGGTAGTATTTAGCAGTGCCCAGCACCACGCCGACCTGGCGGTAGGGGAGGTCCTGCAGCTCGTCATAGATATAGGGCGCGGTTTTCCAGCTCATCCAACGGTCAAGACCCAGCACGGTCAACAGCAGCAGGCCGAGCAGGACTAACAGGCTGTAGAACACACGCTTTAACATGAACTTGGCTCAATAATAGACAACGGAGTCTTCAGGCTACTTTACCCGCCGGGTAAGCGCAAGAAACCCGCGTTTGATTGCGGGGATTTTCAGCAATATAGACAGATCGCCGAACGCAGGCCGGGTAAGGGGTGAGCCGACACCCGGCATAGGGATCTTCAGCTCGCCATGGCGCGAACCGTAGGTCGGGTAAGCGTAGCGCCACCCGACACCTAAGGGTATAAAAGGTAGGCCGGATAAGCCGAAGACGCCATCCGGCCATCTGCGCAGGCTGATTAACCTAACAGCACGCGCTCGATATTGTGGCAGCCCAGCGCCTTCAGGGTGGCGACGGTGGCGTCCCACTGAATCAGCGCCGCATCGGCTTTCTCCGCCAGGATCGCCCGCTGGATGTCCGGATAATCATAGCCGTTGAGGCTGAGGAGATTCAGCGCCCCCTGCAGCGGCGGCAGCGTCGGGTTGAACGCCGCGTTTTCCGCATAGCTGCCGCTGAAAAGGGTGCCATCTTTCAGCTCCAGCGCTACGCCGGAAGGCGAGTGGCTGTACGGCGCGTGGCAGCGGTTAGCGGCCTCAATCGCCGCCTGGGACAGGGCATCGCCGCTGACCGGGAAGCCGTGGTTCTGGTGGTCCATCAGCAGGGTTTTGATCTCCAGGTCTTTCGGGCCGAAGGCATCCGGCAGATAGTGCTGCAGCGCATGGGCTTCGCGACCGGGCAGATGAATGCGCAGCGCCAGTCCGCTGTTCAGTTCGTTCATAAACTGACGACAATGGCCGCACGGCGTGTAGTTCACCGTGATAGCGCGCAGGGAGGTTTCACCGCGCAGCCAGGCGTGGCTGATGGCGCTCTGCTCTGCATGGACGGTCTGCTGCATGGTGGCGCCGAGAAACTCCATGTTGCCGCCAAAGTACCAGCGGCCGCTGACGCCGCGGGCGATAGCCCCGACGTTAAAGTGAGAAAGGTCGGCGCGCGCGCAGGCGGCGGCCAGCGGCAGTAGCGCAAAGGCCAGCGCGTCTTCGTCCAGACCTGTCGCCTGTTGCAGCGTCGCCACCTGATCGGCTTCGAGCAGCGCCGGGAAGTGCGGGTCGGCGAGCATCGGGGAGATGGCCGCCTGCAGGTCTGCTGCCAGGGTAGTCAAAGCAGCTTGAAAACGTGAGTGCATAGCGTTGCCTCATAACAGTGTAATGGGGAACCAGTGTACGGGCGTCAAGGGGTTTCAAATGTGATTTACATCCCATTGCTAATGCAACTTTTCTTTGTTGCATTAAGAAATGTGACTTGAATCACAATTCATCCCACCACCGCGAGGATCAGCGGGAATAAAAATGGTGCCATCAACGAGGTGATGATCCCGCACAGCACCAGCGCCAGCGAGCTGAACGCTCCTTCCTGATAGTCCAGTTCCGCACAGCGGGCGGTACCGAGGGCGTGCGAGGCGGTGCCCATCGACAGGCCACGTGATGCTTTGGTGCGAATACGCATCAGGTTGAGCAGCGTATGGCCGAATACCGCGCCAAGGATACCGACAAAAATCACGCACACGGCGCTGATGGCCGGGATGCCGCCGATACTGCCGCTCACCGCCATCGCAATCGGCGTGGTCACCGATTTGGGCAGAACAGAGGCGGCGATTTGCGGCGTGGCGCCCATCAGCAGGGCCACGGTGGTGCCGGTGATCATCGCCACACAGCTGCCGATAAAGCAGATGGTGATGATCGATTTCCAGCGCGCGCGGATCTGGTGCAGCTGTTCATATAGCGGGAAGGCCAGCGCGACCACCGCCGGCTGCAGCAGATCGTTCAGGATCTTGCTGCCGGCAAAATAACGTTCATAGGAGATCCCGGTCAGCAGCAGAAAGGGAATAATCACCACCATCGCCACCAGCAGCGGGTTGAGCAGCGGGAATTTGAAGCGGGCCGCCAGTTTGCGGGCGAGGAAAAAGACGATCAGGGTAAGCGGTAGCGACCACCAGATTTCATGCATCATTTTTCTTTTCCTTTTGCCCAATCACTTTACGTTCGCCATGCACCAGATGGGAACTCCAGCTCACCACCACAAACACCACCAGCGTGCTGATGGCGCAGGAGATAACGACAGGCCCAAGCTGGGCGCGTAGCAGATCCCAGTACTGCATCACGCCGACGCCGATCGGCACGAACAGGAGCGCCATATAGCGGATCAGGATATTGCAGCCGGGGTTGACCCACTGCGGCGGCATGATTTGCAGCGCCAGCAGCACGAAGAGGATCAGCATGCCGATGATGCTGCCGGGGATGGTGATGGGCAGCAGCCCGGCGATAAATATTCCGGCGTACAAGCAGGCGTAAATCAGGACGAAAGCCCGCAGGTACTGCCAGATAATAGTCAGCGATTTACTCATGGTAATAACCCTTGATGAAGTGAATTCATCATACAATTAATCCCTAAAATGTGCTACCGATCACATCATGAATTCTATGCATAGCGCTTATAGCTTACGGGAACCATCATCTCGCCCGTCAGAGTCCGAAGCCTTGCGGCTTAGACGGTTTCTCTCCCCACGCTACCTTGCTGGACGAGGCGCGGCAAATAAAGGTAAATGGGACGCCACAGACCCCTGTAAAGCATAGAGATTATCTCGCCGTTTTGCCGCCTCGGGCGTCCGGGGACCGGAGTGCGCTGGGTCGGACGCATTGAGCGCTTTCAACCAACGCCCGGAGGCGCTACCATAGCGCCTCTTTTTTTTCCGGGTAACGATATGCGTGTACTACTGGCGCCGATGGAAGGCGTGCTCGATTCGCTGGTGCGCGAGCTGCTGACCGAGGTTAACGATTACGATCTTTGCATCACCGAATTTCTGCGCGTGGTGGACCAACTGCTGCCGGTCAAATCGTTCTACAGGCTGTGCCCGGAACTGCATCATCAAAGCCGCACCCCGTCCGGTACCCGCGTGCGCGTCCAGCTGCTGGGACAATATCCCGAGTGGCTGGCGGAAAACGCCGCCCGCGCGGTGGCGCTGGGGTCGTGGGGCGTTGATTTAAACTGCGGCTGTCCGTCGAAGCTGGTGAACGGCAGCGGCGGTGGGGCGACGCTACTGAAAGATCCAGAGCTGATCTATCGCGGCGCGAAAGCCATGCGCGAAGCGGTCCCTGCGGATTTACCGGTGACCGTCAAGGTGCGTCTCGGCTGGGACAGCGGTGAACGGCGCTTTGAAATCGCCGACGCGGTGCAGCAGGCGGGGGCCAGCGAACTGGTGGTTCACGGCCGTACCAAAGAAGATGGCTACAAAGCCGAACGCATCAACTGGCAGGCGATCGGCGAGATCCGCCAGCGCCTGACTATCCCGGTGGTCGCCAACGGCGAGATCTGGGACTGGCAAAGCGCGCAGGACTGTATGGCCGTCACCGGCTGCGATTCGGTGATGATTGGCCGCGGGGCGCTCAATGTGCCGAACCTCAGCCGGGTGATCAAATACAATGAACCGCGCATGCCGTGGCCGCAGGTGGTCCAGCTGTTGCAAAAATATACCCGCCTGGAAAAGCAGGGTGATACCGGCCTGTATCATGTGGCGAGAATTAAGCAGTGGTTAGGCTATTTACGCAAGGAATATACCGAGGCGCTGACCCTGTTTAATGAAATTCGCGCCCTGCAAACGTCTGCTGAAATAGCGGTGGCGATCGGCCGCTATTAACCGCCATACTGTTATTCGCTTCACATATTATTACTTGCATGCCTATTGATGATAGGCATGGGTTGAATAAAGTGATAATGTGCGGTCAATCAATTCAGGATTGCTACTGAACTCAGGCAAAACCTAAGCACTTTCGTCATTCGTGGCGCAAAGTGCTTAGGTTTTTTTTTGGTAAAAATTCAGGGTGGATAAAATGATGATGTAAAACAATGAGATGTGAATAACGATTTCTCTGGCATTGTCGCGGTTTTATTACCGACGGACGCTTTTTGCCATTCATTTTTAAAAAAAGAAAACGGGTAAATAAATAGCCTGGGGATCCCCTTTGTTTTTATTCAGTCACGGTGGAGATCACAATGCATAACAAAAAAATAAATCAGCTTTTTATCGGCGCGGCGCTGGCGACTATGGCGCCCGCCGTGAACGCGGCGCAAACCCCGGAGTGGAACGGCAGCGTGCTGGGGTTTGAAGCCGGACAGCCAGGGCTGCTGGGCGATATGCTGGGCATTCGTCCCATCCTTGAAGAGAACGGCTTTCATTATAATCTTGGCTATCTTAACGAGATGGCCTACAACGCCGGCGGCGGCTATAACCATGATAAACATCTGGCCTATATTGACCAGGTGTCATTGACCTTTACCCAGGATCTGGAGCGCTGGACCGGCATACCGGACGCGCGGCTTGAGGGTAATATCGTCAATCGCAACCATGATGATAACCTCACCACGAAACGGCTGCAGGATCCGCGGGTCAGCTTCAACGATCTGTCGCAGGAGAGCTGGGGCGGCGGGTCGATCACCCGTCTCGGCTGGCTGACCTTTGCCCGCAGCTTTGACGACCGCCGCCTGACCTGGCGCATCGGCATGATGAACAAGGTGCAAACCTTCGACCAGATCATACCCTGCGATTTTCAGCTGCTGACCCAGTGCGGTGGGAAATCGGCCAACTCGCTGACGTGGAATAACTGGAACATTCATACCTGGGGCACCACCCTCGAGTACAAGCTGACGCCGACCGTCACCCTCAAAGGCGGGGTGATGGAGCAAAACCCGCAGGCTACCGCGCGCAGCCACGCGTGGAGCTGGTCGACGAAGGGTAGCAAAGGCATCTTACTGCCGATGGAGATCGAAACCCGTCCGCTGATTAATGGCCTGCCGGGAGCCTATAACCTTGGCGTGGTCTGGACTAACGCGCCGCAGAGCGACCTCTATAGCGGCAAATCTGGCGGCGCCGGGGCGACCGATCCGCAAGGTTACGCCGAGCACGACAGCACCTGGTTTATGTACGCCGGCCTGAACCAGCAGATCACCCGCCACGCCGACGACCCGCTGCGGGGGATGAGCGTCTCACTGAGCGGCAGCCTCAGCGACCAGCGCAGCAACTATATCCACTCCGCCGTCGCCGCCTCACTGCGCTACCGCGGTCTGTTTGACGCCCGTCCGGAGGACTGGATCGGCTTCGGCCTGACGTGGATCGACATGAGCAGCCACTACGCACGTAATCAGCGCTATATGAATCAGATAAGCGGCGCCACCGACTATAACGATCCGGCTTACCAGCCGGTGGCCGGTCATTCGCTGAACGGTGAACTCTATTATCGCTTCCGCCCGGTCTCCTGGCTGGAGCTGCAGCCGGGCCTGCAGTACTGGCACCGTCCGGGCGGCGTCGCGCAGACCCAGGACGCGTGGGTAGTGGAGTGGAAAACCATCGTGACCTTCTGATAGTCGCGATCTTAATCACGTTTTTTCACTTGTCAGGTTGAGCGCGCAGCAGAAGTTGTTACAGTGCTGGCGTTGGATTGCAACTGCTGCGGCAGGCAAAACCTGATCACCTGGCGTTTCGTCGGGGGTCAGGTTTTTTTGTTTCTGGGGTCTATATGCAAATCGCCAAAGTACTCAATAACAATGTGGTGGTGGTTCTCGACGAGCACCGGCGCGAACAGGTGGTGATGGGGCGAGGGCTGGCCTTTCAGAAACGCCCGGGCGACGCGCTGGACGACAGCAAAATTGAAAAAGTTTTCGCCTTACAAAGCGATGAGCTGGTCGGCCGCTTAGGCGAGCTGCTCAGTCAGATTCCGTTAGAAGTGATGACCACCTGCGATCGCATTATCGACCTGGCACGCGGGCGGTTGGGCAAGTTACAGGAAAGTTTGTACATCACGTTAACGGATCACTGTCATTTTGCTATCGAGCGGCAGAAAAAGGGCATCGCACTGCGTAACGTGCTGCTGTGGGAGATTAAGCGGCTGTATCCGAAGGAGTTCGCGCTGGGCCAGGAGGCAAGGGCCATCATTGCCAAAAGGCTAGGCGTGGCGCTGGCGGAGGATGAAGCCGGATTTATCGCCCTGCATCTGGTGACGGCGCAGCTCAACAGCGAAATGCCGGAGGTCATGCACGTGACCCGGGTGATGCAGGAGATCCTGCAGCTGGTGAAGTATCAGCTGCAGCTTAACTACGATGAAGAGTCGCTGAGCTATCAGCGTTTCGTCACCCACCTGAAGTTTTTCGCCCAGCGGATGCTGACGCGCACGGTGGTGGAAGATGACGACGTCTCGCTGCACAGCGCGGTGAAAGATAACTACGCCAGCGTGGAAGTGTGCGGAAACGGTGGCGACGCATCTGCAAAAGCAGTATCAGCGGTCGCTGACCACCGAAGAAATTATGTTTCTTGCCATTCATATCGAACGGGTAAGAAAAGAGGGGCGTTAATTCTCCCCAACAAAACTGGATTGTTACTGCATGATGCAGGCAAAACCTGAGCGCGACGCCCACCGGCGTGGTTCTCGGGTTTTTTTATTTTTTACTACTCAGTCGCCGGTTGTCTGCGGGCAGCGGCAGTAAGGAAAAGAGCATGGAATATAAAGCACTCGCGCAGGATATTCTCAGCCGCGTCGGCGGCAAAGAGAACATTGTGAGTCTGGTTCACTGTGCGACACGTCTGCGTTTTAAACTGAAGGATAACGGCAAAGCCGATGCCGAAGGGCTGAAGGCCAATCCGGGCGTGATTATGGTGGTGGAGAGCGGCGGCCAGTTTCAGGTGGTGATTGGCAACCACGTCCACGACGTCTGGCTGGCGGTGCGCCAGGAGGCGGGGTTGAGCGATGACAGCGAACCGGTTGCCGAGGAAAAAGCGGCCAAAGGATCGGTGTTAAGCCAGCTTATCGACATCATCTCCGGCATCTTTACACCGTTTATCGGCGTGATGGCGGCAACCGGTCTGCTGAAAGGCCTGCTGGCGCTGGCGGTGACCTGCGGCTGGCTTACGCCGGAGCAGGGGACTTATAAAATCTGGTTTGCCGCCAGCGACGCGCTGTTCTTTTTCTTCCCGCTGTTTCTTGGCTATACCGCCGGGAAGAAGTTTGGCGGCAACCCGTTTATCTCGATGGTGATTGGCGGGGCGTTAACCCACCCGCTGATGATTCAGGCCTTTGAGGCCAGCCAGGCGCCGGGCGCGGCGGTGGAGCACTTTCTCGGCATTCCGGTGACCTTTATCAACTACAGCTCGTCAGTGATCCCGATTATTCTCGCCTCATGGGTCTCCTGCTGGCTGGAGCGCAAGAGCAACGCGCTGTTGCCGTCATCGATGAAAAACTTCTTCAGCCCGGCCATCTGCCTGGCGGTGGTGGTCCCGCTCACCTTCCTGGTGATTGGCCCGGTCGCCACCTGGCTGAGCCATCTGCTGGCCAACGGCTACCAGTTCATTTATGCGTTTGCGCCATGGCTGGCGGGCGCGGTACTGGGCGCCATGTGGCAGGTGTGCGTTATTTTCGGCCTGCACTGGGGGCTGGTGCCATTGATGATCAATAACATGACGGTGCTTGGTCACGACTCCATGCTGCCTATTATCCTCCCGGCGGTGATTGCCCAGGTGGGCGCCGTGCTCGGTATTTTCCTCGCCACCCGCGATGCGCGCCAGCGGGTGCTGGCCGGTTCCGCCTTCTCCGCCGGGCTGTTCGGCATCACCGAGCCGGCTATCTATGGCCTGACTCTGCCGCTGCGCCGTCCGTTTATCTTCGGCTGTGTCGCCGGGGCGATTGGCGGGGCGATCACTGCCTTTAGCAACAGTTATGCCTACTCGTTTGGCCTGCCAAACATCTTTTTCCCGGCGCAAATGATCCCGCCCGGCGGGATTGACGCCAGCGTCTGGGGCGGGCTTATCGGCACCGGCGTGGCTTTCGTGCTCGCCTGCGTGCTGACCTTCTTCGCCGGCCTGCCGCGCGCCAGCGCCGCGCCGGGCGCCGTGGCGGTAGCGCCGGTCTCGGCAAATGACATCCTGGCGCCGATGAGCGGCAGCGTCATCGCCCTCGATCAGGTGCCGGACAGCACCTTCGCCAGCGGCCTGTTGGGGAAAGGAGTCGCCATTATCCCGGCGGTGGGCAAAGTCATCGCCCCATTCCCGGGCGAAGTGGCTTCCCTGTTTCAGACTAAACACGCCATCGGCCTGCAGAGCGACAGCGGCATCGAGCTGCTGATCCACGTCGGCATCGACACGGTCAAACTCGACGGCGTGCCGTTTACCGCGCATGTGAAAGAGGGCGACAGGGTACAGGCCGGCGATCTGCTGATTGAGTTCGATCGTCAGGCGATTCTGGACGCCGGTTACGACCTGGCGACCCCGATTATTATCAGCAACAGCGATGACTATCGTGAGATCGACACGGTGGCGCCCAGCGCCGTCGAAGCCGGTCAGCCGTTGTTGTCAGTCAGCCATTAATCACAGGAGAGAGAGATGAAAACATTCCCGACAGATTTTTTATGGGGCGGCGCGACCGCGGCGAATCAGGTGGAAGGGGCGTACCTGGAAGATGGCAAAGGGTTATCCACCTCCGATGTGCAGCCGCACGGCGTCTTCGGCGAAGTGGTCGAGCGCGTACCCGGCGACAGCGGCATAAAGGATGTGGCGATCGATTTTTACCATCGCTACCCGGAAGATATCGCCCTGTTCGCTGAGATGGGCTTTAACTGCCTGCGGGTCTCCATCGCCTGGACGCGCATCTACCCCAACGGCGACGACGCCGAGCCGAACGAAGCCGGACTCGCCTTCTACGACAAATTGTTCGACGAGATGGCGAAGCACAACATCACTCCGCTGGTGACGCTGTCGCATTATGAAATGCCATGGGCGCTGGTGAAAAATTACGGCGGCTGGGGCAGCCGGCAGGTGATTGGCTTCTTTGAGCGCTACGCCCGGACGGTGTTCAGCCGTTATAAAAACAAAGTCAAACTGTGGCTGACCTTTAACGAAATCAATATGTCGCTGCATGCCCCGATGACCGGCGTCGGCTTGCCGGCCGGCAGCAGTAAAGGCGAGGTGTATCAGGCCATTCATCACCAGCTGGTGGCCAGCGCGCTGGCGGTCAAAGCCTGTCATGAGCTGGTGCCCGAGGGCAAAATCGGCAATATGCTGCTCGGCGGGCTGATGTATCCCCTGAGCTGCAAACCGGAAGATGTGTTTGCGACGCTGCAGGAGAACCGCAGCTGGCAGTTCTTCGGCGACGTGCAGGCGCGCGGGGCGTACCCGGGCTATATGCAGCGCTTTTTCCGCGACAACGGCATCACGCTCGACATCACCGAGGCCGATCGCGAAACGCTGAAAACCACCGTCGATTTTATCTCCTTCAGCTACTACATGACCGGGTGCGTCACCGCCGATGAGGCGCTGAACCAGCAGGCGCGCGGCAATATTCTCAGCATGGTGCCGAACCCGCACCTGGCGAGCTCGGAGTGGGGCTGGCAGATAGACCCCCTCGGCCTGCGTACGCTGCTGAACGTGCTGTGGGATCGCTATCAGAAGCCGCTGTTTATCGTGGAAAACGGTCTGGGCGCCAAAGATAAGGTGGAAGCCGACGGCAGCATTAATGATGACTACCGCATCAGCTACCTGAACGACCACCTGGTGCAGGCGCGGGAAGCCATTGACGATGGCGTTGAGCTGATGGGCTTTACCAGCTGGGGGCCGATTGACCTGGTGAGCGCCTCGAAGGCGGAGCTGTCGAAGCGCTACGGCTTTATCTATGTCGACCGCCATGATGACGGCACCGGCACCCTGGCACGCAGTAAGAAGAAGAGCTTTGACTGGTATAAAGAGGTGATTGCCAGCCGCGGCGCCAGCCTGAAAGCGTAATGCTTCCCCGCCCGGCCATCGCCGGGCGAGGGATCAGCCCGGTTTACGCGCGCGCAGTAAAAAGATCATCGGACGCTCTTTCTCTTCATCCAGGGCGGGCTGTTGAGCAATCTGTTCGGCGCTCGGACCCCACTCATCCAGCTGCTCCAGCACAAAACCAGCGGCGATAAGCGCGTTTACCCAGCTTGAGAGTTTGCGGTGCTGTTTAATGACGCCCTCGGCAAACCAGTTGCTTACGCGCTCGCCCTCCTGCTGATAGTGGCTGACCGGCCAGCTTTTTTGCCCCTGCTCATTCACCTGCCATCCCTGATGCAGCGGCGCGGTATAGATGGGATGTTCCGCGGAAAAGACCAGGATGCCGCCAGGGACCAGCGCCTGCTGCAGGGCAGTGAAGAGCGGGGCGATGTCTGGTAAGTAATGGAGCGCCAGTGAGCTATAGACCAGATCGCAGCTGTTGGCGGGCAACGTCAGGGTTTGCAGATCGGCGCAGCGGTAGTCAATCTCATCCCCGCGGGTCATCTCTCGCGCCTGCGTCAGCATACGTCGGGAGATATCAAAACCAATTATCTGGCTGGCTCCCTGCTGCAGCGCCCAGCGGCAAAACCAGCCGTAGCCACAACCGAGATCCACCACCCGCAAACCGGTTACTGGCGGCAGCATTGCCTGCAGCGATGGCCACTCTGGTGCACCCTCCAGTCCCTTCACCGAGCGATCGAGGGTCGCATAGCCGGCAAAGAACTGCGGGTCGTCATAAATATTCTGACTCATATTCATCCCTTGAATTGATAAGGTTGTTTATTTTTAGCTAACTAATAATTTAGTCACACGCTTTACTAAACGCGTTTAATTCAATTAATTTATGATAACCAACCTGATTACGTTATCTGACCTGTTAAATGAAATTGATATTAAAAAATAGCGTGCTGGCGGCATTGCCCCTGGCCATCGCGCTGGCTGGCTGCGCGCCTTCTCATGAGGTCGCTAATCCGCCGCAGCAGCAAATTCCGGCTTCCCACGTTTCCATGGATCTTCCCGCCGCCGTCCAAAATGGCTGGCCACACACCGACTGGTGGAAAGACTACCACGATGCCCAACTGGATAATCTGATTCAGCGCGCACTCGCCAACGCGCCGGACATGCAGATTGCCGAACAGCGCATCAGGCTTGCTGAAGCGCAGGCGCGAATGTCGCAGGCGAATCTTGGCCCGGAGATGGATTTCTCCGCCGATATCGAACGGCAGAAAATGTCCGCTGAAGGCCTGATGGGGCCGTTCGCCACCGATACCGACGGCAATACCGGCCCGTGGTACACCAATGGCACCTTCGGCCTGACTGCCGGCTGGGATCTCGATCTGTGGGGCAAAAACCGCGCGCTGGTGAAAGCGCGCATCGGCGAGCTGAAAGCCCAGGTGGCCGAGCAGGCCCAGACCCGCGAGCTGCTCTCCGGCAGCGTGGCGCGCCTGTACTGGCAGTGGCAGACGGAAGCGGCGATCAAAGCGGTGCTGCAGCAGGTGAAAAACGAGCAAAATAATATCGTGACGGTCGACAAGGCCCTGTATCAGCGCGGGATCACCAACTCCGCCGAAGGGGCGGAGAACGATATTAACGTCAGCAAAACCGACCAGCAGCTGGCGGACGTGGCGGGCACGATGAAAGAGATTGAAGCGCGGCTGATGGCCCTGACCAACAGCCAGAGCCAGTCGCTAAACCTCAAACCCGCCAGCCTGCCGACGGTCAGCGCGCAGCTGCCGGATACCCTCGGCTATGAGCTGCTGGCGCGCCGCCCGGATCTGCAGGTCGCTCACTGGTATATCGAGGCGTCGCTGAGCGAAGTGGACGCGGCGAAGGCGGCGTTTTATCCGGACATCAACCTGATGGCTTTCCTGCAGCAGGATGCCCTGCACTTAAGCGATCTTTTCCGCCATTCTGCGCAGCAGATGGGCGTCACCGCCGGACTGACGCTGCCGATCTTCGACAGCGGTCGTCTCAATGCTAATCTGGATATCGCCAGCGCGCAGAACAGCCTGTCCATCGCCCAATACAACAAAGCGGTGGTGGACGCCGTCAACCAGGTGGCGAAAACCGCCAGCCAGGTTGAGACGCTGATGGCCAAAAGCCAACAGCAGCAG
>OMBQ01002217.1_pt1 | contig 12991 bp, 8 predicted proteins | sample 1674311 | NCBI WGS metagenome assembly OMBQ01 (sample SAMEA103958160, study PRJEB25191) | human gut metagenome | biome: human-associated habitat [ENVO:00009003]; feature: intestine environment [ENVO:2100002]; material: feces | place: Germany | collected 2013/2015 | reverse complement strand
TGTCGTTCTTGTACTCGTCGCTGGTCCACCAAACGGTGTTCTTGGAGTTCTCGTCAACAACGATGTACTTGTCCTTGGGGGAACGGCCGGTGTAAACGCCGGTCATAACGTTGACAGCGCCCAGCTCGGTGACCTGGCCCTTCTCATAGCCGGTCAGCTCGGGTTTGGTCTCTTCCTCGAACAGCATCTCGTAAGAGGGGTTATGCACGATCTCGGTCGTGCCGGTAATGCCATACTTAGTCAAATCCAGATTTGCCATGTTTACATATACCTCTTTCTCTATACTTTTGGCTGAATGGGGGACAAGGGGACTAAGTCAGCCTCCTAGTGCCCCATCCTGACATTTATTATACAAAGATTCCGGCATAAAAGCAAGTTCAAATTCTTTCAAAGATTGTGACATTATTGTAAAATAGTTTGAATTTTAAAAAATACACGTTGTAGGGCGGCGTCCCCGATGCCCCGCGGACTGTGCCGGGCGAGCGGAGCGAAGGGGGAGGGGCTTTTGCATCCCCTTTACCGCCGCTTTCCCCAAAAAATTCCCCTTTTTGTAAAAAATCCACAAGAATATTTATGTATATTTTGTGAAATTGCGAATAGCCTTACCCCCCCGGGTGGTAAAATATGGGTATTCGTTGAAACTGTGTTTGACAGTTTTGAAAAAATTAGGAGGAATTTAAATGAAAGACAACCGAACATCGGTCAAGCGCAGCCTGTTTGTCAGCGCCATTGCCCTGACGCTGACCGCTGCGCTGCTGATCGGGTCAACCTTTGCGTGGTTTACGAGCACGGCATCTACTGGTGTATCCAAAGTAGAAGCGGGCAAATTAAAGGTCACTCTGCTAAACGGCAACAAAGAGTTAAGCAGTACAGATGTTCTGACTTGGCAAAAGGCCGAAGGTCAAACCGGTACAGCACTGTGGGAACCGGGTTGCACCTATAACCTTGAGCCTATCACAATTAAGAATACTGGTTCTTTGGCACTGAAATATAAAATTGTTATTACTGGCATCAAAGGCGACGCTGATTTAAACAAAGTTATTGATTGGACTGTTAATGATACCGCGCTTGATGCTGACCATCCGCTTCCTGTGGGGGAGAGCAACGAGTTGACGATTTCCGGCCATATGCAGGAAAACGCAGACGATAACTACCAAGGCAAGACCATTGATGGCATTTCTATTACAGTAGTTGCAACGCAGGATACTGTCGAGTATGACAGCAACGGCAACCAGTATGATAAGGATGCTGAATATCCTATTACAGTTACAACGGGAGACGAACTGCAGTCCATTGTGAACAATGCAACAGCTCCTGTCAATATCGTGCTGGCGAACAGCATTACGACCAACAACTTCGTCATCCCTGAGGATAAGGATGTAACCCTGGATTTGAATGGCCGCACTGTAACGAATGCTGAATCGCACACCATTCTGAATAAAGGCCATCTTACTCTGAAAGATTCAAGCGCAGATAAAAGCGGTCAGATCATCTCCCTCAAGGGCAACACTGCAGCACTTCGCAACGGAGATAATGCAGTCTGTGTAGTCGAGGGCGGAACCATTTCTCGTGACGGGGCCAATGGAAATACATGGCATGTGGTTGAAAACTTTGGCAAGATGACCTTCAATGGTGGTAAGGTCGTCCTAAAGAACGGAAATGGCTTTGCTATTACCAATGGCTGGAATTATTTTGATCCCGGTGCTTCTACTACGCATGCAGTGATGGAAATCAACGCTTTGAAACTTGATACCGATTCCAGTGGAATTAAGAATTGCAGATATGGCGATCTAACCGTAAATGATGTGACCGTGACCTCCACCGGATATTGGGCCCTTTCCAACGACTATCTTGGAACAGCCGTAATCAACGGTGGAACCTTTACTTCCACTTCTTTCAAGGCAGTTTCCAACGGTGCTGCAATGACGGTGAATGGCGGAACCTTTGACGGAACAGCAGGGTTTTTCGTTCAGAGCTATGCCACATCCACAGTTCTCAACGGCGGAACCTATACAAACATGAACGTTGCCGACCTCGCCAGCTATGTCGGTACGGGACACACCGCACAGCAAAGCGGCACATCCGTGATTATTAAGTAAAACCTTATTTCCACCCCCTCCGCCCTCGGGCGGAGGGGGCAATCAAAGGGCATATCGTCGACACAAGCTTTGTATCTTTCCGCCCGCCGTAAGCGGCAGGCGTCAATCACGGTGCTGTGTCTCCTCTCCCCAACAAAACCGCTTGTTTTGTCGGGGACCCCGGATGAATATGCCTTTTGATTGCCTATACAAATTCCATCGAAAACTGAGCGCAATGTAATGAAGGTGTACCATGTCTTCCTCCACCGGGCGAAGCACGCAGCAAAGGAGGTGCAGAAACCATGGGTTTCTGCCGGCGTTCTTTGGAAACCACCTCGCTGTATCCGCCTGTGGCGGATACAGCGAGGTGGTTTTGAGGAAGTGTCCCGGTTTCCATGCCGCAACGGGGCTGGAGATCGGCTGACACGACGGGGTAGACTTTCTGCCGCTATTGGCAGAAAGTTGCCCTCCGGAGGCAAAACACAAAAACACCCCAACAAAATAGCAGCCCCTCCGCCTTGCGGCGGAGGGGCTGCTATTTCATAAGCTGCTTTCCAAGAGGAGCTTACTTCTGATCGCAGTTGGGGCAGTGGCCATTCTCATCCAGATGAGCGCCGCAGCGGGTGCAGAAGCTGGGCGCCGCAGGAGCCGCCTGCTCAGCGGGCTGGAAGGGAGTCGACCGCTGGGCAGGAGCCGCAGGAGCCACGGGTGTCACCGGAGCAGTGGGCTGGGAGGGCTGGGTACGGTGCAGCTCCGGCACGGCGAACAGGTCGGCGTCGGCGCTGCGCTCGTTCTGGTTTTTCAGCTTGCGGTTGATGGAGATGACGTTCTTCAGCAGCAGGACCGCCATCATCAGCAGCTCATAGCACAGACGTACCGCAATGGGGCCCAGCACCATCAGCAGGATGCCGTAGCCGCCCAGCCAGTGACGGCCGGTCCAGGTCTCCGGAGCCATGAACAGCATGAAGAAGCCGCACAGAATGAGGTAGGCCGTCACGAAGATGTATAGAGCCTGCAGGATCTTCTCCACGATCAGGAACTTAAAGTTCACGGCGTCGTGGAGGAACTTGCCGAAGCGGCCCAGCTTCTCCCGCTTGCTCTCCGGTACCACCAGAATGAAGGCTGCCACCGTGGCGATGATGGCGAGGATCGTGGCGATGATGCCGAAAGCACCCATATTGGCGCTCAGAGCGCTCAGACTGGTCATAGGATTCATAAGTACCATTCCTTTCTCTATGTGTGTGATCTCTATCTCCATAGCTTTGCCGGATTTCGACAAAACTACAAGGATATCGTATCACGAAAGGGAAAGCTTGTCAACATCCGACCAAAGTGGACAGAAGCAGGACGGATATCCACTTGACAAATGGTCCCAAAATGGGTATATTATGTACCAGTCAAGTGAATATCTTCCACCTTGGGGGAGTAATTCCACTTCGCAGCCTGCGGAGTGAGGCAGTTTCGTCAAACCGGCGTTCAGGCGCCCGGACTGCTTTGAAAGAATGAGACTCATGCGTGGGCTTCGGCCTGCGCATGAGTTTTTTTGTTGCGCCGGGTGGGTAAAATGGAGATGGGGGGAGGACCCCCCGAAGAAGGAGTGGTTGGATGCAAAAGGAATACACCCAAACAAAGGAACAGGTGCTGGAGGGTCTGCGGACGGATCGGCAGGGCCTTTCGGCGCAGGAGGCGGAGAAGCGCCTTCAGGAGCACGGGGAGAACCGCCTGAAGGAGGCGGAGAAGCTGACCTTGTTTCAGCGGTTCGTGCAGCAGCTGAAGGATCCCATGCTGCTGATCCTGCTGGCGGCGGCAGCGGTGTCCGCCGTGACCAATATCCTGTCCCATGAGAGCTTTACGGAGGTCATCATCATCCTGCTGGTGGTGCTGCTGAACGCCGTTCTGGGCGTGGTGCAGGAGAGCAAGGCGGAGGCCGCCATTGAGGCTCTCCAGACCATGACCGCCGCCACCTGCAAGGTACTGCGGGACGGGCAGCAGGTGACCATGGAGAGCCGCCTGCTGGTACCCGGCGACGTGGTGCTGCTGGAGGCGGGCGATGCCGTCCCGGCGGACGGGCGCATTTTGGAGAGCGCCTCCATGAAGATCGAGGAGGCAGCCCTCACCGGCGAGAGTGTCCCCGTCAGCAAGTTTACGGAGCCCCTCGCCGGGGAACAGGTGTCGCTGGGCGACCGGAAGAACATGGCCTACATGGGCTCGGCGGTGGTATACGGCCGGGGCCGCATGGTGGTCACCGCCACGGGCATGGACACGGAGATGGGCAAGATCGCCGGTGTGCTGGCCCAGACGGAGCAGGAGGAGACGCCCCTGCAGCGTAAGCTGACCCAGTTGGGCAGCACCCTATCCAAGATGGTGCTGGCCATTTGCGTGTTCATCTTTGTATTTGACCTGCTGGTGGCGGGTTCCCTGACGCTGGAGAGCGTGTTGGAGACCTTCATGGTGGCAGTGTCGCTGGCGGTGGCCGCCATTCCGGAGGGCCTTGCCACGGTGGTGACGGTGGTGCTCTCCATCGGTGTCACCAAGATGAGCCAGCACAACGCTGTGATCCGCCGTCTGACGGCGGTGGAGACGCTGGGCTGCACGCAGGTCATCTGTTCCGACAAGACCGGTACCCTCACACAGAATAAAATGACGGTGGTGGAGCACACCGGCCCGGAGGGACTGCTGGGTACCGCTATGACCCTCTGCAACGACGCCGTGGAGAATCCCGACGGCACGGTGCAGGGCGAGCCCACGGAGGCGGCGCTGGTGCGCTTCGGCGTGGACAGCGGGCTGGATAAGAACCGGCTGGAGCAGGAGCAGCCCCGTGCGGCGGAGGCTCCCTTCGACTCCTCCCGGAAGATGATGTCCACCATCCACCGCATGGATAACGGCTTCATTCAGTACACCAAGGGCGCACCGGATGAGGTGCTGCGCCGCTGCACCCGATATGAGGAGAGCGGCCGGATGCTGCCCATGACCGAGGAGAAGCGGCAGGAAATTCTGGCGCAGAACAAGGCCATGGCGGATAAGGCTCTGCGTGTGCTGGCGGCGGCCATCCGCCTGTGGGAGGGCGGCCTGCCCAAGGACGACAGCCCGGAGTATCTGGAGCAGGATTTGTGCTTCGTGGGTCTGGCGGGCATGATCGACCCGGTGCGTCCGGAGGTGAAGGCCGCCATCCAGCAGTGCCGCACGGCAGGCATCCGGCCGGTGATGATTACCGGCGACCACAAGGATACCGCCGTGGCCATCGCCAAGGAGTTGGGGATATTGGACGATCCCTCGCAGGCCGTTACCGGCAGCGCTCTGGACAGCCTCAGCGACGAGGAGCTGGCCAAGGAGGTGGAGAAGTACAGCGTGTACGCCCGCGTGCAGCCGGAGCATAAGGTCCGCATCGTTAACGCATGGCGCAAGCGGGGTGCCGTGACGGCTATGACCGGCGACGGCGTCAACGACGCCCCGTCTATCAAGTCCGCCGACATCGGTGTGGGCATGGGCATCACCGGTACCGACGTCACCAAGAATGTGGCGGATATGGTGCTGGCCGACGACAACTTTGCCACCATCGTGGGCGCCGTAGGCGAGGGCCGCCGTATCTACGACAATATCCGCAAGGCCATTCAGTTCCTGCTGGCCTCCAATATGAGCGAGGTGCTGGGCGTGTTCGTGGCTACGCTGCTGGGCTTTACCCTGATGAACCCGGTGCATCTGCTGTTCATCAACCTCATCACCGACTGCTTCCCGGCGCTGGCGCTGGGTCTGGAGAAGGGGGAGCCGGACGTGATGGAGCGGCCGCCCCGCCCCTCTGATGACGGCATTTTCGCCGGTGGTCTGGGCTGGGACATCGCCTATCAGGGCATCCTCATTACCGTTATCACGTTGGTCTCCTACATCATTGGCCACTGCATGGAGGTGGGGTATTTCGAAATGCCCAAGGGCGTCTCCGACGACGGCATGACCATGGCCTTCCTGACCATGAGTATGTGCGAGATCTTCCACAGCTTCAATATGCGCTCTCAGCGGCGCAGCGTGTTCAGCCTGCCCAGTCACAACAAGGTGCTGTGGTTGGCCATGATCGGCAGTCTGCTGCTGACCACCGTGGTGCTGGAGGTGCCTTTCATCGCCAACGCCTTCGGATTTACGCCGGTGAGCTGGACGGAGTACGGTATTGCGCTGGGTCTGGCGGTGCTGGTGATCCCTGTGGTGGAGATCGTAAAAGCCTGCCAGCGGGCCCATGGCCGGAGAAAGAAACAGCTTTAAGCCTGTCGGATCACATCCGCCGGGGCGGCTTTTGCCGCCCCGGCGCTCTGTCAGAACCCTATAAAATGCCGGGTCACCGCCCGGCGTTTTTCTTTCTGCGGGAATTTGCGCGGCGGCGGAAAGCGTGGTATAATTACCTATTATGACAAATTCCTCGGAAGGAGGCGTATCTATATGAGCGATGAACGGATGGAGCAAAACCGGCAGCCGGAAAAGACAGATGTGGTGTTCTTTTCCCCGGAGATGCTGCGCCTGGCGGATCAGCACCGGCGGGAGCAGCAGGAGCGGCTGGAGAACTGCCGTCAGGCGGCCCAAAACGGCGACTGCGCCGCAGCGGTGCAGATGGGACTGCATTATTTTTACGGCACCGGCGGCGTGAAGAAGGACCCGGACAAGGCCTTTGCATGGTTCAGCCGCACGGAACCGGACGACCCTACGGCCCTTTACTGGCTGGCGGTGTGCCATGACAACGGCACCGGCGTGGAGCGTGACCCGGTGCGGGCCTTTGACCTGTTTCAGGAGAGTGCCAAGCTGGGCTATCTGCCGGCGGTGTGCGATCTGGGCGTGTGCTACGAAAACGGGCAGGGAACGGAGAAGGATCTGGACCGGGCCATCCAGTGTTATCGCCATGCGGCGGAGGAGGGCTACGCGCAGGGACGGTGCAATCTGGGGGCCATGTATTACTTCGGTGTGGGAGTGGAGAAGGACTATGGGCAGGCGGCCCGGCTCTTCACCCAAGCGGCGGAGCAGCGGCATCCACGGGCGCAGTTCCTGCTGGGTCTGTGCTATGAGTTCGGCAACGGCGTGGAGCAGGACGCCAAAAAGGCGGCGCTTCTGTATCAGGAGGCCGGGAAGGGCGGCAGCGCTGAGGGCCTGTGTGCTCTGGGCGTGCTGCACCACGCCGGAAAGGGCGTGGAGAAGGACGATCGCCGTGCGGCGGAGCTGTTTCGCCAGGCAGCGGAGCTGGGTCTGCCCAGAGCGCAGCTGTTTCTGGGTCACTGCTACGACGACGGCATGGGGGTGGATCAGTCACCGCCTCAGGCGGTAGAGTGGTTCCGTCAGGCGGCGCAGACGGGCTATCCCGACGCCGTGATGCAGCTGGGGCTGTGCTATATGTACGGTCACGGGACAGCGACCGACGAGAAGCAGGCGGCGGAACTCTTTCAGCAGGCTGCCTCGGAGGGGAACATCCGGGCCATGAACGAGCTGGGGCTGTGCTATGAGGCGGGCCGTGGCGTGGAGAAGGACATCCACCGTGCGGCGGAGCTGTACCGTCAGGCGGCGCAGTCCGGTATGGCGGCGGCCCAGTGTAATCTGGGCGTGCTGTACCGGGAGGGCCTCGGCGTAGAGCAGGACGACCGCAAGGCGGCGGCCCTGTTCCGGGCCTCGGCGGGACAGGGCTTTGCCCGTGGACAGTTCCTGCTGGGGCTGCACTTGGAGGACGGCCGGGGCATCGACCGGAATGAAAAGCAGGCGGCGCAGGAGTACCGCCGTGCGGCGGGACAGAGCTATCCCAACGGAATGGCGGCGCTGGCCCGGTGCTATGAGCACGGCGTCGGGCTGGAGCGCAACCCCTATCTGGCGGCGGATCTCTATGACCGGGCAGCCCGCCGGGGCCATGTGGGGGCGGCCTATGCCCTGGGGAATATGCTGCTCTCCGGCGACGCCATCGGGCAGGACCCGGCCCGCGCGCTGGAGCTGTACCAGCAGGCGGCACAGGCCGGACACATGGGCGCTCTGCGGCAGGTGGGCCGGTGCTATCAGAAGGGGAAGGGCTGCCAAAAGGACGAGGCCAAGGCCTTTGACTGCTTCCGGCGCAGCGCCGAGGGCGGAGACGGCCCGGCGGCAGTGGCGCTGGGATACTGCTACCAAAAGGGCAGCGGCTGCCCGGCGGATGCCGCCCAAGCGGCTCACTGGTACGAGGAGGCGGCCCGCCGGGGCCTGCCGCTGGGGCAGTACGATCTGGGCTGCCTGTATGAGGCAGGACAGGGCGTCCCACGGGATCGGAGAAAGGCGCTGGAGCTGTACCGTCAGGCGGCACAGGAGGTCCCGGAGGCCCGACAGGCGGTCCGGCGGCTGGAAAAAGCCGGCAGAGCCAAACGGATCGTGGGCTGGTTGCTGGTGGCCTATGCCATGCTCATGGGAGCGGGACTATGGGAGGGCAGCGCCGGTGACCGGATCATCTGGCTGGCGGCAATGGCCCCTCCGGCGGTGGCCGGAGGGTGCTGTCTGCACTACGGTCGTCGTCTGGTGCCGCCGCTGAGTAGGATCGGGCGGATCGCCCTGACGGTCTTAGGGGCCGTGCTGGCCTTCTTCTTTGTGGTGGGGATCGTGGTGCTGCTGGACCCGGCGGAGGCAGTGGACGGCGCCGGTGTGTGGCTCACCGGCTGCGCCGGTGTCGGTGCAGCGGCCATGCTGCTGGGCGGCCTGCGGAAGCCCCGTACATAAAATCGCAGCGGGGGCGTGTACCAAACGGTACACGCCCCCGCTGCATATGAGAAAGAGAGAGACTCGAAGAAAGCTTCGTTATTTCATCGATCAATGACGGCCGAAGAAGTAGTCGTACAGGTCGCTGTACCCGTTCCCGTTATAGCCGTTACTGTCGTTATTGTAGCCGTTGCCGCTGCTCTGGCTGCTGTCCGTGGTGTCGTCGGTGGTCTGGGGCTGTGCGTCGAAGGTCAGCTGGGTGGTGATCTCCTGACCGTCCCGCAGAACGGTGAGGGTCACGGTGTCCCCGGCCTTGAAGTTCTTCTTGGCGGCGGACAGATCCTCCATAGAGGTGATCTGAGTATCGTTGAGCTTGGTGATGACGTCGCCCAGCTTCAGGCCCGCCTTATCCCCGGCGCCGCCGTCCTCCACGGAGTAAACGAACACGCCCTCGGTGGCATTGATCTTATACTGCGCCGCCATCTGCTGGGTCATAGTGCCGGCGGTGATGGCCATATAGGCCTTGTCGGTGACGGAGCCGTTCTCCATGATGTCGCTGATGATGGACTGCACGTCATTGATGGGAATGGCAAAGCCCAGACCCTCCACCGTGGTATCGGCGTAGCTGGAGTACTTGGCGGACACGATGCCCACCACCTCGCCGTACAGGTTCATCAGGGGGCCGCCGGAGTTGCCGGGGTTGATGGAGGCGTCTACCTGAATCATATTGAAGGGAGTACCCTCCACGTTGATGGCACGGTTCACGCAGGAGACGATGCCGGAGCTCATGGAGAAGGTCAGCTCACCCAGCGGGTTACCGATGGCCATCACGTTGTCGCCCACGTTGACATCGGTGGAGTTGCCCAGCGTCACAGCCGGCAGATCCTTGGCGTTGATCTTCAGCACAGCTACATCGTAATCGCTGTCGCTGCCCACCAGCGTGGCGGGATAGGTGTCGCCGTTATAGAGGGTGACGTTGATGGAACTGGCGTTGGCTATCACGTGCTGGTTGGTGACGATGTAGCCATCGGCGGTGTAGATGAAGCCGCTGCCGGAGGAGGCGGACTCGGTCTGCTGGCCGAAGATGTTGGTGGACACAGCGGAGCAGTTGATGGAGACCACACTGTTGACCGTGGAGGCGTACACCTCGGCGGGACTCATCAGCGTCTGTCCGTCCACCTTCTTGACGTTGACGGTAGTGGCGGTGCGGTTGCTCTGCTGCACGGTGGTCTTACCGGTGCGGCTGCCGTTCTGGGCCAGAATGGCGCCGCCGAAGCCGCAGGCTGCACTGATGACGGCACAGCTGAGGAGCAGGGCCACCACACGGCCTGCACCGCGGTGGTGCTTCTTGGGCTGCGCCGGGGTGTTTGTCACCACCGGATCGGCGGCGGGCTCCACGATGGACCCGGCCGCAGACTCTGCATGGGATCCTGCGTTGGGATCACGATAGCTGAAGTGATACAGGTTGTTCTCGTCATGAAACTCGTTGGACATATGAAAAACCTCCTTTTGGGATATTGCCCATGGCGGGGAACTGTGCTATGATGTTTAGCACCGTTCCGTTTCTTTGTCTATTATCATACCCGGAAAGCTTAATGTAAGCTTTAAGAAACGGATTTTTCTTTGAACATTTTGTAAAGGAGGTGCCGCCGTGCTGAAGCTGGAGGGCCTGAAACTGGCCCCGGAGGAGAAGGAGGCGGCCCTGCACCGGAGAGCAGCCCGGCTGCTGCGCATCCCGGAGGAGGACGTGCTGTCGGTGCAGGTGCTGCGCCGCTCCATCGACGCACGGGAGGAGCTGCATCTGGTGTACACCGTGGCGGCGGAGGTGCGGCAGGAGAAGCAGGTGCTGCGCCGCTGCCGGGATCGGCGGGTCAGCCGCTTCGCCCCGGAGCGGTATGCTCTGCCGGAGGTGCTGTCTTCGCCGGAGGTGCCGCCGGTGGTGGTGGGCGCCGGGCCGGGTGGCCTGTTTGCGGCGCTGGTGCTGGCCCGATGCGGCCTGCGCCCCATTCTGCTGGAGCGGGGGCGGGACACCACCGCCCGCCAGAGGGACGTGGAGACCTTCTGGCGCACCGGCGTGCTGGATCCGGAGTCCAACGTACAATTCGGAGAGGGGGGAGCCGGAGCCTTCTCCGACGGGAAGCTGAACACCGGCACCAAGGACCTGCGCCACCGGTGGATCTTGGAGGAGCTGGTGCGCTGCGGTGCGCCAGAGAGTATTCTGACGGATGCCAAGCCCCATGTGGGGACGGATATGCTGCACATTGCCCTGCAAAACCTGCGGCAGGAGTTGCTGTCGCTGGGGGCGCAGGTGCGCTTCGGCCACCGGCTGGAGGGACTGGAGAGCCGGGATGGCGTTCTGACGGGGCTGCACGTCCGGGCAGGAGAGGGGACATACCGTCTGCCGGTGCGGGCGGTGGTGCTGGCGCCGGGCCACAGCGCACGGGATACCTTCCAAATGCTGTACGAGGCCGGGGTCCCCATGGAGGCCAAGCCCTTCGCCGTGGGGGTCCGCATCGAGCACCGCCAGCGGGACATGGACGCCGCCCAGTACCGGCAGTATGCGGGGCATCCGTGCCTGCCGGCCTCCACCTATAAATTGTCGTGCCATACAGCGGCGGGCCGGGGCGTGTTCTCCTTCTGCGTTTGCCCCGGCGGACAGGTGGTGGCGGCGGCCTCGGAGCCGGGGCGTGTGGTGACCAACGGCATGAGCCACTACGCCCGCAGCGGCGAGAACATCAACGGCGGGATGCTGGTGGGCGTCACACCGGAGGACTTCGGCACGGATCATCCCCTGGCGGGGGTGGCGTGGCAGCGGCAGCTGGAGGAGGCGGCCTTCCGGCTGGGGGGCGGCGGATTCCTGGCTCCCTGCCAGCGGGTGGAGGACTTTCTGGCCCACCGCCCCTCCACGGGGCCGGGAGCGGTGCTGCCCAGCTATCGCCCCGGCGTCACGTGGTGCGACCTCCATGACTGTTTGCCGTCGTTTCTCACGGGGGCCATGGAGGAGGCGCTGCCCCTGCTGGAGCGGAAACTCCGGGGCTATGCCCAGCCGGATGCCCTTTTGACGGCGGTGGAGACCCGCTCCTCCTCGCCGGTTCGCATCCTGCGGGATGAGAGCGGACAAAGTGCGCTGCGGGGGCTGTACCCCTGCGGCGAAGGGGCAGGCTATGCCGGAGGCATCCTGTCCGCCGCAGCGGACGGTATGCGCTGCGCAGAAAAAATCTGGGAGGTATATTCATGATGAGAAAGCTTGCAGTGGTGGCGGATTACCTGAACGACAGCCACCGTGCTCATATCGAGAAGATGGCCGGGGACGCCGGCTTCACTGTGGACTATTTCACCGAGGGCCATCTGCCCCAGGACCGGGCGGGGGAGTATGAGGTGATCTACGGCACCGTCCCCCCCAAGGAGCTGAAGGCTGCCACGGCCCTGCGGTGGTTCTGCTGCGCCTATGCCGGCATGGATCAGTGGAAGGACGATGCCCTGTACCACAGCTCGGAGGTGATGCTCTCCAACTCCTCCGGAGCCTACGGCGTGACCATCAGTGAGCACATGGTCATGGTGACGCTGATGCTGCTGCGGCAGATGCCCACCGTGCAGGAGTGGATGCACCGCCACGATTGGAGCGACGAGAAGCCCCCCATGCGCTCCGTCTGCGGCAGCCGCATCACGGTGCTGGGTACCGGTGACATCGGCACGTCCTTTGCCCGCCGGGTGAAGGCCATGGGGGCCAAGACCGTGGTGGGTGTCTCCCGCAGCGGCCGCCATGTGGACGATGCCTACGACGCCATGTACACCACGACGCAGCTGGATCAGGTGCTGCCGGAGACGGAGATCCTGGCCATGGCCCTGCCCGGCACGGCGGAGACGGAGGGCATCCTCTCCCGCAGCCGCATCGCCCTGCTGCCCAAGGAGGCGGTGGTGGTGAACGTGGGCCGTGGCACCGCCATCGATCAGGACGCCCTGATGCAGGCCCTGAACGCCGGACGGCTGGCCGGTGCGGCGCTGGATGTGGTGCGCCCGGAGCCTCTGCCTCCGGAGCATCCCCTGTGGAACACCAAAAACCTCCTGCTGACGCCTCATCTCTCCGGCTTCATGTCGCTGGGCATCACACGGGATACGGCGGTGGCCCTCTTCTGCGAGGATTTCGAGAACTACATCGCCGGCCGGCCCCTGAAGCGGCTGGTGGACCGCCGCAAGGGCTATTGATAACGGGATATAGAAGTATATAGGAACAG
>OMBQ01002190.1_pt1 | contig 13130 bp, 15 predicted proteins | sample 1674311 | NCBI WGS metagenome assembly OMBQ01 (sample SAMEA103958160, study PRJEB25191) | human gut metagenome | biome: human-associated habitat [ENVO:00009003]; feature: intestine environment [ENVO:2100002]; material: feces | place: Germany | collected 2013/2015 | reverse complement strand
TTCGATGAAAAGCTGGGTCTGACGTTCGGCAGCTGAGCGGCTTTCGAGGCGACGAAGGGTCTTGATGCGGTCGGAAGGGTCAATCGGAAGGTAACCATTGAAGGCAAAGCTCTGTCCGTTGAACCCTGAACCCATTACGGCCAGGAGGATGGAGGAAGGACCGACCAAAGGTACGACGTGAAGTCCTTCGCGTTGGGCTATCGAAACAACATCTGCCCCAGGGTCGGCTACGGCTGGACATCCTGCTTCGCTAATTACCCCAACGGCTTCACCTGCGCGGAGGGGAGCAAGGTAACGACTGAAGAGGGAAGCATCAGCATGTTTGCCCATGGGGTAGAAGGTCAAGGAGTCGATGTCTATGTTGCGGTCAACTTGCTTGAGAAAACGGCGGGCGGTACGTACTTCCTCGACAATGAAGTGGCGAATACCTAAGATAACGGTACGGTTGTAGGCGGGAAGTACTTGTTCGATTGGGGTATCGCCCAGTGTGACGGGAATAAGGTAAAGGGCGGGGGAAAGTTGGGACATAGTGAAGGAGGAATAGGTAAGGAGGGGAAGCAGGAGAAAGAGCACACGTCGGGAAGAAGGAGCGTCCTTGCCGAGAAGAAGGAGTTGGCACGACTCGGAAACGTGAAAAGAAATGCTCAAAGCGATTGAGCTAAAAGTGAAAAAAGCAGGAAGATGAATGGGCTCTTATTCGTTAGGAGCTGATTCGAACTTCCTTCTTTTCTACGACTCCTTTCGGTTTTTTCGTTTGGACTTTACTGTCTGCTGCCGCTCTTTGTATTTACAACTGCGAGAAACGTTTTTTGCCTCGGGCATAGTAATCGAGTAGGAGGCAACGAGCATGGCGCTCGGGAATGTTCTTGCCGCCATTGACCGATAGTGCCAAGTTGTGTGCACGGTCTTTTTCGAAGTCAGGACGCATGCGGGCAAACTCTTGACGGGCACGCCACACGGCACGGAAGTTGGCTGTATCGAAGGTCAGCAGGAACTTGAGTGCTGCGATGCCATCGAGCAAGGTGCGTACACGCATGACGCTCTTTAATTCTTCTTCCGGCAAGTTCTTGTAAAGCATCAAAAGGTTGTTGCGGAAGTTGAGGAAAGTCTTGCGAGGGTTGGAGGCATCGAGCGTGCCACCGCCCACGTGGTAGGCTACACTTTGAGGAATACATACAATCTGTCTGCCACGGGCTCGTAAACGCCAACAAAGGTCTATTTCTTCCATGTGGGCAAAGAAGCGACGATCCAGTCCACCACTCATTTCCCAATCGGCTTTGCGTACCATCAGTGCAGCTCCTGTTGCCCAAAAGAGCGGCTGGATGGTGTTGTACTGTCCTTCATCCTTTTCAACATCGGCAAAGATGCGACCCCGGCAGAAAGGATAGCCATAACGGTCGATGAATCCTCCTGCTGCCCCGGCATATTCAAACTTATCCTTTTCACGTTGACTCAGCAACTTGGGTTGGCAAGCGGCTACTTCGGGATGGGCATCCATGTATTGGCGCAAGGGGCGCAACCAGTGGGGAGCCACTTCTACATCCGAGTTAAGCAAGAGGTAGTAGGGTGCGTCGATTTGACGGAAAGCCTGGTTGTAGCCTTCTGCAAAGCCGTAGTTTTGTGGCAGAGGCAAGGAGATGACACTCGGGAATTCTTGGGCTAACATTTCCAATGAGCCATCCGTTGAACCATTGTCGGCAACAATGACCAACCCTTCGGGTTCGGAATGGCGCACGACGGAAGGCAAGAATTTGCGCATCATGTCTCGGCCGTTCCAGTTCAGAATAACGACGGCTATTTTATCAGTAGAAATCATAGAGCGTGGGGAATGTACCTTTTGAAGAGGGGATTTTGGTTGGTTATTTCAGTTGAAGAGCGTTGGGTTGAAGTGCCAGAGCGAGTAGTTCGGGCTTTAGGCATAAACCACTTCATTCATGCACTCCACTAACAGGCATCTAGAGTCCTGCCTGTTAGTGGTTCATGCCTTCTGCCTGCAGGCTTTCACCGTTGGCAGTAAATTGACCCAACTTCACCGGTTCGATGGCGTTGTCTTCTACAGCTTGTTCGCTGTGTTGCTGTACCCGGATGTAGTTGTCTGTAAAGCCGTTCATGAGTGCTCCTTCGCGAGCATGTTCCCACAGTACGGGGCGAGTGCTTCCAATGAAGCGGGCATAGTGGGCTTTTCGTTTTTCTTCTGACAGCTCCATGAGTCGGCGGCTCCGTTCGTGCTTGGTTTGGGGAGAGACTACATAGGGAATCTCTAACGCTTTCGTGCCGGGACGTTCGCTGTAGCTGAATACATGGAGTTGGGAAATGTCTAAACTACGAATAAACTCGATGCTCTGTTCGAAAAGCTCATCGGTTTCGCCACGCATACCCACGATGACATCTACTCCGATAAAGGCATCAGGCATCGCTTCGCGGATGCGCTGAATCTTTTCGGCAAAGAGCGTCGTGTCGTAATGACGGTGCATCAGTTTCAGCACAGCGTCGCTTCCAGCCTGCAAGGGAATATGGAAGTGGGGCATGAAGGCACGTGAGTGTGCGCAGAACTGAATGATTTCATCGGTGAGCAGGTTGGGCTCAATACTGGAGATGCGGTAACGTTCGATTTCTTTTACCTGGTCGAGTGCACGGATTAAGTCTAAGAAGTTTTCTCCGGTGCTTCGTCCGAAATCACCCGTGTTGACACCCGTCAGTACGATTTCCTTACCGCCAGCTTGTGCCACTTCTTCTGCCTGCTTGACTAAGTCAGCTATCGAGGCATTACGTGAGCGGCCCCGGGCGATGGGAATGGTGCAATAGGTGCAATAATAATTACATCCGTCTTGTACTTTGAGGAAATAACGTGTACGGTCTCCGCGTGAACAGGAAGGAACAAAGGTGCGGATGTCGCGTGTGGCGACACTGACAGCTTCATGGCAGGCTTCGCCCATGGCAAGTTGTTCTTTCCGTTTCAGTCCTTCTTCGATGTAGCGGATCACTTCTCCTTTCTGTTCCATACCCAATACCACATCGACGCCCTCAAACTGGGCAATCTCTTCAGTCTTGAGCTGTGCATAGCAACCGATGACGGCTACAAAGGCACCGGGGTGTTCGCGGGTGAAGCGATGGATGGCCTGACGGCATTTATGGTCTGCAACGTCGGTCACAGAGCAGGTGTTGACGATGCAAATATCTGCCTGTTCTCCTTTCTCAATGGTTTTAACGCCCAGACTCTCTAAGCGGTCACGCAGGCTGGAGGTTTCGGCAAAGTTTAATTTGCAGCCTAGGGTGTGGTAGGCTGCCTTTTTATCTTGAAGTACTGACATATCGTTGAATTTGAGGGAGCAAAGATAATGCAAAAGTGAGCGCAGTTAGCAGGTGCTCAACCTAATTTTGTGATAAGGTGGTGAGGTGACGGGTTTAAAACAGAAGTCCTGACATCCGTTGTTCCTTGTACGGGAACTGGGAATGTCAGGACTTCTTTACTTGTTATGATTAAGCTATGAAAAGAGGCTTAGGGACATTGCACGGTGATGGTCGTTGTCGTTACGGGAGGCATCAAGGGGTGAGCCGGTATCGACCGTGTGCGAGCACGTTGGAGGTAATTGAAGACGAAAGGATTGCGCAGAAAATTTTCTGGGGCCGTGTCAATGATTTTCTTAATCTGTTCAGTCATGATGGGAGTTGGATATTGACTGCAGAGGAGCATGAAGAAACCCGGGCCTAACACATTGTGATAGTTTTCTTTGACAAACTGCGTTTCCAATTCTTCCGTTCTTCGGGTGATACGCTCCACCTTTTTGCCCACTTTACGCTGAATATCCTCGGGAGTACATCCTTCGCGCATCATTCGGATGGATTTTTGCTGGAGTTCCCACATCTCGTTGTCCAGGCGGTTGCGCTTTTTGAAGAAGTTATAGAGCTTGTCGTTGAGCGGGCTGCCGCTAACACGCTGGGCAACGTTGTCTACCTGGATGTTGAGGTCGCCGTTTTCAATGACAATGGGCATGACGCATTGGTTGCGGGTATAAATCATGGCCATCATGGCGGAGTCTACGTCTCCTACAAAGTTGAATCGTCCGTGAACTACCTTGCAGGAGTCAAGGCATACAGAGGCTGTATGGATGGTCTCTGTTCCTTCAATAGGCGATACGCGCAAGTAGAGCATCCGACCATCGAGTGAGGAGACTGAGGAGTTTCCCGCGATGTTGTATTGTTCAGCACACGAAGTAAGCAGAAGCAGGGAGGATAGCAGGAGTAATACTTTATCCATAATAATAAGGAATAAGAATGGATACCTTTTCTTTCTCTGTAGCCAATTTTTCTGTCCTTGAAATAGTGGATGGGGTAAGTCAGAAAAAGTTTGGCGTTGTGATATTCAAGTTCGGAAAGGAGTGGATTTCTCTGATTCCTTTTCCAATTTTGCTGCAAAGATATGACACTATCTAAGTGGCTGTGTGCATTCACTTGGAAACTCTTGATGCCGTAAAAGATTTTTGAGAATTGTCTCGCGTAACTTCTTGAAAACGCGCACGTTTTTCACACTTAGCCTAAGATTTTAGGGATGGGTTGAAGTTCGAAATGGGAGTGACGAGTGGGGCAACAAAAGGCTTAAGGTCGCAAACGTAAAGTTCACATGAACTTACGCTTGCGACCTTATCGTATTACTTGTTCTTCTTCATTTCACTGTCAATGCGGAACACCGTGTAGAGTTCCAATACGGTGGCGATGAGGAGGGTAATCTTCCATTCACTGGCTCGGAAGGGCGGAATGCCGTAGAGTGAGGTAAACATCAAGGCGGCTGTAACGAGTAAGAGCAGGGCTCCCAGCATTTGCTGACGAACCAATCGACGGATGGTGAGGGTGTCGTCCCGATGATCTTCGGTAAACTGGACGTAACTGAAGAGTAATGCACCCAAGGCAAAGATATAAGGTGCGACGGTCGGGATAAAAAGGGGCAGGAGTGCACCTAAGACCAGGAGCAGACCGCCTATGCGGAATAAAAGGTTGCGTAACATGGAAGGAAAACGGAGGGGAATAAGCGTTGGGAAAGAAGGATAGGAGTGTGAAGAGTTGGGAAGGAATGGCCCAGGTGAAGGACGAAGCCCGACTTCCTAGGGAGATTATTCGATGACAAAAACGTCTTCGTTGGAAGTCTTCATGTATAAATTGACGCGTGCCACCCGTTCAACTGCTGCCGGATTGTGCTCCAGTTCGTAGAGGGCTTTGCTGTCAGCCTGGTAGCGCTCTTCATACTTTCTGATTTCTTCCTTGAGCGCTTCGTTTTGATTGTGTAACTCGTAGCGGTGCCAAAAGCTGTTGGGGTCAATAAAACCCACAATGGCTATAAAGGCAGCAATGGTCCAAAGATATTTTTGGCGAATCACCCGAAGCGTGAAGTTTTTTATTTTTTGTCCCATAGTGATAGCGATTTGAGCAGGGTCGACTGACGAGGTCGGAACAGGAAGAAGAAGGTTAGGCAAGTATGGGAGGAGAGGACGCGCGGGCTATAGGTGTGGAAAGTCTGATTTACACCAAGCCATGTCTTTCCCGTTCTCTCCTCCACTGCTTCTTTTACAAGTCGTGGTTTTGTAGGCGATATGTCGCGAGCTCTTCATATTTAGTGCCCGGACGGCCATAGTTCGCGTAAGGATAGATGCTAATGCCTCCACGGGGAGTAAAGAGACCGGTCACCTCGATGTATTTGGGATTCATGAGTTTGATGAGGTCCTTCATAATGATGTTGACACAGTCTTCGTGAAAGTCGCCGTGGTTGCGGAAACTGAAGAGATAGAGTTTGAGGCTCTTGCTCTCCACCATCAGTTGATCGGGCAGGTAGGCAATGCGTATTTCAGCAAAGTCAGGTTGTCCCGTAATGGGGCAAAGGCTCGTAAACTCCGGGCAGTTAAAGCGCACCCAGTAGTCATTGTCAGGATGTTTGTTGACAAACGATTCTAATACTTCGGGAGCGTAGTCACTTTTATATTCAGTCTTTCGGCCTAAGGCCTCGAGGGTTAAATCTTCTCGCATATCAGCTAATTGTAATATTGGGTTTTTGTCTTTTAAAATAACGGGAGAGTTTCGGACCAAAGGGAGTGGCAAGCGTGCGGGCGTGGCGCGGACATTGCTTGACACATGCCGAACACTTGATGCAACGTGTGGGGTCCGTCTCTGTCGGATGAAGCGGGTCGATGGCTTGGGTGGGACAAAGTTTTGCACACTTGCCGCAGGTTGTACAGCGGTCGGTATCGGTCGTTGGTACAATCTTCACGGGATGTTTCTTAGCCTGACGGCGATAACGTAAGACGAAAAGAATGAAGCCCAACATGTTGAAGAACCCACTGCGGGGACGTGGCATACGCGTAACGTCAATGGGTGTACAAGAACCTGTTTTCAGCTTGTCTGCTACCTTCTGACCAAAGGCTTTTGCTTCTTGTAAATCCGCCGTGTTAGGGCGACCGGGTGCGATGGGATGGGTAGAAGTACTGTAAGAATGTTCACCGACAAAGGCACCTGCAGCAACGGGAATGAAGCCGCGTTGAGTCAAGAACTCAGCCAATTGGGCAGGTGCTTTCTCAAAGTCACGATTACCATAAACCGTAAGCAGTACAGCCGGAGTTTGGTTGCCGCGCAGGTTCTCGAGTCGTTCGAGGGCAAGCGGGGCTACCAGTCCGCCGTAGACGGGTACACTTATAATAAGTAAGTCATTGGCGGTATAGGTTGTGATGGAATCGAGCGGTGTGTAGGTCACGTCAATGGCTTTACCGTAGGTCAATCCCGTACCTTCTGCTACAGCTTGCGCTACGGCGCGAGAGGTTCCAGTTGGAGAAAAACAAGTGATGTGAAGTGTCATGGAGAAAATACTTGGGAAGTGGAGTTGGAGAGGGGAAGCAAGAGGAGTAGCCTGGCAATAAGGACTGGCATAAGGAGCTGATCCTTTGTTTCGCTATCAACCTTAGTTATGAATGTGTGTTCTCCTTCTGTTGTAGGTATTGTTCGAGCCCTTCGCGGCGCAATTTGCAGGCCGGACAGTGTCCACAACCATCGCCTACGATGCCATTATAACACGTCAGCGTCTGGTGGCGCACAAGGTCAAGCACGCCGAGACGGTCAGCCAGTGCCCACGTTTCGCACTTATCCAGCCACATGAGCGGGGTATGGATGACAAACTGCTCTTCCATGGCCAAATTGAGTGTCACGTTGAGCGAACGGATGAAAGAGTCATGGCAGTCGGGGTAGCCCGAGAAGTCAGTTTGCGATACCCCAGTTACCAAGTGGCGAATGCCGCGTTCGCGTGCATAGACAGCTGCAATGCTCAGGAAGAAATGGTTGCGTCCGGGTACGAAGGTATTGGGAGGTCCGCCTGCCGGCTGTTCTTCGTCCATAGGGATGGAAGTATCGGTCAGAGAGTTCTTGGCCAGTTGACTGATGAAGCTGACATCCATTGTGTCAAAGTGTACTTGAGCGTCTCGGGCAATCTGTTCCGCAACTTCTACCTCGAGTACATGCTTTTGTCCGTAGGTGAAGCTCAGCGCATAGACTTCTTCGAAATGTTCCTTGGCCCAATAGAGGCAAGTGGTTGAATCCTGACCGCCACTGAATACGACCAGTGCACGGCGGTTATCATATTTATGTATCATGAGTGTACGTCTTAATTCATCGAGTGAGTGAGTAATCTTCCGTTTAGAGGTCAAATATTTTCCAGGGACTGTAAGAGATACCTTCATCGCGGGCATCTTCGCCTTCCCATCGTTTGAGGCTGTTCACAACGCGGATGGTCAGCGGCAGGGCAATGATTTCGTATACTGTCTTCAAGACCACTTGGTTGAGCATCAGCCAAGGCATGACCGTCCAAGGTACGACTCCTCCCAGTGCTAAGGGAAAGAACACGAGAGAGTCTGCCGTTTCGCCCACTACAGTAGAGGCAATGGCACGCAGCGAGAAGTGTTCTCCTTGTCGTGCGTTCAGTTTCATTCGGCTCATGACGTAGGCATTGAGGAAAGAACCCACGAGAAAAGCCAGGAAGGAGGCAGCTGCAATGCGTGGAGCTAAGCCAAACATTTCGTGAAATCCTTGTTCGCCGGTCCAATAGTCGGCTCCGGGCAATGCATCGGCAGCCAGTCCGAAGAGTACAAAGAGGAAATTCATGGCAAAGCCCAGCCAAATAATCAGACGGGTGCGGCGATAGCCCCAAACTTCGACCAGGCAGTCATTGATGATGTAAGAAACGGGAAAAACGATGAGCCCCGCCGTGAGGTGGAGCGGTCCGAGAGCGACCTGTTTCGTTTCGAGAAGGTTTGCCGCAATCAGGCAAACGCAGAAAAGCACTCCTAACAACATAAAAGGAATGCTCACCATCGCACGGCGACGGTGTGAGTCAGTGGGAAAATGTATCATTCTTGTTTTTTACGAGGTTTGTCAAGCACTCGAAGCCTTTGCCGGCAGCAGACGATGTGCTAAGACCCGGTAAAGAACTTACTGAAAGGGGGTGCAAATGTAGGAAAAAAGCCCCACCTGTTTTTCTTGACCTTGTGAAAAAGTCTGTATCCTTCAGAACGGCTTCAGATTTAATCTCTACATTTGCTACTCTTCGCAGGAAGAGGGATGCCGAGTGTCGGCGTATGGTCGAGGCGGCACCCTCTGAATGTAAGTCGTTTTTTTGAAGGACGATTCTGTTTCCAAGTCGTTCCAACCTTTTTGTGTTGAGGTTTGCCGAGGCTATACGTTGGCGAAAGGCGAAGGCCTCAGCGTTAGGGGGAGGTACGGCTGCTGATGGGAATAGAATGGAACTGGCTAACTATAAATAAATCGTTATGAAAATATTGCTTGTTGAGGATGATGCCGATTTGCGTGAGGTGACAGAGCGTGCCTTGCTCAAGGAACGTTATGTGGTTGAAACAGCCGCCACTTACCGTGCGGCTCGTCAGAAAGCCTTGGTTTATGAGTATGATTGCATATTGCTTGACATTATGTTACCTGATGGGAACGGACTCGACTTGTTACGCGATCTGCGGCAAAGTGACCGCCCGATGCCCAATGTCATCATTCTCTCTGCCAGAGACTCTATCGAGGATAAAGTCGAAGGGTTAGACCTTGGGGCAGATGACTACTTGCCTAAACCCTATCATTTGGCCGAGCTTCATGCCAGGCTGAAGAGTGTACTGCGACGTCGTCAGCGTGACGGTGGCAATGTCGTACAGGTGAGCAATGTGGTGGTTCATCCCGACAGCTTCAAGGTCGAGGTAAACGGTGTGTCGCTTGATCTTAGTCGTAAGGAGTATGACATTCTTTTCTATTTCATGAACCGGCTGAACCGACTGGTCGAGAAGCAGACTTTGGCTGAGGCCGTGTGGGGAGACTCCATTGACCAAGCCGACAACTTCGATTTTATCTATGCTCAATTAAAGAATCTGCGGAAGAAGCTTAAAGAGGCTGGAGCGCAATTGGAAATCAAAACGGTCTATGGTTTTGGTTATAAACTGGTAGAGGGAGCATAGTCCTCGTTACTTTTACACTCCTTCTTTCTTTGACTCGTTTGGCAGCGGTGGCACTTACTCTCGATACAGGTTGGTTCTCCCTCTTTCGTTTCGTGCCTTCTTCTTTCATCAATCGTTTCTGATCGCGTTTGATAAGCGATTCTTTTCTTTCACCTTCTTCAATTCCACTCCCATGCGTTTACTCCACGTTGTAACCTTCCGATTATCCCTGTTAGCCGCTCTGTTGCTGACGTTTTGGGCCGTGTTTTTCTATTTTGCCATGATGGAAGAAATCAATGACGAAGTAGACGACTCACTCGAAAACTATGCGGAAATGATTATTACCCGTTCCTTGCGCGGCGAACCCTTGCCTCAAAGTGCCAATGGGACGAACAATCATTACTACCAGCGGGAGGTCAGTGTGGCTTATGCCGACACAACGCCTCACGTGGAGTATGCCGATCGCGACATCTATTTGCATGCGAAAGATGAGGTGGAACCAGCCCGTGTCATTACCTATATCTATATGCGTGCGGATGGTACTTACATGGAACTAACTGTCGCCACACCTAATATAGACAAGTCCGACCTCAAGGCTTCCATTGCCTACTGGATTGTCTTTCTCTATGTTGTCCTCATGTTGAGCATCGTGGTGGTCAATCTTTGGGCTATTCACCGAACCATGCGTCCGTTGAGCCGTTTGCTCTCCTGGCTTGACCAATACCGCCTGGGACAATCGAATGCTCCCTTGCAGAATCCGACACGTATCCGCGAATTTCAGAAACTGAATGAAACCGTAGAGCGTAGTGTGAAGCGCGGTGAGGAACTTTACGAACAACAGAAAGTATTCATTGGTAATGCCTCTCACGAAATGCAGACGCCTATTGCGGTTTGTCAGAATCGCATTGAGATGCTCCTTGACGAGGAGGAACTGAATGAAGTGCAAATGGGAGAACTGATTAAAGTACGCCAAACGTTGAGTCAGCTTTCACGGTTGAACAAGTCGTTGTTGTTGCTCTGTAAGATTGAGAACGGACAGTTTACGCATGACGTACCGACCGATTTGACGGAAGTGTTGAAGACCTTGTTTGTAGACTACGAGATGGTCTATGCCTCCCGTTCCATTCGCACCGAAGTGGCACTCAACCATCCTTTTGAGATGAATATCGATGAAACCCTGGTCAGCGTATTGCTTTCGAATTTACTGAAGAATGCCTACGTACACAATCGCCCCGAGGGACTGGTACGGGTAGCAAGTGACGCTTCGGGATTGACCATCGAGAATACGGGAGTAGACCATGCGTTGGAAGTAGCACATATCTTTAAACGCTTCTATCACACTTCAACCAGTCGTACTTCTTCGGGTTTAGGACTTCCACTGGTCGAAGCGGTCAGCAAGCGGTATGCCCTTCGTCTGACTTATAGCTTTGTGAACGGTTTGCATCGTTTCCGTTTGGAAAAGGGAAACTAACGGAGTGCGTCGTATGGAAGGACGTGGTTTGTTCAATCCGTCAAACCTTCAGCAGTCTTCTTCTCTGATGTCTTGACTTCAGTAAGTACCTTCAACCGTTCGCGAAGGTTGGTTGACAGGTTGGGGGATGTCCTCTTATTTTGAGTGGAAACTCGTAGGGGGCTTATCATGTCTTTCCCCAACTTAGGAGGCTCGTTACGATAGGGTAGACAGGCGTTGTACGGAAGGAAAGAACGGGGAATCGCTTGAAGTACGAAAAAAATGCTTCCTAAGCACTGATTTCAGAATGCTTTCAGAATTGCCCCCTACTTTTGCATCAGAAACAAGATACAAAAGTCATTCATCTAAGAAAGTATACGACAATGAAAAAGTTTATGAGAAACCTGTTGGCGCTGCTCGTATTGGCATTCGCCGTTTCACTTCCCGTAGCAGCTGATAAAGATCACCCCATCGAAGTAACACAATTGCCCGCCAAGGCACAACAAATCATCCATCAACATTTTAAGGGCATACAGATTGCGCTTGCTAAAAAGGAAAAAGACCTCTTCGGTCAAAGTTATGAGGTAATCTTTACCAACGGCGACAAGGTAGAATTCAATCAACGTGGTGAATGGACAGACCTCAAATGCCAAACGAAGACGGTACCTCAAGCCTTGGTTCCTTCCCTGGTTGCGACCTATGTGAAAGCCCATTATCCGAATACACGCATCTTGGAACTGGAGCGAAATGACCGCAAGGGATATGAAGTAAGACTCTCTAACGGCTACGAACTCGAATTGAACAGCAAGGGCAAGTTGGTGGAATTAGATCACAAACGATAACCTGTTGTATGCAAGATATTTCAGCTTATTCTATTTAGTAAATATCTTACCAACTTCGTTGCAGTCCTTCATCGTAAGAAACAGGAACAGGCAACCTATCAGTAACTTCAAAGAAACAGCGCACATGAAAAAGTTTTTTTTCCTCTCCGTATTAGCTATCGCTTCCTTGCTGGTAGCTTGTGACGACGACGATAATTATGTAAAGCATCTCCCTGCTCCGGTTGAACAGGCCTTCAGTCAGAAGTATCCGGGACAGCACACCTCTCGTTGGGAGGTAGAAAAGGGAGCCTATAAGGGAGAATTTCGTAACTCGGAAGGTATGGAAGTCGATACTTGGTTTCGTCCCGATGGTACTTGGTTACGTTCAGAAACCGAAATCCGTCCTGCCGCTTTACCTCAGCCCGTTAAGGACTATGTAGCCCTTCGGTTTGTTGACTATTACATAGAGGATGCCGACTATATCGAAATGCCGCAGACCTCATACTACCATCTCGAACTCGAAGGTAGAGGCGATCGGGAAGTTGAAATCAATGTTTATGCCGACGGGACTCCGGTCGAAGAGATGGGAGGAGGCAATGTCGATCAGAATCGTGTGCCCGATGCCGTGATTGCAGCTTTTGCCACCCGTTATCCCAGTGTAAAGGTCATGAAGTGGGAGGTCGAACATGGTTACTATAAGGCCGAGTTTGTAACCCTGAAACGTGTTGAGGCCGAAGCTTACTTTACCGCCGAAGGTGTTTGGGCTGGTACTGAATATGACTACGAAGGTTCGCTTCCCGTTGCAATTCAGAGTTACCTTACCTCTAATTATCCCACCTTTAGAGTAGATGATATCAAGTATGTACAAACATCAGCCGGTGATTATTTCAAAATCGAAATAGAGCTTGGTGAGAAGGAATTAAAGCTCTGTCTCACTGCTGATGGCGTAGAATGGGAAAGCAGAGGTTAGGCATTCCTAATCAGTATAATGAAAGAAGACATTTCCAAGTCCGTAAACGGACAGGAAATGTCTTCTTGCTTTCTATAGCATAGGGATGAAAAGTCCGCCTCTCTAAAACTCATTCCCTAAAGTCGGGGTGAGGCCATTAAAGCCTCAATGGGGAAACGCGTCTTAGTCTGCGGGTAACGAAGCAAAATCCCAGGTGAAGGAAAACGGCTTCTAACAAGTAATTTGTATATCCCAGGGACAAGCGTGCTACCATGCCCCGGGGATTTTAGTTTTCCGACTAAGCCAGATAATCCTTTCTCAAGGCTTCGTACTGTGTGGAGTCCTAAACAAGATGCTCGACAAGGGGTTCATACAGTGCGGAGCCCTAAACAAGACACTTGACAAGGGGGTCATACAGTGCGGAGCCCTAAAAAAGACGCTTGACAAAG
>OMBQ01002181.1_pt1 | contig 13152 bp, 10 predicted proteins | sample 1674311 | NCBI WGS metagenome assembly OMBQ01 (sample SAMEA103958160, study PRJEB25191) | human gut metagenome | biome: human-associated habitat [ENVO:00009003]; feature: intestine environment [ENVO:2100002]; material: feces | place: Germany | collected 2013/2015 | reverse complement strand
AATTCGGGTGAAATATACCGCAAAGTGGGGCGTGCAGATTGCAGGAATGATTTTTTAAACAGGCTCTAATGTGCCATAAGCCCATGACAGCTTACTTTTATTTCATAAGGTGTGTAAACTATATTACAGCTTGATCTTCGGGTCCAGGGCATCGCGGATACCGTCACCCAGGAAGTTAATGCTCAGTACTGTGATCAGAAGGGCAAGTCCCGGCGGGAGCCAGATCCATAACTTCTGGGAAAGCACAGTGATGGACTGTGCGTCATAGAGCATATTTCCCCAGCTTGCTCCCGGCGGCTGCACGCCCATTCCCAGGAAGCTTAAGGATGATTCGGAAAGGATGGCGCTTGCCATCTGGAATGTGATCGCGATCAGAATCGGGGCAAAGGAGTTTGGAAGAACATACTTTGTCACGATTTTGAAATTAGAAGTTCCAATTGCTCTTGCAGATTCCACGTATTCTTTTTCCGATACAGAAAGTACATTGGCATAGATCAGTCTGGCAAACTGTGTCCATCCCAGAACACCAATTACGCAGGTTACAGACCACACAGATGGTCCCAGAACTGCAACCAGTACCAGAATCAATACAATTGACGGGAAAGACATGAAAATATCTGCAATTCGCATAATAATTGCTTCTGCCTTTCCTCTCGCATAACCAGCCACCAGTCCAAGGGGAACGCCGATGGCACAGCTGATCAGCGTGGAAACAAAACCAACCAGCAGAGAGGTTCTTCCGCCATACATCAGACGGGCAAAAACATCTCGGCCAATAGCATCTGTTCCCAGAATATGTGCCCCGCTTGGTGCCGCGGAAAAGGCGGTATAGTCAGATGTGTAGGGATCCAGGTTCAGGATAATGGGGAGAAAAACCACCATCAAAATCTCCAGAATGAGAACCACCAGACCTGCCATAGCCATTTTATGTTCTTTCAGTTTATCAAGTACCTCGGAAAGATAGCTTACATTTTCGTTTTTCTGTTTTTTCATTTCTTTTCTTCTATCCTCCCTTATTTATAGCTGATTCGCGGATCCAGGATGCCGTACGCCACATCAGTAAGAATGTTTGCGATCAGAACTGCCGCCGCAATCATAACGGTAACACCCATAATAACCGGATAATCTCTTCCGTTGATGGCAGTTACCATAAGGGAACCGATTCCTGGCCAGCCGAAAACCTGCTCCGTTACGACTGCTCCTCCTACAATAGAAGGAATGGACATGCCTACTACTGTAACAACCGGAGTGAGGGCGTTTTTCAGGGCGTGCTTCATGATTACCTTCCATTTTCTAAGACCTTTGGACTTGGCGGTACGGATGTAATCGTCCTGCATAACCTCAAGCATACTGCTTCGCATATGTCTTACCCAGCCTCCGATCTGCTGGAAGGAAAGCACCAGGCATGGCAGGATCATATGCTTCATCAGATCTCCAAAGGTACGTGCTCCGCTGGAACTGTACATTCCGCCAGATGGCAGAATCTGGAATACAATAGCAAACAGGTAAATAAATACCAGGCCAACAAAGAAGTTGGGCGTTGCCATCATCAGCATGGAAAGTCCGCCGGAGAAATAATCTCTTTTTGAGTTCGGCTTGGATGCCGCAAAAATTCCAAGAGGAATCGATACCACCAGAGAAAGCAGAATAGAGCTTGCAGCCAGGATTGCAGTGGCTGGAAGTCTCTCCAGGATCATTGTGGCAACCGGCCTTTGTGTACTGTAGGAAAATCCAAGATTTCCTGTAAGCAGCTGTTTCAGCCATGTAAAATACTGAACGATCACCGGCTGATCCAGTCCCAGTGCCACACGTTTACGCTCCAGCTCTGCGGGAGTGATTCCCGGGTCTGCCAGAAGCGCATCCAACGGAGAACCTGGTGCAAGGTTCAGAATGAAATACGCCAGTATGGTGATTCCGAAAAAAGTGGGAATGGCGATCAGTATTCTTTTTAATATGTATTTCAATCTCATAATGCTTTCATCTCATCTCCTTTTCCAACCATGATCCGGATGATTTCCTTGTCCGTCTCGCACATTCCTTCTTTTGCAAGCTGACCTACATTCCGGATGGTATTTTCTACGCCGTGGGTGACGATTCCGTCCCCGCCATAAAACTGCTGTCCCTGTATGTACATTTCATAGCCCATGATTCCGGCATCCACAGCTGCGGAAATCTTGGCTGCACAGGATGCCTTGGCTCCGTCGCAGATGATTCCGGAAACGATTGCCAGGGAATTGACGATGGTGTGGGCGATAACTTTATAGTCCCCGCCGTAAAGATAAGCAATTCCGGCACCGCTTCCGCAGCCTGCACTTACCGCACCGCAGTAAGCGGAAAGGGTTCCAATTCCGGTTTTCAGGTGAATGGTCACAAGATTGGACAGCACCAGGGCACGGAGCATTTTGTCATGGGAAACCTGCAGTTCCTTTGCAAATTCAATAACCGGAATGCTGGCGGTCATTCCCTGATTGCCGCTTCCCGAATTGATCACTACCGGAAGCTCACAGCCATTCATTCTGGCATCTGAGCCTGCTGCCGCCTTGGCTCTGGCGCGGATCTTGATGTTATCGCCGTAGGTGTGCAGAAGCACTTTTCCGATATTGGCACCGTAATTGCCGCGCAGGCCTTCCTCGGAAATGGCCATGTTGTAGCGGATCTGGCGTTCCAGAACTTCCCGCACATCTTCCACATCTACTGTGTTGGCGAAATCAATGATGTCTTCTATATTTAATACAGAATGATCCGTTTTAGTTTCTTTCTCTTCTGAACAGACGTCTTTTGTGAAAATGGGCTGTCCGTTTTTCTCTACAAGAATAATGTTGGTGTGATTGTCTATGATCCGCACGCGGGCATTTCCGTTCCTGCCGGAAACGGTCACATCAATTTCAAACACATGCCCGGAGGATGCTGGCGTGATTTTCAGCTTTACCTGATCCATGTACGTCTTGATTTCTTCTTTCTGTGCTGGTGTTACCCCGGCGATTACTTCCAGAAGAGCCTGCGCGTCTCCTGCGATCACACCTGCACACAGTGCAGCTGCGATTCCGCGCATTCCGCCTGTGTTTGGAACGATTACGCTTTTTACGTTCTTGATAATGTTCCCGCTTACCTGGATGTCCATCTCATCGGGCAAACAGCCAAGAGTTTCTCTTGCCACTGCTCCTGCGTAGGCGATGGCGATTGGTTCCGTGCAGCCCATTGCGGGAATCAGTTCTTCTTCCAGGATTTTTACATAATCCTGATATTTTTCATCACTTTTCAGCAATGTTTTGTCCTCTCTTTCAAACGGCAATGGTAATACTTTATCACATCATTGTTTTAAAATCAATTAAAAATAGTCATATCCGCCATGAATATCTACGATGCTGCCGTTCATGTATCCATTTTTCAAAATTTCGTATGCCATATTTGCTACTTCGGAGATTTCGCCGAAGCGGTGGAGAGCAATTTTGCGGTTGATCCGCTCATAGCTTTCCGGGGTGCGGTTTTTGTGCCAGCTGGTTTCAATGAAGCCGGGGGCGATGGCGTTTACGCGGATCTGCTTGGGTTCCAGTTCTTTGACCAGGGATTTGGTAAGAAAATGGATGGCGGATTTGGTTACTCCGTAGACCAGAGAGGAGGAGTAAGCCTGCTGTCCGGCGTAGGAGCCTGTGAACAGGATACTGCCGCCTTCTCTTATGATGGGGCGGAGTTCTTTTACCAGAAATACAGGGACGGACAGGTTGGTGTTTACGATTTTGTTCCATTCTTCGAAGGTGTAGTCTTCGTATTTGGCATAGGTGCTGATGCCCACGTTATTTACCAGCCAGTCTACGTGGTCGGTTTCTTTTTTGATCCGGGTGACAAAGTTCATCATCTGATCATAGGAGGACATGTCGGCCTGGATCAGACGGAGTTTCTTCTGGTCAGCTTCGGACTGGGCATGGAAAAATTCTTCGGCTTGTTTCTGATTGTGCCCGAAGCTTACGTATAGAATATCATCGGCTCCCGAATTGGCCAGGATCTTCTCCGCGATCCCCCTGCCAATTCCGGATGTGCCGCCGGTGATTATGGTGACTTTACTCATGAAAGCGTGTCCTTTCTTTAAAGACTCATCAGTCTGTTATAAATCTCCTTTGGAATGTATGGCTGCTGGTTGTGGATGGGCTCCCCAAGGCAGGTTTTTGGGTAGGCGTAGGTTCCAGGCTCCAGAAGGATTTCAAGAAGGCGTGGGGCAATTGTGCTGCAGAAGAAACCGGCAGCATTATCCTTCACTGCTTCTGCTTCCATACAGGTACTGGTCAGACCGTATGCTCTGGCTACTTCTGCAAAGTTACAGGAAGAGAATCCGGTTCCTTCTGCAGTGTCTGCATATACCTGCTCAAAGTAGTCACGCTGCAGGTGGCGGATCATTCCAAGAGCGTGGTTGTTCATTACGATCATGGTAATAGGAAGATTCTCACGCTTCACCCATTCTAATTCCTGAATATTCATCTGGAATGCACCGTCTCCACAGATGCAGGCTACTGGCTTTCCAGTGGCGTAATGGGCGCCGATGGCTGCAGGAAGGGCATAGCCCATGGCACCATGTCCGCCGGAGAAAAGAAGCTTCTGGTTCTTCTGGTTGTGGAAGGACTGATAGCTCCATACCATGTGCTGTCCCACGTCAATTGCTACTGCGGAAGTGTCTGCAAGCAGATCACTTAAATCTGCGATCATACGGTTGGGATAACGTTCCGGAATTGCGTCGTCCACAGCTCTTAAAGAACTGCGGATGTCTGTACACACAGAAAGCCATTCTGTGAAATCAAGGTGTGCCAGATTCCAACTATGAATTTCTGCCTCACCAGTTCTGTTTATTGAAACGCCTGTTTCATTTCCTGTCCAACCAGCTAACATATGAATCACATCTGCTGCGTCCACGCAGAATTTCAGTTCGTTCGTTCCGTTTTCGTGAATGTTTCTCCGCAGATTATAAGAGTCAATATCCGCACGAATAATCTTCGCGCCTTTTGCAAACTCATGCACCTTGGTGCCAATCTGGCGGGTGCAGAGGGAAACGCCAAGACAGATCAGAAGGTCACTTTTGGCATTGGCGATCATGTTGGCGTAGCGGTGGCCGTAAGCGCCGCCGATACAGCCGAAGTTCAGCGGATCGTCCCAGGATAGTGCGGACATTTCCAGCACGCTTGTGATTACCGGGATCTTCCACTGGCGGGCAAGGGCAAACAGTTCTTCGCGAACTGCCTTGTCGCTGACGCCGTGGCCCAGCATGATTACCGGGCGTTTCGCTTCCTGAAGGGCACTGCGGATGGCAGCTGCGCATTCCTTCACATCAGCAGATACATTAAATAACGCAGTCTCTGCAATTCCGGAATTTTCGATTTTCGCCCCAGATTCCTTTGATCCTATTTTTTCTGAGCGCATATCCATCTGGCCCAGCTCTTCCATCTCTAATTTTTCCGAATTCACATCACCCAGGTTTATATTTTCCAGGCTCATCTCATAAACCGGGTTCTTCACATCCCCGCGCTGAATGTTCATGGGAAGGTCAATCAGTACGGGTCCCTTTCGTCCTGTATTCGCAATATGCCATGCTTTGTTCAGTTCTTTTACAATATCTTCATCCTCACGGATCTGCACTGCATATTTGGTCACAGGTCTGGTCATGGCCACAATGTCGATTTCCTGGAATCCCTGCTGCCTCAGCCCGGGGATTCCGGAGTATTCATAGGTGTTCAGCTGTCCGGTAAGAAAAATCACCGGAAGGGAATCAAAATATGCGTCTGCAATTCCAGAAATCAGATTCACTGCACCAGGTCCGCTGGTGGCATAAGCGCAGGCACATTTTTCTCCTGCCTGGGCATATCCGCAGGCAGCAAAAGAAGCGCCCTGCTCATTGTAGCTGGAATGACTTCTGGTATTGGGATTTTTCTCAATGGAATCTACCAGATGGGCGATCATGGTTCCCTGATATCCGAAGAAATCATGAATCCCTTTTCTCTGAAGAAATTCCACAATATAATCTGTTACTTTCATTTGGTCTGCCTTTCTTTATTTCCAGTATTTTTCCACTTTCTTTTTCAGCTTCACATTTCCGGTTTTCTCCAGCACATCCACAAAAATATGCTGCAGTTCCTCGTCCGGAACAAAAACCTCATCCGTTTCCATGCTCTTCACCGTTGCCTCTGTATACCGGGCAAACATCTTCTCAAGAGCCGGATAGTCTTTATTCTTATATAAATTAATGATACAATCTTTGTTTTCCAGGTATTCTTTCTCAAGAGCGATCTTGGACGCGCAGAATTTCACATAATCCCAGCTGCGGTCCAGATAGCTTTCTTTTCTGTTTTCCTGCTCCGCGGTCTGCGGCACCGTTTTTTCCAGGTGATTCTCCTTTGCGATCTTCAGATACTGACTATTTCCGGCCAGTTCCTTCACAAGCTGCTGCAGCTCCTCTGTGCTTCCATATCTGCCCAGCCAGTGATCCAGATATTCGGAAGCATCCAGAACCTTTGCGTATGCCGCAGCCCGTTTGCTGCCTTCCAGAAGATCTGCGAAAAAGATCCGGTAAAGCTCAATGTTCACATAACCTTTTCCGCCGCAGTCCACTGCTTTCTTATAATTGTCAAAGGCCGCATCTGTCTGGCCCTGTTTTCTTTTGATATCACCGATCAGCTTATATACCTGGGCACGTTTCTCCTTGCGGATCTGGCAGTCCTTGGCTTTCTCCGCCAGCCACTCCATATCACCAGTCTCTTTGGTAAAAATAAGATCTGTGCGAATCTGCGCTAGTTCTTTGGGATAGCCCAGACGCTCCCATGCTCTGGTCAGGGCAGCTCTGTAACGTTCCTTGCCCTTCTCCGCGCCAGACGCACCCCTTCCATCCTTCTGAATCTGTTCCATAATTTTCTCAGCCACGGCTTCCATCTCTGTATAGGTCTTCGCCGTGCTGACGCGAACCAGGTCATAGCACTCCTGAATCCGCAGATTTCCCGGCAAAAGCCTGCCCCAAAGCTCAATCAGCCTCTTTGCCCCGTCTTTTTGTCCGGCGTCCAGAAGCATCTGACAGGTATTGACGGTTTCCTTACAGTATGGTGTCAGGAACTGGTCCAGTTCATGCAGAACCACCTGATTGTCCGTGTGCTCACGGGCATCTGCGAAAATTTCCAGCGCATCCGCACATTTTCCCAGCATCCATTGCAGTTCCCCTTTGTATTTCAGGAAATATCCGTCCTCCGGGAAAATACGCAAGGCTTCATCCATATAAAGCTCCGCTTCCACCCGCTCAATTCCATTGCGGGCATGTTCCATAAGGAAGCGGCTCTTCAGTTTCATAAAGCCCGGAACCTTGGGATAGCGCTCCAAAAGCGGCTCCAGTGCATCCTCCGCCTCCTGGAAATGCCTGCACTCATAATCAGATACTGCTTTTTCAAAAATCTCCAGATTTGCCTTCAGCTGTGCCGCTTCCGGGGAGAGCGCACCTGTCTGTTCCCGAATCTCCAGCAGTCTTTTCGCTCTGCCGATCTGCTCCTTATACACAAGCGTAAGCACTGCCGCATAAAAATTCTCCGCACCAATCTCCATCAGCACAGGATGATAAAATTCATAAAGCCCTTTAAGAGCTTTTCGTCCAATAAACCCTTCGCTCAACTGTACCTTGTAATATTCCGAAAAAATTTCGCTTAATTTCTGGAAATCCTGCTGTTCCAGAAGGCTCTTTATGCTCTGTCCGCACTTCTGGATCTGGTTTTCCAGCGCCATTTTCGTGTCACTTCCCAGAATCTGAGCATTGTTCTCCCTCAGCTGATGTTCCTTTTTGGCACTGGACAAAACGTGTACTTTTTGTCCGGTACAGGATCTCAGAAGCTTTCCCTTGCGGATACCTGGCATATAATCCTTGCGAAACTCCTGATCTGACAAGCCCTCTACCTCAGCCATTTCCTGGGATTCCGGCTTTTCATAATCTGAAAAACAGGACCATTCATCTCCATACCATTCTATGAGATACTGGCAGATCTGCCCCGGCACCATTACCGAAATGCCCTGGAATTCTTTTTCTTTTGCAGGAAAAAGCATATCCTTTTCCAAAAGGAAAGGAACCTCCCCTGAGCGCACCGCATAGCGCGGGCATTCTTCTGTTTCATGCACCTGCAAATTCTCTTCCAGCTTCTTCAGCACGCGGTCTTTCCCCGTAACCTGACAGGAAAGAAGCCCCCGTTTATAGGCAGCCCCGGAAATTTCCCATCGGTCGCCGTACACCTGCCCCGGGTCTGCAAGATCTGCATATACCATCAAATCGGCACAATATTTCTCATATTCTTCCTTATCCGCTGAAACAGGGTCCAGCAAAAACACATCAATGCGTTCTCCTGCACATCCGTTTCCCATAATCTGATGCCTGCGCAGGGCACAGCGGTCCGTAGATGCATATGCCGCACCAACACTGCCGAAGCTGCTGTCACTTTCCAGGCACAAAAGAGTGCGGTTTGCCTCAAGCACAGTTCCTGCCAGATTCATCAGCTTATGCCAGTCCTCTGCCGGCATATAAACAGTCACCGTATCGTCTCCCGGAAGGAAGCCGCCTCTTTGCATCACGCCAAGAGCCGTCTTTTCCGCAGTCACGTATTTCAGATCATTTTCCCTGCAGATCCGGGCAAACTCGCCCAAAAGCTGCAGCAGACGTTCCTGTTTCTCTGTCATTTTTATCCCCTCTGATTTATTATTTCCAGAATGTCTGCCAGCGTCTCAGATTCCTCATTGAAAAGACGGGTGCATTCTGTTCTCTCGTCACTAATCATAATCAGCAGTTCCTGCAGAAGGTACCGAAGCCCGTTGCCCTCAAAGTTAAAGCAGTATCGTTTCAGTCCCTTGCTGTCATCGATCTTCGCTTCGAAATATCCGGTGTTCCACCAGTCATTGGGAATGGTCACACGGCCTTTGGTACCGATCACCACAAACTCATCCTCCACATCTACTGTGGTACCGATTTCAATGGTGGCAAGGGCATCTGGATACCGCATGGTGATCATATCATAAATACATTTTCCCGCTTTATCCTTCACCACATTGGATTTTACTTCCAGATAATTTTTCCCAAGGATCTTGATGATCGCACACAATGGCTGCACCGCCGTCTCCGAAAAGCTTCTGCCGCCTTCAAAGTGATCCTGGGAAATAGAACATTTCACACTTACGATCTCACCCACAAGAGCACTGTGGGTCTGCCATACCAGCTGATTAAAGGCACGCAGATAAACCAGCGTAATCTTCTCAACCAGCAGCACCTTGTTCTTCGCAGCAAGGGCGAAAAGCTCCTTCAGCTTCTCCTTGTTCCCAGTCATAGGAGCATCGCTGATCACATGCTTTCCGCTCTCCAAAGCTTTCCTGATATAAAGCTCCCGCTTCGCCTGCTCTGTCTTAATATATACAATATCTACCTGAGACAAAAAGCAGTCAAAGCCTGGCTCCCATTCGCTGGTCTGGGCTTCCACACAGTAGTAGGAATCCAGCTCGTATTTGTCGCAGAAGGACCTGGCCGCGTCCTCATTCTCGGAAAAAACACATTCTACATGAAGACCGCTGACATATTTCGTCTCCCATACAATACCACTGTCCTCATCGTCATCTGTAACTACGCCTACCGTGTAGGTGCTTCCTTCGCCCCGAAGCTTGGTGCTGGAAATGTTCTTGGTCCGCTCCAGATACTTCACATCGCAGTAATCCTTGAGGTAATCAAATTTGCCCCGCCAGTCAGAGCCGAGCACAAGCAGATCCACCTTGTACTTAATAATATCACTGAGCTTCTGTCCCTGATACTCTTCTATGATAATCTCGTCGGCAAAACCGGTGCGCCGCACGTTCTCAATTCTTTTCAGAAGACTGTCGCGCACATTCAGCTTGCCGCGCTCAATGTCATAACTCTCGCTGGTTACGCCCACGATCAGATAATCGCCCAATGCTTTGGCTCTTTTTAAAATATTATAATGGCCCTCGTGAAACAGATCAAAGGTTCCATAAGTGATCACTCGCTTCATAATATTCTCTCCTGTCAAAGAAAGACAATCCGTCAGGACTGTCCTTCTTCATGTTCTTCATGCTCTTCATACAATTCATGTTGCTCATACTCTTTATGTTCTTCACTGTCTTCTGCGTCCAGCATGGCGGCAAGCTCATCAATTGCCATTCGCCGTTCTGCAAGCTTTGCAAATTTATCTTCCTGATTTTTGTTGTCGTACTCATCTTCCAGTACTTCTTCGTCCTCCTCTTCTTTCTTTTCTCTTTTGAAAATAAGGAAGGTAAGCAGGCTGAGCACATTATTATACAGCCAGTTCACTGGCGGACATCCCAGAACCAGCACAAATATCAAGGAGACGCCAAGTAAAGCCCACACATTCAGCAACTGCGGAATATTCAGGAGCAGAAGCCCGTTCATCACGATCATGATCGGATAATGGAAAAAATAAATTCCCATTGTGTTCCTTCCTATAAAAATGAAAGGATGCTTCTTGTCCGGCATCAGTACCAGCAATGCGAAAATAATAATAAAGGAAATCAGGTACATCATTCCCCTTACTACCATTCCTTCCACATCGTCCATGCCGCTTCCCAGATAGGAATGATTTCCACGGAAAATGGCTACCGGAATATTGTTGCCGATCATGTAATTGGTGGCAACAAACAGAAGGATAAAGGCAAACAGCGGTATTACGATCTTGCCTTTAAACTTACGGATTGCCCTGGTGTATTCACTTTTCCACAAATAGCCCGCTGCAAAGAACGGGAAAAATACTACGATTCGGGACGCTGATAAAAAGGTACTGAACTCTGCCCTGGTTCCTGCCCACAGTGCAAAAACAATGCTGAGAGGCACAATAAAACGGATTCTGCCAAATGCCTCAATGGTGAGGCGGTAGGCAAACAGCGCCAGCACATACCACATAACGGTTCCGGATGGTCTGAGCAGCTCGAAATCCATGCGGTTTCCCAGCCAGATCTGTGACGCCCATGTGAGCGTGTAGCCCAGAATATAGGGAATCAGCAGGTTCTTCACGTTCTTTAATACGTCCTGCGGCTTCTTGGAAAGATATCCGGAAACAAAAATAAAAGCCGGCATGTGGAATATGGTGATTCCGTACCAGATGAAGCGGACGACTTCGTCCTCTTTCACCAGCTGGAACGCTATAATATGGTTAAAAACAACAAGAAATATCAGCAATATCTTTATATTATCTATCAGATACGAATATGGGATTTCCTGTTCCTTCGTATTTTCTTTCGAATTCTTTCTCATTTCCGTCACCCTGTAAAAATTTTATGAATAAAGGATAACATACTTTTGTAATTTTTGGAACAGTTTTTTAACATTTTGCAATATTTCCCTGTGTGCTTTCCCGGTTTTACTCCCCAAATACCTGCCCGTGCAGCATTTTTCCGGTTGGGGTGGCGGCAAGGCCGCCTTCGGCAGTTTCCTTCAGGGCGGCAGGCATAACATCTCCCACCTTTTTCATAGACCAGATTACTTCATCAGCCGGAATGGCACTTCGGATTCCTGCAAGGGCAAGCTCAGCTGCCACGAAAGCGCCAGCCACTCCGGAGGCGTTTCGCTTGATGCAGGGAATTTCCACAAGGCCTGCTACCGGGTCACATACAAGGCCCAGAATATTTTTCAGCGCTGTGGCAATTGCAGAACCGATCATGTCCGGGGCACCGCCAGCCAGTTCCACGATTGCAGCTGCCGCCATAGCGGAAGCAGAGCCGCACTCTGCCTGGCAGCCGCCCTGGGCTCCTGCAAGGGAAGCATTATTGGCGATTACCATTCCCACTGCGGATGCAGTAAAAAGGGACATGACGCATTCCCTCTCTGTAAGCTTGTACTGCTCCTGCATGGTCAGCACTGCTGCCGGCACGATTCCGCAGCTTCCGGCTGTAGGCGCCGCCACGATTCTTCCCATGGAAGCATTTAATTCCGATACTGCAAGGGCACGGTAGAGAGCGCCGCCAAGAAGAGGGCCGGTCAGGTTTTTCCCCTGTTCTACGGCAGTACGCATGCGGTAGGCATCGCCGCCGGTAAGTCCGCTGGTACTTTTCAGGTCCGGGGCGCTTCCTGGCTGGATGCAGGATGCCATAACCTGATAATTCTGCCGCATTTTTTCATATATTTCCTGCTCCGGCAGCTCCATCTGCTCTGCCTGCTGAGTAAGGACCAACTGGGACAGGCGGCAGTTATTTTCTTTAGCTGCATTTAACAGGGCTTCTATTGAATGGTAGTTTAATTCCACGATGAGGGTCTCCTTTTCATACGATTCCGCTTAAACCTTCTGCAAAATATGCTACAAAACAAACCATACAGATTGCAGAAATGATTATTTAAACGCGCTCAAGCAAAGTACTGGAATAAATATTTTCCAGCTGATTGATCTTCTCATTTAAGTCCGGGCCTAAGCAACTGTCGCTCTCGATGGTCATGACTGCCAGACCTCCCTTGGCTTCCCGCGCCAGATGGAAACTGCAGATATTGGCACCATATTCCGCCATGATCTCGGTCACGGCCGCAATGGTTCCAGGCGCATCTTTATGAAGAACGATCAGCGCCGGATTCTGCCCGGTAAGGGAAACCTCCATTCCATTCACTCGGGTGATCAGAATATTACCTCCGCCGATACTGCTGCCCCGCAAAGACACCTTTTCCCCGTCTTCGGCTGTCAGGGTGATTTCCGCCGTATTGGGGTGGGCATCTTCCAGTTCTCCGGTTTCAATCTGAATTTCCAGGCCTTCCCGCTTCGCTACATCCAGGGAAAAACGAATGCGCTCGTCATCGGTCTGCATCCCCAGGATTCCTGCCACCAGTGCCTTATCCGTTCCGTGTCCTTTATAGGTTTTCGCAAAGGAACCGTGCAAAAAGATATGCGCCTTCACCGGAGTTTTCCCAAGCAGAGCCCTGGTCACAAGACCAATTCTGGCTGCCCCTGCTGTGTGTGAGCTGGAAGGACCAATCATAACAGGACCTAAAATATCAAATACGTTCATAATATATCCTTTTCTGTTGTTTTTTATAAAACCTTATAGTTATAATTATAAATGAAATAATACTCCGGGACAAGGCATGATTTTACCTGAAATTCCTTCTGTTTTTACATTTTTTCACATTTCAACCGGATGATCGTTGTATTT
>OMBQ01002168.1_pt1 | contig 13217 bp, 10 predicted proteins | sample 1674311 | NCBI WGS metagenome assembly OMBQ01 (sample SAMEA103958160, study PRJEB25191) | human gut metagenome | biome: human-associated habitat [ENVO:00009003]; feature: intestine environment [ENVO:2100002]; material: feces | place: Germany | collected 2013/2015 | reverse complement strand
GGTGCACCGGGTAGAACCAGTAAAAGGCCTTCTTTTGCAGCGGACTGCACGCGCCGCGCTGCCCGTTATAGAACCAGACCAGCACAAAGGCCAGCGGGGCGGTGAGCTCGAACATAAACAGCAGCGCGCCTGCAAGGCACTGCCGCTTGCGGTCTGCGCGGGTGAGGTACAGGGCGCAGATGATGATCACGCCGATGGCGTTGTAGTCGGTATTGGCAGCCAGCGCCAGTGCGGCGCACCCGACCGCCCACACAAGCCCCTGCCAGCCGGGCAGGCCGTTTTCCTTTTCAAAGCGCTTGAGCCCTGCCATAGCCAGCACGCCCAGCGCCAGCGTCCAGTAAACGTTCTGCGCACTGGGGTCAAAGGGGGTGCGGAAGAACGCAAGGTCAAAGGGTACCTCGCTCAGAAGGCCGAACAGCACCAGCCGCCCAAGGTAGCCCTTGACGTTGTGGGTGTGCACAAAGCCCTCCACCAGCAAAAAGCAGAACAGGGGAAAGGCCAGCCGTCCGGTGAAGCGCAGCACCATGTCCAGCCGGTAAAGCGGATAGGCAGAAAGGGTGTCCTGCGAGAGGGTGCCGGCGTCCAGCCCGGGCGTAAGGATGCCTGCCTCGATGCAGGACGCGCCGATGTGGTCCACCAGCATGGTAATGCAGGCAATGGTTTTCAGAGCGGTGCCGCTGAAGGTACGGCGCGGGGAAAGTGTGGTCATAAAAAATACCTCGTTCAGGTCGTTAAAAATCGTTACAGGAACTATAACGGAGGAAGGACGGCATTTCCTGCAAAAATCGCGGCAAAATCCGCACAGAGCGTGCAAAAATCGGGGCAAAATGCTTGACAGAAAAGGCGCGGGATAGTACAATCAAGAAGATAATTGAACTAACTCAAACGAAAGATGAAAAAGATTCACAGAGAATCGGGCGTCTCCGAACCAGTAAAGACGGAAGGAGGCTTTGGGCATGACGCTATTTTCTTATGAAATTTTTGATGCCGTGGCCCGGCAGGGCAGCTTTAACAAAGCGGCACAGCAGCTGCACCTGACCCCCTCGGCCATTAGTCACGCCATTGCCGTAATGGAGGAGGAGCTGGGTTTTGCTCTGTTCAACCGCGGCAAAAACGGCGTGTCCATGACCAGCTACGGCGCTTCCCTGTACCCCTCTATCCGCGATGTGCTCAACAGTGACGAGGCGCTGAAGCAGAGCATCGCCCGCCTGAACGGCTTGGAAAAGGGCAAGGTGAAGCTGGGCGTATTCAACTCGGTGTGCGCATCGCTGCTGCCCGGGCTGCTGAAAAGCTTTGCAGCGCATTATCCGCAGATCGAGATCGAAGTATATCAGGGCACCTACGACGATGTCAAGGAATGGCTGCGCACCGGTCAGGTGGACATCGCCTTCCTGTCCTCCACCTGCCGGGAGGAGTTCAACCTCACCGAGCTGTTCCGGGAGCCGCTGCTGTGCATCGTGCCGCAGGACTGGCCGGAGCCGCAGGACGGCGTAATGACCCCGGCGCTGATGAACGGCCAGAGCTTTGTAGTGCAGTGCGACGCCACCGACGCCGAGATGCGCCAGTTCCTCAAGAAATACAAGATCGGCACCGAGCGCCGCTGCCATGTCATCGACGACCAGTCCAACATCGCCATGGTGGAAGCCGGGCTTGGCATCTCCATCATGCCGCAGATGCTGCTGCGGGACTGCAAGGCCGCCGTCAAGGTGTACCCCATCGAGCCGGAGGAGTACCGCGTGGTGGGCTTGGCCGTGCAGCGCCCGGCGTCTATGGCTCCCGCCGTGGAGCAGATGTTCCACCACATCGTGGAGTACTGCCACGAGCTGGATCTTTCGCTGTAAATAATTATAATGTCGGAATACCGGAGCGTTTGCAAACGCTCCGGTATTTTTTCTCACGGGAGTTCGTTTCCCGCCCAAAGCGCAAGCGGAGGGCATTCCAAATCGTCCCGTCTGCCGCCGCAAGTAAAAATTGCATCCGGCGGCAAAAAGGATTATACTATAAAAAATGTCTGCGGTGCACAGGCCGCAGGGGCAGAGGAGATGAAGCATGAAACGACGGGACTTTTGTAAGGGTCTTGCGGTGACCCTTGCGGCGGGGGCACTGGCTCCCGGAGCGGCGCTGCCGCAGGCCGGGGCGGCTACGGCGCTGGTCGGCCGCGCCGTGCCGGACGACTACTATACCCTGTGGTACCGCAGCGACCGCTGCAGCGCTGACCTGCGGCACGATTACTATTACAGCGACAGCCTGTTCGACCACGCCGCCACAGAGTACGACGATAAGCTGGCACTGGCCACCTTGGGCATGGCTGCGGCTGCGGACAGCTCGTGGGAGAGCGACCAGCACTATTGGATGACGGGCGAGGTCGGCCGTGCCGACCATATCCGGGATGCCTTTGCAAAGCTGGGCTTTGCCGAGGTGCAGCTGTTCAACTATACCCACAGTCTGAACGATGCCCCGGATACGGCGGCCTGTGCCGTTGCCCGCAAAACACTGGTGCGCGGCGGCAGACAGGTGACCATCATCGGGGCGTTCGTGCGCGGCTCCGGTTATGGAGCCGAGTGGTCCGGCAACCTTCATACAGGCTCCGGCAGCGCCCACACGGGTTTTGTAGCAGCGGCGCGGCAGCTGACTGAAAAAATACGCGGATATGTTCAGGCATCGGCCAAGCGCCAGCCGCTGGGTACCCTGAAGCTCTGGATGGGCGGCTACAGCCGTGCCGGCGGCGTAACGAATTTAGTGGCGGCGCGTCTGCCCGCCGTGCTGCCGCAGCTGGAAAAGAAAAACACCTTCGTCTATACCTTTGCCGCCCCGGCTGCGCTGGCGGCGGCAGACTGCCCCGAGCTGCAGCAGGACTTTGACAACAACCATACGGCAAGCGGCAGTCTGAAAAAGAACTGGGGCACCAGCAACATCTTCAACATCATCTCCAGCGGAGATGTGGTCCCCCGGGTGCTGCCCGCAGAGTGGGGCTTCTACCGCAACGGCAACGACCGTTTTCTGCCCGCTACAGTTGTCCCGGAGGAACTGCAGGCGCTGAACGACCGCAGCGCAGGGATGGAGGGCGCACCGCTGGATTTCGGGCGGCTGGCCGTCACCGAGGAGACCGATGCCGTGCTGCAGTCCATGATGACCCTGTTCGGCAGCCGTCAGACCTATCACGAGGACTACGAGGATGCCATGCGCTGTATACTGCAATGCGTGACCACCCGCTCGGAAGCAGAGGTGACCCGGGGCGTCATTCTGGACGATGCTGCCGTGGTGGCGCAGCTGCGCAGCATGGAGCCCATGCAGCAGTTCCCGCAGGAAAAGGTGGAGCGCTGTGTGCAGGCGGCCTCTGCCCTGAGCCGCCCGCTGCTGGAAAAGCTGGGCAATGCAGTGCCGCTGCAGGCACAGCAGATCGTGATCCCCATGCTGGCAGTCGGTCTGTGCTTTGAATTGGACCCGGAGACGCTGCAGCTGGTGTCAGACTTTGTATTGTCCACCATCACGGTAAAGGGGCAGCTGAGCGGCATCCTGAAAACAGTGCTGTGTCACTTTTTGGAAACCTACATTACCCTGCTGGAATACTATGACCCTGCCGACCACGGCATGGAGCCCTATACCCGGCAGGAAGAGCTATAAGCAAAAGGCCGCTGCGCAGACATCGCGCAGCGGCCTTGGCTTTTTACAGATAAGATCAGAACTTGAACAGGTTCAGCCCGGTAACGGGGTCGTACTGGCGGTCTACTGTGCCGTCCAGAACATCCACCACCATCTCACAGGTGGCGCTGACCACCGCCCGGTTCAGATGTCCGCCGAACACCTCGCCCTTGTCGTTGCCGGCGCTCATGTGCAGGTGGGTGTAGAATGCGCCGTTCATGGTGTTGATGGTGCCGGTCAGGGACACGATCTCAAAACTGCCGCTGAAGGTGTTGGCGTAGTATTTCTTCTCCGCTACATTGTATACGCCCACCGTAAAGCTGTTGGTGGCGCCCAGCGCCTGCACGGCGGCAAGGCGGATGTTTTCCTTCAGGGCAAGCTCTTTGACCTGTTCAAGGATCTCTTCGTCCTTGTCGATGCGTACAATGATCTTATTGCCAAAACGTTTGTATTCCATGGAAAAGCATCTCCTTTATGTGGTTTTTTGTGCGCTGTCCTTTGCCGGGAGCGCGTGCGGATTTATTGATCTTCTGAACCCGATCCAAGTTCTTCCAGCTCTTTTTCGTTTTGGAGATCTTCATTGGTTTTCTCTCCGGTGATAGCACGGTAAGCTTCTTTGATGCCGTTTTTCACTGCCCATTTGATAACGTAATACAGCGCGATCAAAATAAGGATGGCGGTCCCTCCGCTGATGCCTAATTCGTTCCACATGATTCGAGCCTCCAAATTTCAATTTGTTGAACGAAATCGAGTATACCACACCCGCCAAGGAAAGAACACCCCGATAGCGTAAAATTTGCAGGTGGAAACTTGTCGGGGCGGGGACTTGGCAAACCCGGCGTGATTGCGCTATAATAGAGCCGTAACAGTTCCACAAAGGTGTGGTAAGGGAGGTGCGGTCATGATCCGGGTGGCAGTCGTAGAGGATGACGCGGAGGTGCAGGGGGTATTGCAGGAGTACATCCGGCGGTATACCCGGCAGTACGGGACAGAATTTGAAGTATCGGTCTTTGCGGACGGGGTGGACATTCTGGACAATTACCGCGCCGTCTACGATATTATTTTTCTGGATGTGGAGATGAAGCATCTGGACGGCATGACCACGGCAGAGCGCATCCGGCAGATGGATGCAGACGTCATCCTGATCTTCATCACCAATATGGCGCAGTATGCCATCCGGGGCTACTCGGTGGGAGCGCTGGACTATGTGCTGAAGCCGGTGCCGTATTTTGCATTTTCCGAGCAGCTGAAAAAGGCCGAGAAAAATTTGGCCCGCCGCGCCAGCCACTATCTCATGGTCCCGGTGGAGAGCGGCCTGCGGCGGCTGGACAGCTCCCGGCTGTATTATCTGGAAAGCGAAGGCCACCGGGTGCATTACTACACCGAGGACGGCGATTTTTCGGCACCGGGCACCCTCAAGGCAGTGGAGGAAAAGTTGGCGGGCCGCCCCTTTGCCCGCTGCAACAGCGGCTATCTGGTAAATCTGGCGCAGGTGCAGGCGGTGCAGCAGAACACGGTGCAGGTGGGACCCTATGAGCTGCAGATCAGCCGCCCCAAGCGCAAGGCCTTTCTTGCCGCACTGACCGACTACATCGGAGGTGAGGGCTCATGACCATGCTGCCGAACATCCCCCGCCTGTACACGGCGCTGGCAGAGGTGTTGGCGGTGCTGCTCTACGCCCGCCACCTGCCGCGGCGGTTCCACCGGCAGACCGCGGTCACGGTGGTGTGGGCACTGGTGCTGGGAATCTTTTTGCACAAGACCGGCTATGTGCCGCTGGCGTGGTGGGTGCCCTGTATGCTCTGCGCGGTGCTGCTGCTCTACGGGTACCTGTGGGGCAGCCGGGCGGTCAACTGGCTGGAGGCACTGTACATCACCGCCCGGGCGTTTCTGCTGGCAGAGTTTGCTGCCAGCGCAGAATGGCAGCTGCACTGCTGGCTGTTCCCACACCGGAGCGGCTTTGACCCGCTGGCGCTGGCGCTGCTGGCGGCGGTCTACGGCGCGGTCTACGGCCTGATGTTCTGGCTGGAGCGCAGCCGTCCGCTGCCCGAAAAGCATCTGGACATCAGCAACAAGGCTGCGCTGGCGGCATTTGTCATGGCGGGCACGGTGTTCGTGGTCAGCAACCTTCTGTTTCTGGGGGAGAGCCCGGCGACCATGAACGTGTTCTGCATCCGCACGCTGGTGGATTTCTGCGGGGTGCTGATCCTGACGCTGCAGCACGAGCAACTGCGGGAGAGCGCGCTGCATCAGGAGCTTTCTGCCATGGACAATGTGCTGCACCGGCAGTACGAACAGTACAAGCGCAGCAAGGAGGGCATCGAGCTCATCAACAGCCGCTACCATGAATTGAAGGTCCAGATCGCTGATATCCGTGCCCAGCGGGACCGCGCCAAGCAGGACGCGGCGCTGGCAAAGATGGAGAACAGCATTTTGCAGTATGAGGCGGAGAACAAGACCGGAAACCCGGTGCTGGACATCCTGCTCACCGCCAAGAGCATGGAATGTCAGGAAAAGCAGATCCGCATGACCAGCGTGGCAGACGGGCATCTGCTGGACCATCTGTCCACCCGGGAGATCTGCACGCTGGTGGGCACCGCGCTGGACAACGCCATTGAAAGCTGCGCCGCCGAGCAGGACCCGGAAAAGCGGCTGATCCGCACGGCGGTGTATGCCCAGAACGGCTTTGTGCTGTTCCGGGTGGAGAACTACTGCAAAAAGCCGGTGGAGCTGGGTGCAGACGGTCTGCCGCTGCGCAGTGCCCACGGCGGTTACGACCTGCGCAGCCTGCGGGCGGCTGCGCAGCAGCACGGCGGCAGCATGACCGTGCACTGGGAGGACGGCTGGTTCACCCTGCGGGTGCTTCTGCCGCAGGCGGGGATTCAACAGACCGAGGGCGGGGAGTGATCCCCGCCCTTTTTGCAATATGCACAAAATCAGGGGCAGTGGAATTGTGAATAAGCACAATAAAAAATGAAACCAATTTGAAACTTTTTTCAAATTATGCATCCCAAACGACAGATTGTGCAAAGAACGGTTCGTTTTGCGGTTTATATGATAAAATGACATCAAGCAAAGGAGTGGACGCACTCCGGAGAACAGCCATGAACCGGGTCGTGTACCCAAAAGAGAAGGAGTTAACAGTTATGGCACAGAAAAAGAAGGACGGTAAGATGATGGGCAAGATCATCAAAACTGCCGTTTCGGGTGTGTTGTGTGTCGCATTGGCGGGCGGTATAGTTGCGGCCAATGTGCTGATCCCGCCCAACGCCAGCAGCGTGCAGAGCATTTTGGGCCTGAAGAGCGGAGGCATCGACAACAGCAAGGCAAAGACCGAAGGCATTAATATGGAATACGGCAAGCCCGGCTTTGACACAGAGGATGCGCTGGTTGAGGATGAGATCGCCCTGAACAAGCAGATTGCAGCAGAGGGCATCGTCCTGCTGAAGAACGATGAAGGCAGAATGCCGTACAGCACGGATACCACCTTCAGTTTTGTCAGCCATTCGGCAGTCAGCTACATCGGCGGCAACAAAGTCGATATGAAAACGGCCTTTGAAGATGCCGGGTTCGGTGTCAACGAGGACCTCTGGAAATTCTATTCCGAAGGCAACGGCAAGGATTACGGTCTGGGCGTTGGTTCCGTTTCCTACGGTGATGACGAGGACTTTTCCATCAACGAATGCCCCTTGTCTGTTATGAAAGCAGAGCCGGGTCTGACCGATTCCATGAAGAATACGGTTCCTGTTTTTGTGTTCAGCCGTGTGGCGGGCGAAGGCCGTGATATGCCCCGCTCCATGTACAACCACACCGATGTGGAAGAGGACAAGACCAAGACTTATCTGGAGCCGGATTCTACGGAACTGGAGATCCTGCAGTATCTGAACGACAACTTTGACGATGTGGTGCTGCTGCTCAACTCCAGTGCAGCGGTCGATCTGAGCTGGGTGGAGGATTATCCCAGCATCCACACGGTCATCTCGGCTCCTGCCATGGGCGACTACGGCCTGTGCTCTCTGGCTGAGATCTTCTCCGGCAAGGTCAATCCTTCCGGCCGCACCGTGGATACCTATGAAGTGGATGCCATGAACAGCCCGGCGGCGCAGAACTTCGGCGACTTTGCCTACTACGATGAGAATGGCAACCTCACCAAGTACAACTACGTCAGCTACAAAGAGGGCATCTATGTTGGCTACCGCTACTACGAGACCCGTTACGAGGATAAAGTCCTCGGTCAGGGCAATGCGGGCGATTACAACTACGACGATGCTGTGATGTACCCCTTCGGCTACGGCCTGTCCTACACCACCTTTGACTGGTCGGATTACAACACCAGCTGGGATGGCGATACCTGCACCGTGACGGTCAAGGTCACCAACACCGGTTCTGTTGCAGGCAAGGACGTTGTGGAAGTCTACGCACAGAGCCCTTACACCGATTATGACAAGGCCAACAAGGTGGAAAAGGCTGCCGTTGAACTGGTCGGTTACGCCAAGACCTCGGAGCTGGCTCCCGGTGCAAGCGAGACCGTGACGGTCACCTTCGACCAGGAACAGCTGAAGTCCTACGACTACGTCAATGCCAAGACCTACATTCTGGACGCAGGTGATTACTATATCACTGCGGCTAAAAACGCACACGAAGCGGTCAACAACATCCTCTCTGCCAAGGGAAAGAGCGTGGCAGACGGTATGACCGCGGATGGCGACACTGCTTTTGTTGAAATCTACACCCCGGCAAACGGCACCGTGGATACCACGACCTACAAGCTTGACACCACGACCGGTGTGGAGATCACCAATCAGCTCGACCATGCAAACGGCGGGCTGCAGTATCTCTCCCGCAGTGACTGGACTGGCACCTGGCCGACCGTTGACGGCGAGGTCAGCGACCAGATCAGCACCTGGGGCAACCCCATCAATGGTACCGATGCCAGCGGCAAGGCTGCATCCTATACCTACCGCAAGACGATCAGCAAGGAGGACCTTGCAAAGCTGGATTCTTTTGATTCCCTGAACCCCACCGACTTCTCCACCCTGACCGATGAGATCGTTTACGGCAAGGACAACGGTCTGGGTCTGATCGATATGCGCGGTCTGGATTACGATGATGAAAAGTGGGACGCACTGCTCGACCAGCTGACCCCCAGCGATTATCAGACCCTGATCACGCAGTCCGGCTATGGCACGGCTGCCATCAAGTCGGTGGATAAGCCCTCCACGACCGACCGCGACACTGCCACCGGCCTGATCAACTACGGCTTTGATGCAAGCGGCAACCTCTACTTCAAGGGCAACATCACGCACTGCGGCGTGATCGTTCTGGCACAGACCTACAACGATGATCTGGCCACTCACTACGGCGAGAACATTGGCGACGAGTCCTACTATCTGGGCGTTGATGGCTGGTATGCACCTGCTGTCAATATGCACCGCACGGCATTCTCCGGCCGCAACAGCGAGTATTACTCCGAGGATCCGTTCATCGGCGGTCACATTGCTTCCCTCGAGTGTGAGGGTGTCGCCTCCCGCGGTATGTATGTCTTTGTCAAGCATTACGCCATCAACGATCAGGAGGACCACCGCGGCGACCGTGAAGGCCAGTACAGCATTGCGACCTTCCTGAACGAGCAGGCGGCCCGCGAGATCTACCTCAAGCCCTTTGAGATGTGCGTCAAGTCTGATAAAGTCGAGATGAACTATGCAAAGGACAACGGCGACGGCACTTACAGCAATGCCACCACCGAGATCCCGTCCGTCACCGGCATCATGACCTCCTTCAACCGCGTTGGCTATACCTGGGCCGGCGGCAACTACAACATGATCACCGGCCTGCTGCGCAACGAGTGGGGCTTCCACGGCTTTATCATCACCGACAACGCAAACACCGGTGTCTTTATGGACGCTGGCCAGATGATCCAGGCCGGTGCAGACGGCAAGCTGACGAACCTGCCCACCGGCGCACGGTACACCTTTAACAAGGATGACGTTGCAGATTACCACTACGGTCGTGAAGCAATCCATAACATCCTGTACACCATTGCAAACTCCAAGGCAATGAACGGCGGTATGCCGGGCAGCCGTTATCTGGCAAAGGTCGAGCCTTACCAGAAGGTCATCTACGCAGTGGATGGTGTCTGCGGCGGTCTGATCGCAGTTCTGGTCGTTCTGACGATCCTCCGCTTCCGTAAAAAGAAAGAGGACGTAAAAACCGTCTGATCAACACATAGGAACAGAAGGGGCGGCGGGCAAACGCCCGCCCCCTTTTTTTGATTGTCAGGAGAGACCCATGAAACACACAGATATCATCAACAGCCTGGATCTGGAACAAAAATGCGCCCTGCTGAGCGGCGGCACGGTGTTCACCACCCGGGCGCTGCCGGGCAAGGGCATCCCGGCCATTACCCTGTCCGACGGCCCCAACGGCGTGCGCAAGCAGGCGGGCGCGGCTGACCATCTGGGCCTGAACCCCAGTGTGCCCGCCACCTGCTTCCCCACCTCGGCTACCGTTGCCAACAGCTGGGACCCGGAGCTTGGCGAGGCTGTGGGCGCAGCCATGGGCGAAGAAGCAGCGGCACAGGGCGTGTCGGTGCTGCTGGGCCCCGGCCTGAACATCAAGCGCAGCCCCCTGTGCGGCCGCAACTTCGAGTATTTCTCGGAGGACCCCTACCTTGCCGGTAAGATGGCTGCGGCCTACGTTCGCGGCATCCAGAAAAACGGCATTGCCGCCTGCCCCAAGCACTTTGCGGTGAACAGTCAGGAGCTGCGCCGCATGGCCTCGGATTCCATCGTGGACGAGCGCACCCTGCGGGAAATTTACCTGACCGGCTTCGAGATGGTGGTCAAGGAAGCGCAGCCTAAGACCATCATGTCCGCCTATAACCTTGTCAACGGCACCTACGCCAACGAGAACACCCACCTGCTCATGGATATCCTGCGCGGGGACTGGGGCTTTGACGGCGCAGTGGTCACCGACTGGGGCGGCAGCAACGACCACGCCTTTGGCGTAAAGAACGGCTCTACGCTGGAAATGCCCGCCCCCGGCGGGGACGCCATCCGGGAGCTGATGAAAGCGGTGCAGACCGGCAAGATCACCGAAGCAGACGTGGACGCCCGGCTGGAGGAGCTGCTGGAGCTGGTGTTCACCACCAAGGCGGCGGTGGACGCCGCACCCGGTAAGTTCGATGCCGATGCCCACCACGCACTGGCACGCAGGGCTGCTGCCCAGAGCATCGTGCTGCTGAAGAACGAAAACAGCCTGCTGCCCCTTGCAAAGGGGGAGAAGGTGGCGGTCATCGGCGACTTTGCCCAGACGCCCCGTTATCAGGGTGCAGGCTCCAGCGCCGTCAACTCCATCAAGGTGGATTCCTTTCTGGACTGCCTTGCCGAGAGCGGCCTGAACAGCGTCGGCTACGCCAAGGGCTTTGACCGGCAGGGCAAGCCCGACGAGGCGCTGAAAGCCGAGGCGGTGCAGCTGGCAAAGAACGCCAATGTGGTGCTGCTGTGCATGGGTCTGGACGAGATCAAGGAGAGCGAGGGCATCGACCGCGCCGACATGAAGCTGGCAGAGAACCAGCTGGAACTGCTGGCGGCTGTGGCGGCGGCAAACCCCAACGTGGTGGTGCTGCTGAGCGCGGGCTCCTCGCTGGAAAGCGGTTGGGTCAAGGACTGCAAGGCGCTGGTCTACGGCTGCCTGGGCGGTCAGGCCGGTGCGGGCGCACTGGTCGAGGTGCTGACCGGTGCGCAGAACCCCTGCGGCAAGCTGGCGGAGACTTGGGCACGCAGCTACGCCGACACCCCCGCAAAGGCGCATTTCGGCGGCGACGGTCCCACTGTGGAGTACCGCGAGGGGCTGTATGTGGGCTACCGCTACTACGACACCGCCGGTGTGCCCACCGCCTTCCCCTTCGGCTACGGCCTGAGCTACACCAGCTTTGCGTACAGTGACCTGAAAGCAGACGAAAAGGGCGTGACCCTGACTGTCACCAACACCGGCAGCTGTGCAGGTGCCGAGGTGGTGCAGCTTTATGTGGCAAAGCCGGATGCAACGATTTTCCGCCCCGCCAAGGAGCTGAAGGGCTTTACCAAGGTGCAGCTGGAAGCCGGAGAGAGCAAGACCGTCACCATCCCGCTGGATGATAAGGCGTTCCGCTACTGGAACGTCAAGACCGACCGCTGGGAGGTGGAAGGCGGCAGCTATCAGCTGCTGGTGGGCGCTTCCAGCGCCGATATCCGTCTGACTGCCGCCGTCACGGTGGCGGGCACCGGCGCACCCGACCCCTACGCGGGCAAAAAACTAGGTCATTACTGCACAGCCAATATCCAGAATGTACCGGATGATGAATTCGAAGCGCTGCTGGGCCGTCCCATCCCGGAGAACAAGGTGCACATCGACCGCAACATGACGCTGGGCGAGATGGGACACGGACGCAGCCCCATCGGCTGGCTGGCAGCTGCCGTGCTGGGCACCCTGCTGCGCCGCAGCATCAAAAAGGGCAAGCCCGACCTGAACATCCTGTTCCAGTACAATATGCCTTTGCGTGCGCTGGCCAAAATGACCAACGGCGCTATCAGCATGGGCATGGTGGACGGCATCGTGATGGAGCTGCGGGGCTTCTGGGTCATCGGCCTTGTGCGGGTGATCGTGGAGGCTGTGAAGAACATCGTGCTGAACAGCCGCATGGAAGAGCGCTTGAAAAACAGCTGAAAGGAAGCAGGCTATGAATTTCTGGAATAACTTTGCGGCAAAGCACCCCGCCGCTGCCAAGTGGGTGCGCGAGGGCGGCCTGTTCGTCATCGTGTCCAACCTCATCACCGTGTTCAAGTACCTGCTGCTGCAATTTTTGCCCAAGGCCTTTGCAAGCCTGCCGGTGGTGGATTTCGGCTGGCCGGGCATTGATATCACCCTGTTCGGCGAGACCTTCAAGTGGAACATCCTCGGCTACGATGCCGCCCACGGCGGCTTGCCCTACTTCTGCGCCTACATGATCGCCATGGTCATCGGCGAGTGCATCAATTTCCCCATCCAGCGCAATTTCGTGTTCCGCAGCAAGGGCAATCTGGCAAAGCAGATCGGCTGGTATGTGCTGGCGTTCTGCGTCATCACCTGCATCGTCAACTCCATCAACTGCATCTGGGTGGCGGTGGCAGGTCTGCTGGTGCCGGACTTCATCTACAACATCGGCACCACCGTGCTCAACGGCGGCATCTCCATGGTGATCTTCTTCTTCGTGAATAAGATCATCTTCCCGGAGGGCGAAAAAGCCGCCAAATAACAAGTCATTCTCCTTCATTTTCTTCTTTTCATCACAAAGGCTCTCGCCCGCTCTGTGCATACGGCAGAACAGGTGGGAGCCTTTGGCTTATGATCATCCTATCGCACAAAAGGCAGGATACCATCGTAATGATGATACCCTGCCTTTGCTCGTTCCGGTCCTCGTCCTGTGACCTCCGCCACAAAAAAATCCCCAGACCGAATGGTCTGGCGGCATCTTTCTTGGTAGACATTCCTACGCGTTGGGAACCGCGCACTAATCAAAGCCCTGCTAGGGCTTTGATTGCCTTCGCTGCGCTCGG
>OMBQ01002167.1_pt1 | contig 13218 bp, 9 predicted proteins | sample 1674311 | NCBI WGS metagenome assembly OMBQ01 (sample SAMEA103958160, study PRJEB25191) | human gut metagenome | biome: human-associated habitat [ENVO:00009003]; feature: intestine environment [ENVO:2100002]; material: feces | place: Germany | collected 2013/2015 | reverse complement strand
CGTCTGCAGGATGTCGGTGTGATTCGTGAGGAGCTGATGCAGCTGGAGGAGCTGCTGGATAAAAGCTTCCAGCTGTTGTATACAAACCGTTTGGAATCACATTTCCAGGCGGTTTCTTTTTCCGGCTTAACACTTAGAAAAGGCCAACTCCATACAATTCACTCTGACCCAATTTAATGGGCGCCCTGCAAAGCCTGCGGCGGCGCCTTTGCGTTGTGCCCGGAAGCGCTCTCTGATCCAAAACGGATGAACGTTTTCCGCACTTCGGCTTCACCCCACATTTCATTTCCCAAAGGACAAGCAGTCATGGATCTCAATCAAGCGCTCATCGAACGCGCCCAACACGTCATTCCGGGCGGCGTCAACTCCCCCGTACGAGCTTTCGGCTCTGTCGGCGGCGCTCCGCGCTTTATCGAGCGCGCCAAGGGCCCTTATATGTGGGATGTGACGGACAAGCGCTTCACGGACTATGTCTGCTCCTGGGGGCCGATGATTCTCGGCCACAATGATCCGGAAGTCGTTGAGGCGGTTCATGCAGCAGTGGATCGCGGCCTTTCTTTCGGCGCTGCCACGCGTGCTGAGGTTGAAATCGCCGAAATGATCACGAACATTCTTCCTGCTATGGAAGAAGTTCGTCTCGTCTCCTCCGGCACGGAGGCCGGCATGTCGGCGATTCGTCTTGCCCGCGGGTACACCGGCCGCAACCGCATCATCAAGTTTGAGGGCTGTTACCACGGTCATTCCGATGCACTTCTGGTGAAGGCCGGCTCGGGTCTGCTCACCTTCGGCAATCCTTCATCTGCGGGCGTTCCGGCTTCAGTGACCGAACACACAATGGTGCTTGAATACAACAACCCCGAACAGCTTGAAGATGCTTTTGCCAAGTACGGCGACGAAATCGCCTGCGTCATCGTTGAAGCATTCGCAGGCAACATGAACCTCGTTCGCGGCACACAAGAATTCATTGATACGATGCGCCGCCTATGCACGAAGCACGGAGCGCTCCTCATCGTTGACGAAGTCATGACAGGCTTCCGGGTCGCTTTGAAGGGAGCTCAGTCGCTCTTCAACGTCACGCCCGACATCACCATGCTCGGCAAGGTAATCGGCGGCGGCATGCCGGTCGCCGCCTTTGGCGGACGTCGTGAAATCATGGAAAAGATTGCGCCCTGCGGCCCGGTCTATCAAGCCGGCACCCTGTCGGGCAACCCTGTTGCCGTCGCCTGCGGCATGGCGACCCTGAAGAAAATTCAGGCGCCTGGCTTCTACGATCGTCTCGGCGCTCAGACTAAGCGTCTGGTCGAGGGACTTCAGGTTGCCGCTCAAGCCGCCGGCGTGCCCTTCACCGCCGACAGTGTCGGAGGTATGTTTGGTCTCTACTTCCTGCCGCAGCGTCCTCAGGGCTTTGCAGACGTAATGAAGGCCGACAAAAATGCCTTCAACACGTTCTTTCACGGCATGCTCGACCGCGGCCATTACTTTGCGCCGTCCACTTTTGAGGCGGGCTTCGTCTCTATCACACACACGGATGAAGTGATCGACAAGACGATCGCCGACGCCCGCGAAGTCTTCGCTTCAATGGCGAAATAAAATATCGCTGCTTCGCACCGTTTGGTTCTGCGTGCACTGACAAAGCGTCAAGCCGCAGAACCAAAGAGAGGGAATGCTTCCACTTATTCGATCCCATCTTGTCAATCCGTCCCATGTCCCTGCTGTCCGCATTCCTGAAACATGCCAATTTTTCTGTTGCCTTTGGGCATCTGGGAACTGCGTTCGTTATCGCCGCCGCACTTTCTGCCGGAGCGCTGACATCGAACTGCGCCCTTGCAGCAAGCGATGACGGCTGGTTCTCCGCCATTGACGCCGGCCGCGGAGAAAAGAAAGCCGGTCCGCATGTCACGGTTGACATCATTGCCGAAAAAACCTCATTGACACCGCAGGCGGTCAACCGCTTTGCAGTTCGTTTCCGTCATCAAGAGGGCTGGCATACCTACTGGAAGATGCCGGGGGATGCCGGGCTGCCGCCAGAATTTACCTTCACGCTCTCACCGAGTGAACTGAAAGCCTCAGCACCGCTATTCCCGCTGCCAGAGCGAACAGTAACCTCCGGGCTCATTACCTTTGGCTATGGCGGCGAAACGCTTTTCCCCTTTAATGTGGAATTGCCGCGCGGTGCATCCGGACGCGCTCAAATCGCGCTGCACGTCGAATATTTGGCCTGTAAGGACATGTGCATTCCTGAGTCGGCCGACGTCAAGTTCTCCATTCCAATTGACATCAAAGGAAAAGATTCAGATGACGCAGCGGCCGTTGCTGCTGCTGTACGCGCCATCCCTGAACGTGTTCAAAACGACGGCAGCATCAAGGCGACCATTGACGGCAATCGAATTCGCATTGATGTTGCGGGGAACGCGATTGTCGGCAGGTCGCTTGATTTTCTTCCGTCCGAAAAAAATGTAATCGATCTGCGTCAGGCCCCACAAACCGCTGTTGGCATCACGCAAGGCAACGAACCGCCTTCTGCCTCACTCTGGCTTGCCGCGACTGAACGATTTGCCAAAACACCCCAGCCCGCACTCGAAGGCGTCCTGGTCGCTGACGGCGGTCCAGCCAAAGGCGGTTGGGCGATTGACACGTCCGTGCCGCTGCAAACCGGATCGGTAGCACCGCCTCCGGCAGTCAATACCGCAGCCGCCTCGTCCCAGGCCGACGCGGCATCGGCCGCTGCCGACCTGAATAACAGCAGCCAGATGACGGCAGGAACCGGCGCCGCGCTTCTCTTTGCATTTTTGGGCGGTCTGATCCTCAATCTGATGCCCTGCGTCTTTCCTGTTCTTTCGCTCAAACTCCTCGACCTCGTCCAAGGCGCCCACCAGTCGCAGCGTCTCGTTGGGCACGGTCTGGCTTTCACAGGAGGCGTATTGCTCTCTATGGTGCTTCTTTCAGGCACCTTGATGGCGCTTCGCACTGCCGGTCACGCCGTAGGCTGGGGATTTCAGCTGCAGTCGCCTTGGGTGGTTGCGGCCTTGATTCTCTTATTCGGAGCCATCACCTGCAACCTTCTGGGACTTTATGAATTCACCTTCGGAAGCCGTGCCGCAGATCTCAAAGTCGTGCGCAGCCTGCCGCAGTCCGGAATCACTTCGTCCTTTTTCTCCGGCATTTTGGCGGTCATTGTGGCAAGTCCCTGCACCGCTCCTTTCATGGGGGCTGGGATCGGCTATGCACTCACCCAGCCCGCCGCAGAAGCAATGCTCGTCTTCCTCTCGCTGGGTCTCGGCATGGCAACGCCTTGGCTGCTTTTGTGCCTGTTCCCCGCCTGGGCCAAAAAGCTCCCCAAACCGGGACCTTGGATGAACACCTTCAAGAAGGTGATGGCTGTCCCCATGCTGCTCGCACTCCTTTGGCTCGCCTGGGTGCTTACCAAGCAGGTTGACTATCGCGGTCTCTTGATCGTACTTCTGGGACTCGCCGCACTTGCCGCCTTTTGCTGGTTATTAGGAAGACGTCAGTTTGGACGGTCCTCGAGCACCATTGTTATGGCCGCACTCGGAACACTTACGGCGGCTTCACTGGCGCTGACGGCTTGCGGCATTTTCGACCGCCAGTCTGTTTCAACAGAGGAGGGGTGGAGTACGTGGAGTGCAGAAGCCGTACAGAGTGCTTCCTCAGCAGGCCGTCCTGTTTTCATCGACTTTACTGCTGCCTGGTGCATTACTTGTCAAGCCAACAAGCTTGCTGTGCTCGACCGTGAGGAAGTCGTTTCACGAATGAGTGAACTCGGCTACGTTCGTTTTCTCGCCGACTGGACCAATAAGGATCCTGCTATCACCAAGGAACTGGCCAAGTATGGCCGCACCGGCGTACCGCTCTACGTTCTTATTTATAAGGACGGCACGGTCAAAGTGCTCCCTGAACTCCTCACAACCGGCATGGTCTTGGATGCACTGAAATAAATCAACAGCCGCCGCAGTCCGGCGCGTGCCAAAAGACTATTGAATAAGGTCAATCGGGCCTGCCGAAGCGTTTCTTCAGCAGGCCCGATTCTTATTTATCGCGTCTTGTTTTCGGAATAGTCGTAGACCCAATCGATAACGATGTTTAGGAAGGGAATCCCGTTGGGCACGTTTTTAGCGCCCCGCACACTTGCGTAGACAGCATAGCGCTGACCGTTTTGCGCCTGAATAAATCCACCGATGCTTCGCACATCAGAGAGGAACCCCGTCTTGATGCGGCCGCGTTCCTCTGCCACCTTGCGTTTGGCCATGGTCCCATCTCTGCCGCTAATCGGCATGGAAGCCAAATATTCCGGCATGTAGGGACCGGACCACCCGGCCGCAAGTAGTTGGGTCATTGCTCGGCCGGTCACACGAGTCTCACGCGAGAGTCCCGATCCATTGTCAATCCATATCTCCTGAGACGTGATGCCTTTCGACTGCAGCCATTCGTCGAGCGCCGCACGTGCATCTTCAAGGGTTGCGCCTCTTGGGAAAACCAATTCCGCCCGTGCAGCAGCCTTTCCCGCAGACTTAAGCTTTCCCGTCGAAGACTCATTCTTTTGCGCTTCATTAAAAGCCTCTCGAACCCGATCAGCCCCCAATGAAAGGAAGATATGCCGCGCCATTAAGTTGTTAGACCACTTATTGGTGAGTGCCACCACTTCACCCAAAGGCTGCGAAACACGGGAAAAACGCCGTTGAGCATCTTTGGGTACGTTTCCTGACACCACGTGCCCCGTCCAGGTGCGGCCGTCGCGCTCCCAGAACGCACGAAAGAGCCGCTCGAGGTATTCGTTGGGTTCTAAGGCGATGACATTGAAGTTTTTCGGCCCGCAAGCTGCCGGAAGCTTGCCGGTAAAGGTCACACGCTTGCGGCCTTTGCCCAGATCCTTCAGCTGGAAACCAATTGACGTCTTCCAATCACCGCATCCGCCTCGACCGAGCGGGATTGTCTCTGGGAAAGAAATACCAGCCAATTTTGGCACGGTCACGATACGGGCCGTTTGGGTCTCCTTGTCGGGGATAAATTCGAAGCTTAGATTTCGAAAATTGATGAGCGCAGGATCGGGCTGCAAGTTGTAAGGACGAGAGCTGCGGCCGTCAAACGCTCCTGGATCCACCTGAGGAATATTGAAGTAGGAACGGTCAATGACGATGTTGCCTTCAATCCGCTTGATGCCGGTCTGAGCGAGTTTGTCTACCGCCATAGAAAAATCCTCAACCACGAAGGCGGGATCACCCCCTCCGCGAATAAAGAGACCGCCCTTCAAAAGCCCCTTTGTGGTTGGTTCTCCCAGCGTATAAAAACCCGTGTACCAGCGATAATTAGCCCCCAGCGTTTCAAGCGCAGCCAGAGTCGTCACAACTTTTGCCACCGAGGCCGGTCGATCAATGCGGCGGTCATTCCAAGCGAGGACAGCGGCCTTCGGCGATTCAACCGGCACTACTGAAATCACAATATCGTCAGGATTGATTTTCAGCCGCTTGGCCGCTTCTGCGAGCGGAGCCGGCAACTGCGACTGCGAGGCAGTTCGGCCCGCAGCCGAAGTTGCCGCAGACGCCGTTGGCAGCGCAACCGTAAACGAAAGCAGTGCCGCAGCCGTCAGCGCTTTTGCAGCAAACAGCTGCACCCGGCGATTCAGCATCAACTTTGCGCTTTCACTCAAGCATTTCCCTGCACACATCAATGGATCCTCGCAGCGGATGAAAAAAAATTTATCTCCAGCCCTTGAAATCGAAAGAGCCGTCCCCATATAGGCAAGTAATGGTAGCGGATGTGCCTCGAAGGACATTCCGCCCGTATGAATTTGTTGCATGCCGAGCTCTCCGCCATCAATTAGGCAGTGCGATTTGAGCACGGCATCCAAGCTTTTCAAAGAATCTTTTGGAGATTTCCCAGATGCAGATCCGTCCTTTGCATGACCGCGTCATCATCAAGCGCCTTGAGGCCGAAACGACGACCGCCTTCGGCATCGTCATTCCTGACACGGCCGGCGAAAAGCCTGATCAGGGCGAAGTAATCGCCGTCGGTCCCGGCAAACGTGATGAAGCTGGCCGCCTTGTGGCGATGGACGTTAAGGTCGGCGACCGTGTCCTCTTCGGCAAGTACTCCGGCCAGACCGTCAAGGTCGACGGCAAAGAGCTCCTCGTGATGCGCGAGGAAGACATCATGGGCGTGCTCGAATAAGCCGCCCCCGAAAGCACTCCACGTACAGATTTCTAAATAATTAAGGAATTACAAAATGGCTGCTAAGCAGGTTCTTTTCGGTGATGATGCCCGCACGAAAATGGTTCGCGGTATCAACGTTCTCGCCAATGCTGTCAAGGTAACGCTCGGCCGAAGGGTCGCAACGTTGTGCTTGAACGCTCTTTCGGCGGCCCGACGGTCACGAAGGATGGCGTGTCTGTCGCCAAAGAAATCGAACTCAAAGATAAATTTGAAAACATGGGTGCCGCCATGGTGCGCGAAGTCGCCTCGAAGACGAGCGACAACGCCGGTGACGGTACGACCACTGCTACGGTTCTCGCTCAGGCCATCGTTGATGAAGGCATGAAGTTCGTTGCCGCCGGCATGAACCCGATGGACCTTAAGCGCGGCATCGACAAGGCTGTTGCCGCCGCCATCACTGAGCTCAAGAAGCTCTCCAAGCCCACTACGACCAACAAGGAAATCGCTCAGGTTGGCGCCATTTCGGCCAACTCCGATGAAGAAATCGGTCAGATCATTTCCGAAGCCATGGATAAGGTCGGCAAGGAAGGCGTGATTACGGTTGAAGACGGCAAGAGCCTCAAGAACGAACTCGAAGTCGTCGAAGGCATGCAGTTCGACCGCGGCTATCTCTCGCCCTACTTCATTAACCAGCCTGAAAAGCAGGCCGCAGTTCTTGAGAACCCGTTCATCCTGCTCCACGACAAGAAGATCAGCAACATTCGCGAACTTCTGCCGGTGCTTGAACAAGTCGCTAAGGCTGCTCGTCCGCTCGTCATCATCGCTGAAGACATCGACGGTGAGGCCCTCGCCACATTGGTCGTCAACTCCATCCGCGGCATCCTGAAGGTTGTGGCCGTCAAGGCTCCGGGCTTCGGCGATCGCCGCAGCGCCATGCTCGAAGACATCGCAGTCCTTACGGGCGGTACGGTTATTTCGAGCAACGTCGGCCTTTCGCTCGATAAGGCTACGCTTGCCCAGCTCGGCAGTGCCAAGAAAGTCGAAGTCACGAAAGAAAATACGACCATCATTGACGGTGCCGGTGATGCCGCGGCCATTGAAAACCGCGTCAAGAACATCCGCACGCAGATCGAAGGCGCCTCGAGCGATTACGATCGTGAAAAACTTCAGGAACGCGTGGCTAAGCTCGCCGGTGGCGTTGCACTGATCAAGGTCGGTGCCGCAACTGAAGTTGAAATGAAGGAAAAGAAGGCCCGTGTGGAAGACGCTCTGCACGCCACTCGCGCTGCCGTTGAAGAAGGCATCGTCCCGGGCGGCGGCGTCGCGCTCATCCGCGCCAAACTCGCCATCAAGGACATCAAGGGCGACAATGACGAACAGAACGCTGGTATCCGCATCGTTCTGCGCGCCATGGAAGAGCCGCTGCGTCAGATCGTCGCCAATGCCGGCGATGAACCGAGCGTCGTGGTGAACACCGTCGCTCAGGGTGAAGGCAACTTCGGCTACAACGCTCAGTCCGCCAAGTACGGCGATATGGTTGAAATGGGCGTGCTCGATCCGACGAAGGTGACCCGCACGGCACTTCAGAACGCCGCATCTGTCGCTTCGCTGATCCTCACGACCGACTGCATGGTTGCCGACCTTCCGGCCGACGACAAGGCTGTCCCCGCCGGCATGGACGGCATGGGCGGCATGCCCGGCATGATGTAATCGACGGCAGAATGCCCTGACACGTTTGAGCGGCCGAACAAACCGCTCAAACGTGGCCGCAGACAATGCAAAAATCCTCCGCAGCGTGCACGGCTGCGGAGGATTTTTTATTCAGGATCGTGCAAAAACGACGCCGCATTCAAACGCAGCGTCGATTGGATATCCGTTTCTCCGTTATTCAGGCTTCAGCCCCGAAAGTTTGGCAAACTCTTCCGTGGTCACCTGAGGCACCGGGATATAGCGTCCATCGGTGGTCTTCAGGACGCCGAAGGGCACCGAGATGCCGCACGCACGGCGAAAAGCTTTGGAGTAGTCCCAGACCTTCTTTCGCGCATCAAAGGGCAATTCGACATTGCGGACATCGAGCCCGCGGAAATCCTTGTCGTGGAAATGCGCTTCATGCTCCAGGAACTTCGCTTTGCGGTCCTTAGCAGAGAGAATTGCTGCGCCCTGAAGCTCACTCCAGGGGTTCAGCACCGCGACCGGATGCCAGATAAAGGTCACCTGCTTAAGGAAAGGCTTAAGCTGTTCATACTGCCAGACGCACCACGGGCACTGCGTGTCAAACGCCAGACGAACCACCGGTCCGTTTTTCGGCCCTTGGAAAACAACACCGTCACCGGCATCCTGAAGCTCAACAAAGCAGCGTTCGGCATTGAAGTCCGTCGGCACTGTCGGCATGTCGGGCCAGGTACGCTTAGCCGGCTTACTCGTCTTACCGTCAGCTGCATGGGCGGCGGTGATTGACGAAACGGCGGCGGCGCCGGCGATCGTCAAAAGTGTGCGGCGGCTACAGAGTCCAGTCATAAATGTTCCTCCTGTCTCTTTTCCTTTTTTACTGATCGAGGGTCAACAACCCGCGAAGTCCATTTTCCATCCTACGCCACCGCAACCGATCTGCTTGAACAGCAAAGCGCAGAAAAAATGTTTCGACACACTTGTTGAGCATTTATTTTGCGGTATTGCCATCATTGAGACGATATCCGAGCGATGAATTGAGCCAAAGCTTCTCGTTTCTGTGCCTTTGTCGGCAAGATTCCTTGACCGCCCGCACGCCGGCAAGGACAATGTTGTCTATTCCTTGATTACCGCTCGGCGGCGCCCAAAGCTATGATTTCACGGACGTCTGCCGGCCTCTCTAAAGAAAACTGAGTTGACATGAAGTTCACCGAGATGCTGCGCGCCCGCTGGCGCAATGCCGACACGCTTCTGTGCGTCGGTCTCGACCCCGATCTGGCACGCCTTCCTGAAGAACTAGCCGGCAAACCCGATGCCATCTATTCCTTTTGTACCGGCATCGTTGATGCAACAGCAGACCTTGTCTGTGCCTTTAAGCCCCAGATTGCCTACTTCGCATCCGAAGGCGCGGAAGACGCGCTGAACCGTGTCGTCGCCTACATTCATTCCAATCATCCCGGCATTCCTGTCATCCTTGATGCCAAGCGCGGCGATATTGGTTCGACGGCCAAGCACTACGCCGAAGAAGCTTTTGATCGCTATGGTGCCGATTGTGTGACGCTCTCTCCCTATATGGGCGGCGATACGCTGGATCCATATCTGGCATATGCCGAGAAAGGCGCTTTCGTTCTCTGCCGCACTTCGAATAAGGGCGGCGATGATCTGCAAATGATCGACCTCGGCGGCGGTGAACGTCTTTTTGAACGCGTAGCCCGCTTGGTCTCACATGAGTGGAACCGTACGGGTGAGCTTGGCCTCGTTGTTGGCGCAACCTACCCCGATGAGCTTGCTGCGGTACGCCGCATTGCGCCGGACATCCCGCTCCTTGTGCCCGGCATCGGCGCCCAGGGAGGCGACATTAATGCTGCGGTCAAAGCCGGTATGGACACGGAAGGGGCCGGTATGGTCATCAATTCCGGCCGCGCAATCCTATACGCCAGCAGTGGTGCCGACTGGCGCGAAGCAGCCCGCCGTTCTGCGATTGCCACACGCGACGCCATCAACAGCGCCCGCGAACTCTAATTTTTGGGGCTGCTTGACTCAGCGGGCGCGGAGCTCCACTTCGCGCCCGCCGCTTTGGATGACCGCCTGAAGCGCTGTCTCATCCACGGCCCCCAACTCCACCAAATCTCGGCTTGGCGCATTTCCGCCTATGCGAAAGAGGCAAAGATTTCCCCACGGAACGTAGTAGGCGAATGTACCTCTTACCGGCGACTTGACGACAGGATCGCGTCCCACATCGAGCCGCTCAGAAAGTCTTGCAATTCGCTCAAGCTTTCCAAAATCCTCCCACACCACCTTCATCGGCAGGCGTTTGGCGAAATTTTCGGCTGCTGCGCTGGCATTCAGTTCAATGGCATAAATTGCACCGTCGACAACCATGTCGATGGTTTGTGCGGCTGGACTCCCTACTGCGACGACGATACTAGCCGCAGCGACAGCAAGATGTTTGACCGGCTTGTGCATCTGAATTCTCCGAAAAATATTGAGTCCATTTCATTTTCTATGATGTACTCGCCGAAAAAAGTGCTGATCCGCTCAAATATCTGCCGTGTTCGTTTCAAAAAAAAGCGGTCCGAATCTTTAATCGAACCGCTTTCTATCACAGTCTTTTGCTGCAGCCTCAGAAGAGACTCAATAGTGCAATCGGATTCCCTTTGTAATTCCCATTCACAAAACAGGCATTCTCAAAAATTTCGAGTTTAGATTGGTAAACGCCGTCAATGAGCCGAAGATCACCCGACGCTGTATAAACAGCTGCTGTCTGTTTGGCAATCAAAGCTTGCGGAATAGCCAGTTCAAAACTGCCCCAGCTTGCTCCTCGAGCGAGCTCCTGACCCTGCGCATTCGGATCCGCCGCCTTGTAAGCAAATGCCCCCTTCAAATGCGCCGCATCCTTTCCCCGCACATATCTTGCATCGGTCAGATTCAACGCAATGCCGTCCTTCGTAAAGGCGCGGCTCCAAATACCGAGAACCCGGAAAGCAGCGTCCGGATTCACTGCCGTCTCCTGCGTGGCCGTTTGGAGTTCCGTCAGGAATGCTTCCGAAAGATTCGTAATCGTCAAATCCAAACCAATTTCTGATGCTGACTCCCCACCCGCTTTCGGGTTCGTAACGGAAAGCTCAACCCGCTCATCCCAGCACTGAGCCGCTTTCCCGTCCTTACCCTCTGGCGCCGGTCCGGCCGACCGTGCTGAGATAAATGCCGCACGCGTTCCGTCGCCGGAGAGCTCCCCGCTCACAAAAGGCCCGCTCGTAAAAGTAAAGTCCGCAATGGGCTTCTCTCCCACGCGAATTTCAGCCCGTAAATCTTTCATGGATTCCGTGGAGGGAGCGTTTGCCGCAATTTCTTCCGCCGTTCGGCAGCTCCAGCCGCCCAGAACGAAGCGAGCGACAATATCCTGCCCGATCTTTTCGCCCGTAATGCTCGCCGCCTCAGCCTGACAAACAAATGCGTTTTCGGGAGCGCGATAGGTGATTGGATTCAGCCGCCACACCACCGGTTTGACGGTTCCTGTCATTGAAGTTTCAATCACGAGCTCGTCGCCGAACCCTTCCACACTTTTATCGGCCGCAATCTGTGCTCCGATCCCCTGCGTAAGATCAAGCGACGCCTTCGTTTTGGTGCCTAATCCAAATTCAGCACCGCCCTGCCAGACCATTTTGAGGCCATTGAGGAGTTCCACTTCCACCGTAAAGGCGCGCGTTCTCCACGTACGAGCCGTCTCCGTAAAGATGACCGTCTTTACCGGAGCCTCCTTGTAACTTGCGAGATCCTGAGCGTGTTCGTCCCAAACACGTCCCTCCCAAGTGATGATGCCCGCACCTGCTGCTGCGGCGGCCGCAATCACGACTGCGGCCGTACCCCACACTTTTGCTCCCATGCCTTCCTTCCTGCTTTAATTAGAAGTGATTGAATTTATTTTGAATGCTCACAATACCGTGAGCACCCATGCCGCTTTTTCTAAAGTTGTTCACAAGTGTGCCGCAGCGGCCTATTAGTTGCCAACAGACTTATCCACAGACTTAATCGTCTTAGAATCCGCACCATCATGCGGATTGTCGACCACTCCCTTCTCAATTTGAGGGTTCAGCTCCTCCCCCTTGGGGACAACTTCTGCCATGCCGTGCGCAGCGCGTAAACGAGAAGCGAGCACCTTATCGACTCGCCGACCGTCCATGTCGACAATCTCAAAACGCCACCCCAGCCACTCGACCGCATCACCCTCTTTGGGCAACCTTCCCAGAAGGAGCATCACCATGCCTGCAAGCGTGCTGTATCGGCCGGCTTCCTCTTCAGGAACGTGCTTGAGAGAAAGCACATCCTTCATTTCGGGAATCGGAATGATGCCGTCGAGCAGCCAGGAACCATCCTCGCGTCGAGTGGCCCAGCTGTCATCGGGCTGCTCGGGCTTAAATTCACCGGCAATAGCCTCCAGTACGTCACGCGGCGTCACCAGACCGAGCACTTCGCCGTATTCGTCCACGACAAGCGCGAGCGGCACGTCGGTTTTACGGAAATGCTCAAGAAGCTCCATCCCAGTAAGCGACTCTGGCACATAAGAAACCGGCATAAGATTGTTAGCAAAGTCCGGTTTGCCCGAATCCAAAATCTGCTGCAGAAGCATTTTGGTTGAGCAGACGCCCTTCACATTGTCCAGACTGCCAACGCAGACCGGCAGCCGTGATCGCTTTGACGTTCGAATCAGTTCAATATTTTCCTCATCCGGCGCTTCAAGATCGATCCACGAAATATTGGCGCGCGGCGTCATCAAAGAGGCGACCTGCCGATCATCAAGACGAAAGACGTTGCGCACCATATTGCGTTCTGCTGTTTCGATAACGCCTGATTCCTGCCCTTCTTCAATCATGGCGTGAATCTCTTCTTCCGTCACGGAACTCCCCTGTGTTTCCGAAATGCCCAAACGCTTCAAAAGCAGGTGCGTCGAGGCCGACAGGAGTTTGACAAAAGGAGCGGCAATAATGGAAAGACAGTGAATAGGAGGCGCGAGACGACAGGCAATGCGCTCGGGCGAAATCTGCCCGATGCGCTTGGGAACCAGTTCGCCCATCACAATCGAAAAGTAGGTGATCAGCACAACAACAACAAACAAACCGATAGCCTTAGCGGTTTCCGGCGACAGTCCTACCATCACCAGAAACGCCTCCATCGGTCGGGCGAGCGCCGACTCACCCACAATGCCCGAAAGAATGCCGATGGACGTAATACCCACCTGAATCGTTGAAAGCGCACGGTTCGGATCCGCATTGAGCTCACGAGCACGCTCTGCTCCAGCAACCTTGTCATCAATAAGACGCTGGAGCCGAGCACGACGGCTCGTAACGAGCGAAATTTCACTCATGGCGAAAACGCCGTTCA
>OMBQ01002161.1_pt1 | contig 13223 bp, 10 predicted proteins | sample 1674311 | NCBI WGS metagenome assembly OMBQ01 (sample SAMEA103958160, study PRJEB25191) | human gut metagenome | biome: human-associated habitat [ENVO:00009003]; feature: intestine environment [ENVO:2100002]; material: feces | place: Germany | collected 2013/2015 | reverse complement strand
ATCAATAATTTGAGGTAAAAACATGGAAATGATTTTTGCAGGTGTTTTTGCCGTCATCATTGGTTTAGTCATTGGATATGTCAGCATCTCAGTCAAGATGAAATCATCACAAGAGGCTGCAGAGTTGATGCTTTTAAATGCTGAACAAGAAGCAACTAATTTACGAGGACAAGCTGAGCGCGAAGCGGATTTATTACTAAATGAAGCCAAGAGCGAAAGCAAATCCCTTAAAAAAGAAGCACTATTGGAGGCTAAAGAGGAAGCCAGAAAATACCGCGAAGAAGTGGACGCTGAATTTAAGTCGGAGCGTCAAGAACTCAAGCAAATCGAAAGTCGTTTGACGGAGAGAGCTACGAGCCTTGACCGTAAAGACGATAATTTGACGAACAAAGAAAAAACACTTGAACAAAAAGAACAAAGTATTTCTGATAGAGCAAAAAACCTTGATGCACGTGAAGAGCAACTAGAGGAAATTGAAAAGCAAAAGCAAGCAGAACTAGAGCGTGTCGGAAGTCTGACTCAGTCAGAGGCAAAAGATATCATCTTAGCTCAAACAGAAGAAGACTTGACCAAGGAAATTGCTAGCCGCATTCGTGAGGCGGAGCAAGAAGTCAAGGAACGTTCAGATAAGCTTGCTAAGGATATCCTGTCCCAAGCGATGCAGAGAATTGCTGGTGAGTATGTAGCTGAGTCTACCAACTCTACAGTTCATCTGCCTGATGATACCATGAAAGGTCGTATCATTGGTCGTGAAGGTCGTAACATCCGTACCTTTGAAAGTTTGACAGGGGTTGATGTCATCATTGATGATACGCCAGAAGCGGTTGTGTTATCCGGATTTGATCCAATCAGACGAGAAATTGCTCGAATGACCTTGGAAAAATTAATCCAAGATGGTCGGATTCATCCCGCTCGTATCGAAGAAATGGTAGAAAAATCACGTAAAGAAATGGATGAACGGATTCGTGAATACGGAGAACAAGCAGCCTTTGAAGTAGGTGCTCATACGTTACATCCTGATTTAATTAAAATTTTAGGCCGTTTACGTTTCAGAACAAGTTATGGTCAAAATGTCTTGAACCACTCAATCGAAGTAGCAAAACTGGCTGGCGTTTTAGCCGCCGAATTAGGCGAAGATGTTCAATTAGCCAAACGTGCAGGTTTACTACATGATATTGGGAAAGCATTGGATCATGAAATTGAAGGTTCTCACGTTGAGATTGGCGCAGAATTAGCTGCGAAATATAAAGAAAATTCAGTAGTTATTAATGCCATTGCCTCGCATCATGGTGATGTGGAAGCAACCTCAGTTATTTCTGTTTTAGTGGCAGCCGCAGATGCGTTATCTGCAGCCCGTCCAGGTGCACGTAGTGAATCGTTAGAAAACTACATTCGCCGCTTAGAAAACTTAGAAAATATTTCTAATAGTTTTGAAGGCGTTGATTCAAGTTTTGCTGTTCAAGCAGGACGTGAAGTTCGTGTCATGGTGAAACCAGAAGAAATTTCTGATTTAGAATCTGTTCGTTTAGTTCGAGACATTCGGAAGAAAATTGAAGATGACTTGGATTATCCAGGACATATCAAAGTAACGGTTATCCGTGAAACACGTGCCGTAGACTATGCGAAATAAAATAAAAAGCGAATAAGTATCGCGTGTAGTGTCTCAACGAACAATTGCAAGGATTGTTCGTTGAGACACTTTTTTTAATCTTTTAAAACCAAAACTTTCTTTTCAAAGCGAAAACAACTATAATAAACAAGAGATGTTAAAAAGAGAAGAGGAACCTTTTTGCGTATATTATTTATAGGAGATGTTGTCGGTTCTTTAGGAAGAGAAGCCTTAGCAACGTATGTCCCTAAATTAAAGAAAAAATATCGTCCACAAGTGACCATTGCCAATGGTGAAAATGCGGCATCTGGTCGGGGAATTACTGGCAAGATTTATAAGAAATTTTTGCAAGATGGTGTCGATGTTGTTACGATGGGTAACCATACGTGGGACAACAAGGATATCTTTGAATTCATTGATGATGCGAAGAAAATGGTTCGTCCAGCGAACTTTCCAGAAGATGTGCCTGGTCAAGGAATGGTTTTTGTGAAAGTCAATCAATTGGAACTAGCGGTGATTAATTTACAGGCCCGCACATTTATGGTGCCATTGGAAGATCCTTTCAAGAAAGCCGCCGAGTTAGTAGCTATCGCTCGCAAACGGACACCGCTCATTTTTGTGGATTTTCATGGCGAAACGACGAGTGAAAAACAAGCCATGAGCTGGTTTTTAGATGGCCAAGTTTCAGCCGTTGTTGGAACACATACGCATGTTCAAACAAATGATGCTCGGATTTTACCGAAAGGGACAGCCTTCTTAAGTGATGTCGGTATGACCGGTCCTTATGATGGGATTCTAGGAATGAAGCGTGAACCGATTATTGAGAAGTTTATGACAGCATTGCCGAAGCGCTTTGAGGTAGTCGAAACAGGGCGGACAATTTTATCTGCCTGTATTTTAGAGATTGATGACCAAACGGGCCAAGCGAAGATGATTGAGCCGATTCAGATTAGTGAAGATCGCCCGTTTCAAGAATAATAGAAGAAAAGTTAATCTCGGATCATTAAGAGGTTAACTTTTTCTGCTCTTATAGAAAAAGTGCCGGTGAAAGATGAAGGTGAAAAAATGGAGCCGTTGAATTTAGATGCACAAAGTAATAAAGAATTAGAAAAATTGTTACATTTAATTGGACAAGATGAAGTCATTCAGCGCTACCAAGCGATTGAAGAAAAGGTAAAGAAAAACAAAAAGCTGACAGAATTAGTGGAAGAAATTAAAGCTGCGCAAAAAGATGCGGTTCAATTTGCTCACTATGGCAAACCAACTGCTGAAAAAGAAGCCATTCAACGAGCTGATGCGAAAACAAAAGAATTTGATGAGCACCCACTCGTTGTAGCCTACCGCGAACAACTGATCGAAGCCAATGACTTAGTCCAACATGTCACGGCGCTCATTCAATACCGCGTGAACGAAGAGCTAGAGAAGGAAGGGAATTAAATGCCACAAAAGACAAAAAATACACCCATGATGGAACAATATTTATCCATTAAGGCCCAATACAAGGATGCGTTTTTATTTTATCGCTTAGGTGATTTTTATGAATTATTTTATGAAGATGCTATCAATGCAGCGCAAATCTTAGAATTGACGTTAACCAGTCGTAACCGCAATGCGGATGATCCGATTCCTATGTGTGGCGTTCCTTATCATGCCGCGCAAGGCTACATTGATACGTTGATTGAGCAAGGCTATAAAGTAGCGATTTGTGAGCAAGTGGAAGATCCAAAGACTACCAAGGGCATGGTCAAACGAGAAGTGGTCCAGTTGGTAACGCCAGGAACGGTGATGAATAGTAAAGGCTTGGAAGCCAAAGACAATAATTACTTAACCGCTGTGCTAACAGATGGTAATCAGTTCGGTTTTGCCTATGTAGATTTGAGTACAGGCGAATTAAAAACAGCAGTCTTGGCTGATGAAGAGGGCGTTTTAAACGAAGCTTCTGCGTTGCAAACAAAAGAAATGGTCCTAGGTTCAGGGATTCCTGAATCGTTAAAAGAGAACTTAAGTTTACGTTTAAACATCATCTTTTCGACACAAGAAACGGTGGAAGAAAATGCCGAGTTTAGTTTTTTAACCAATGAACTGATTAATCCATTAGAAATTGAAATTACAGGCAAGTTATTATCTTATTTATCCGTTACCCAAAAGCGGAGCTTGTCCCATATTCAGAAAGCTGTGGAATATCAGCCAGATCATTTCTTGAAAATGGATCATTATTCTAAATTCAATTTAGAATTGAGTCAGTCGATTCGAACAGGACAGAAAAAAGGGACTCTTTTGTGGCTATTAGATGAAACGAAAACAGCTATGGGCGGCCGTTTGTTGAAACAATGGTTGGATCGTCCACTGATTCAGGAACGTCAAATTAAGACGCGTCAAGAAATGGTGCAATCCTTATTAAATTCCTATTTTGAACGCTTGGATTTGCAAGCAGCATTGACGAACGTGTATGATTTAGAGCGGTTAGCAGGACGCGTGGCATTCGGCAGTGTGAATGGGCGTGATTTAATTCAATTACGGACCTCTTTAGAACAAGTACCAACGATTCGACAGTTAATTGTCGGGATCAATCAAGGGGAATGGGATGATTTGTTAGTCGACTTAAACCCCGTTGAAGATTTAGTGGAATTGATTGCGACGGCGATTAATGAAGAAGCCCCTTTACAAATTACTGAAGGAAACGTTATTAAGGACGGCTATAACGACCAATTAGATGAATACCGTGATGCCATGCGCAATGGTAAGCAATGGTTAGCGGAGTTAGAAGCGAAAGAACGCCAAGAAACAGGGATTAAAAACTTGAAGATTGGTTACAATCGGGTCTTTGGTTATTTCATTGAAATCACTAAGTCAAATTTAGCGAATTTAGAAGAAGGAAAATACGAGCGTAAGCAAACATTAGCCAATGCGGAGCGCTTTATTACGCCAGAGCTAAAAGAATTAGAACGTTTAATCTTAGAAGCCGAAGAAAAATCAGTTGAACTAGAATATCAATTGTTCTTGGCCGTGAGAGAACAAGTGAAAACGAACATTGATCGGTTGCAAACACTGGCTAAAACCATTAGTGCGGTTGATGTTTTACAATCTTTTGCAACAATTAGTGAACGGTATCAATACGTTCGACCAACGTTAAGAAGTAACACGAAAAATTTGGCGATTGTCGAAGGACGACACCCAGTCGTGGAAAAAGTTTTAGGGCATCAAGAATACATTCCAAACAGTATCCGCATGAACCCAGAAACAGATATTCTCTTGATTACTGGACCAAACATGTCAGGGAAAAGTACCTACATGCGTCAATTGGCTTTGACGGTGGTCATGGCGCAAATTGGCTGTTTTGTACCAGCGGAAAGTGCTGAAATGCCAATTTTCGATCAAATTTTTACACGGATTGGGGCCTCTGATGATCTAATTGCAGGGCAAAGTACCTTTATGGTAGAAATGATGGAAGCCAACCAAGCACTGCGGCACGCCACACCTAACAGCCTAATTTTATTTGATGAATTAGGACGCGGCACGGCAACCTATGATGGAATGGCGCTAGCGCAAGCCATCATTGAATATATCCATCGTGAAGTACAAGCTAAAACGCTATTCTCTACACATTATCATGAACTAACTGTTCTAGATGAAACCTTAAAAGGCTTGAAGAATATTCACGTGGGCGCTGTCGAAAAAGATGGCGAAGTGGTCTTTCTTCATAAAATGATGGAAGGACCTGCTGATAAGAGCTATGGGATACATGTTGCTAAAATCGCTGGTTTACCAAGCCCGCTTTTAGAACGAGCAGCCACCATTTTATCCGCTTTAGAAGCGGAAGAAACAACGATTCCAAGTTCAGTTCATCATGAAGAAGTTTCAGAAGTCCATGAAGAAACCGAGCAACTTTCATTATTTAAAGAAGTTTCAACAGAAGAATTAAGTGTCATTGACACATTGAAGAAAATGAATCTATTAGAAATGACACCACTAGATGCGTTAAACATGCTTCATCAATTGCAAAAACGTATCTAATTAGGAACCAAACCGGTTAGGAGGTCGTGAAATGGGGAAAATTCAAGAACTATCCGAACAACTAGCCAACCAGATTGCTGCTGGTGAAGTTGTTGAACGTCCCGCTTCTGTCGTCAAAGAATTGGTGGAAAATGCACTGGATGCAGGAAGCACCCAAATTGATATTTTTATTGAAGAAGCTGGCTTGAAAACCATTCAAATTATTGATAATGGTGAAGGAATTGCCAAAGAAGATGTACTGAATGCCTTCAAACGCCATGCCACAAGCAAAATTCATACAAGAGATGATTTGTTCCGAATTCGCAGCTTGGGGTTCCGAGGCGAAGCCTTACCAAGTATTGCCTCAGTTTCTGAAATGATTGTCGAAACTGCCACAGCTGAGGAAGAAGAAGGCAGCTATGTGATTCTAAAAGGGGGCAAGGTCGAAGAAAACCGACCAGCAGCCCTCCGTAAAGGCACAAAAATGACCGTTTCTAATTTATTTTATAATACGCCTGCTCGTTTGAAATACGTCAAAACGATCCAAACGGAATTGGCCAATATCGGTGACATTGTCAATCGTCTGGCGTTAAGCCACCCTAAAGTCGCTTTTCGCTTAGTTCATGACGGCCACAAAATGATGAGTACAACAGGCAATGGTGATTTAAAACAAACGATTGCCGGGATTTATGGCATTAGTACCGCAAAGAAAATGTTGAAAATTGAAGGAAAAGACCTTGATTTTACTTTGACAGGGTATGTTTCATTGCCAGAAGTCACACGGGCCAGCCGCAACTATTTATCAACGATTATCAATGGTCGTTATATTAAAAATTTCGCGTTAAATAAAGCAATTGTAGCCGGCTATGGTTCGAAACTAATGGTGGGGCGTTTTCCAATTGCTGTGTTAGAAATTGAAATGGATCCGCTGTTAGTCGATGTCAATGTCCATCCTACTAAGCAAGAAGTTCGTTTAAGTAAAGAAAAAGATTTAATGGCATTAATTGAACAGGCGATTCAAGAAGTGTTGAGCCAAGAACAGTTGATTCCCAATGCGGCAGACAATTTGCGTTTTAAAAAGAAACTACCGCCAGAACCTAAAGCCGAACAAATGGAAATTCCTTTATCGACTGAACAACCTGCGGTAAAACAACGACCGGGCAGCTTAAGCTATAATCCCGCAACGGGTCGCTTCTATGCGGAACATGCGACAGACGAAACACCAGCCTCAAGCGCCCCTGAAGCTGTCAACCAGACAGAAAGAGCAGTGGACCCAATGGACGATCCATTTGCGCCGCCAGTGCCAGAATCAACGAGTGTAGCGGAAGAAACGTCAGCTTACGAAACCTCTTCGGCAACTGTTGATTCCGAAAATCATTGGGAAACAGCTAGTAATGAGCAACAGGTAATAGCCGAAGAAACGAAAATAACTGAAGTATCTGATTCAGAACCTTCTCTGCGTTCATCAGAGGCTGCTGACGAGGTTTTCCAAGAAGAAATGAAACTTCACCCAGAATTCGATGCCAATAGCGCTGCGAGTCAAAGAGAACTGAAACAAGCCCTGAACAAGTTGGAAGAAGAACGACCGACAGAACGTTTTCCTGAGCTAGAATACTTCGGTCAAATGCACGGAACTTATTTATTCGCACAAAGCAAAGATGGCCTGTTTATTATCGACCAACACGCTGCCCAAGAACGAATTAAATACGAGTACTTCCGTGAAAAAATTGGCGAAGTCAGTGATGATTTACAAGAACTATTGGTACCAATCGTTATTGATTATCCAAATAGCGATGCCTTGAAAATTAAAGAGCAGAAAGAAACCCTTGCGGAAGTCGGCATCCATTTGGAAGACTTTGGACAAAATAGTTTCATTGTGCGGGCGCACCCAACTTGGTATCCTGCAGGCGAAGAGGAAAGCATTGTTCGCGAGATGATTGACATGTTGCTAACAACTGGCTCGGTCAGCGTGAAAAAATTCCGTGAAGCAACTGCCATTATGATGAGCTGTAAGCGATCCATCAAAGCCAATCATTACCTCAATGAGCAACAAGCACGCGTGCTATTAAAAGATTTAGCCTTGTGCGAAAATCCGTTTAATTGTCCGCATGGACGTCCGGTGCTGATTCATTTTACGAATTCAGATATGGAACGAATGTTTAAACGCATTCAAGACCCCCATTAAAAAGAAACGAGGCGTCATCAATTTATGCAAATTATTTTAGCATCCCAATCTCCTCGCCGTCAGGAGTTATTAAAGCGTGTGGTTCCAACTTTTACGATTGCACCAGCCGACATCGATGAAACTGTTGGCAAAGACGGCTTACCAGCAGAATATGTGGCGCAAATGGCTGCCCAAAAAGCAGCGGCTATAGCAGAGCAATCCCCCGAAGCACTAGTCATTGGCTGCGATACAATTGTGGCATTGGCGGGAGAAATCCTCGGTAAACCGACTTCTCGGGAAGACGGCTATCGCATGTTGCGCCTCCTAAGTGGCAAAACACATGACGTGTATACAAGTGTGACGTTGAAACAAGGGGAAAAAGAGCGTTCCGCGACAGTTCATTCAACCGTTACGTTTTATCCACTGACAGACACGGAAATCTATGCGTACTTAGATACCGCAGAATATGCCGACAAAGCAGGCGCTTATGGTATCCAAGGACAAGGAGCATTACTAATTGAAGCAATCGCTGGCGATTATTACGCCATTATGGGTTTACCAATTGCCAAAGTAGCCCGACTACTAAAAGAATTCAACTAATAAAAGACAGTCCTTTTCATTCGTCAAAAAGAGAAAGGACTGTCTTTTACTATGCAAACTATTAGGTGCCTGTTTGGCAAACGTGGTATCATTGAACCCAATAAATTGAACAGAAGAAAAGGAGTGGACAGAATGACAAAACCAACAGAAGAAGAATTAAAACAAACCTTGACGGATCTTCAATATGCCGTCACACAAGAAAACGCAACAGAGCGCCCTTTTTCAGGAGAATATGATGACTTTTACCAAGACGGAATCTATGTAGACATTGTTAGTGGCGAACCGTTGTTTAGCTCCCTAGACAAATACGATGCTGGTTGCGGCTGGCCATCCTTTACCAAACCAATTGAAAAACGTGGCGTCAAAGAAAAAGCTGATTTTAGTCACGGCATGCACCGAGTAGAAGTTCGCAGTCAAGAAGCGGATTCACATTTAGGGCATGTTTTCACTGATGGCCCACTCCAAGAAGGCGGCTTACGTTATTGCATTAATGCGGCAGCTTTGAGATTTGTGCCAGTGGCAGATTTAGAAAAAGAAGGCTATGGCGAGTACCTTTCTTTATTCAAATAATCCTCATTTTTTAGACAAATACGATAAAATAGTTAGAAGAAAGCGACTTTTGATGAATATCTTGTATGAAATACAGAAAATCTCTTGATTTATTTGGCTAGGACTACTATTATTTTAGAAGGAAAGTATTGTTCAGTTTTAACGAATTGGCTGAAATAGAAAGTGGAGGTTCTAATGTCGAAACATTATTTTGATCCAAGATTGAAAATCTTTTCTTTGAACTCTAATCGTCCCTTAGCAGAAAAAATTGCGGATGCTGTGGGTGTGGAGCTAGGAAAGTGCTCTGTAACACAATTTAGTGATGGCGAAATTCAAGTGAATATTGAAGAAAGTATTCGTGGCGATCATGTCTACATCATCCAAGCAACGAATGCTCCTGTAAATGATCATTTGATGGAATTGCTTATTTTAATTGATGCATTAAAACGTGCTAGCGCAAAAACAATTAATGTTATTTTGCCTTACTATGGTTATGCTCGCCAAGACCGCACAGCGAAACCAAGAGAGCCCATTACTGCGAAATTAGTTGCTAATATGTTGGTAGAGGCAGGCGCAACACGTTTGTTGACATTAGACTTGCATACTGTTCAAGTCCAAGGATTTTTTGATATCCCAGTAGATAATTTATTTACAATGCCTTTGTTCGCTCATTATTATCGTCAACAAGCATTAGTAGGGGAAGAAATTGTGATTGTTTCGCCTAAAAACAGTGGCGTTCAACGCGCACGTAGTTTATCGGAGTACTTAGATGCGACCTTAGCAATTGTCGACCATGAAGAGATTGATGGGGTGCGCCAAGAAGGTTACGTTATTGGGAATGTCGCTGGGAAAAAATGTATTCTTGTTGATGACATTTTGAATACTGGTCAAACGTTAGCCACAGCGGCGGAAGTTTTAATGAAAAATGGTGCGCAAGAAGTGTATGCTTGCGCCTCGCATGGTTTGTTATCAGAAGGCGCAAAAGCAACCTTAGAAAATGCGCCAATTAAGGAAATTAGTATTACTGACTCTGTTTATACGACAACAGACCGCCAACCAGCAACCTTGAATATTATTTCTTGCGCTGAGTTAATGGGGGAAGCGTTACTTCGTATTCATGAAAATAAACCAATGAGTCCATTATTCCGTTTAGAACCAAAAGGAGAATAAGTGATTCCTTAAACTAGAAATAGGTCTAACAACTTTAATAGTGTTGGGCCTATTTTTCTTATCTCTTTTATAAATAGAAGAGAAAGTATTCTGATTTTGTGTTTTAAGCTTTTTATGCTAGAATAACGCCAGAACATAAGGAAAGGGACGAGTCATTTGGAACCCATTTATTTAGATCATGCGGCAACAACACCGCTTCATCCAACGGTCATTCAAGCGATGACTGAAAATATGCAAACGACTTTTGGCAATCCATCAAGTATTCATCAGTTTGGACGAAAGGCACACGGTCTTCTGGAAGAAGTGCGTCAAACGATTGCCGAGAGCTTACAAGCCAAACCCCACGAAATTATTTTTAATAGTGGTGGCACAGAAGGGGATAACACAGCCATCTTGGCAGTTGCTTTTTCTCGTCAAAAGGAAGGAAAACATATTATTACTACGGCAATTGAACATCCCGCTGTGTTACGAACGATGGAATACTTAGAAACGTTAGGCTTTGAAGTGACTTACTTGCCTGTGAATGAAAATGGTCAGATTTCAATGGATCAATTCAAAAAGTCTTTACGCGAAGAAACGATCTTGGTTTCAATGATGTATGGCAATAATGAAATTGGAAATCGATTACCGATTGCTGAAGTTGGTGCAATTCTTAAAAATCATTCGGCGATTTTTCATACAGATGCCGTCCAAGCTTATGGAAGTGAAGTCATTTTACCTCATGAATTAGGGATCGACTTATTAAGTATTTCCGCTCATAAAATCAATGGTCCAAAAGGCGTAGGTTTTTTATTTAAAAGCGATGCAATCCAATTACCACCTCTTTTACATGGTGGGGAACAAGAAGAAAAACGACGTGCGGGCACGGAAAACTTAGCTGGAATTATTGGCATGGGTACTGCCGTTTCATTACTAACTTCTGCAGAAAAGCAAGCAAGAAAAACAGCCTATCAAAGTTTTCAAACGATTATTTTAAAAGCGTTAGAAGAAGCCAATATTGATTTTTCAATTAATGGTGAACCAACGAATCGTTTAGCGCATGTCTTAAATCTTCATTTAAAAGGAGTTCCCAGTGATTTGCTCTTAATGCATTTGGACTTAAGAGGTATTGCGATTTCAACAGGATCGGCTTGTACAGCGGGAACTGTGGATCCTTCGCACGTGTTGACAGCGATGTATGGAGAAAATTCCTCAGCTATTAAAGAATCAATCCGGATTAGTTTTGGCTACGGGAACACACCAGAAGAAATTGCGACTTTTTCTGAAGTACTAGTTGCAGTGATTCAACAATTGAAAAAATAATCTGATTGCGGCAGCTACAGGTTTTCGCTATAATGAAGATAACAATGAAAATAATGAGGTGGAACCCATGGCATTTACAACAACGGCTGCTGTTGAAGGCTCAACAGTTTTTTACAAAGTACATCCTAGTGCAAAACGCTATACATTAAAAGATAACGGCTTTACTGAAACAAAATCAGGGAACTTTCAATTGATTCGTTCCTTAGATCCAACGCCTCAGAGAAATGAAGGCTTCAAATTGAAAATTACGATCACTGCTGATCTAAAAGAGTTGAAAATGTCCATTACAACGGCAAATGGTTTAAAACCAATGAATATTTTCAAGAATGAACAACATGAAATGAGTAAAGAAAAATACTTTTTCTTAATGGATGGCTTAATTAGCCGTGGTGTATTAGAGAAAGTAGAATAATTTAGAGAAACCTGAAGAAACAAGTGAAAGTAGCTTGTTCCTTCAGGTTTTCTGTTTATTTGAAAGCAACAGCTTGTTGGCTGTGTCTTTGTTCCAAGTATTTTCTCATTATACGCCCGGCTTGCTTTACTTATTTCAAAAAAATAGTATAATGAAAAGCACTGAAAAGTTACGACCTTCAAATCGTGGATGATTTCAGAATCTAATTGAAATGATGGTGATAAAATGGCAGATAACAGCAAAACGCGTGTCGTGGTAGGCATGAGTGGCGGTGTCGATTCATCTGTCACAGCGTTGCTTTTAAAAGAGCAAGGCTATGATGTAATTGGGATCTTTATGAAAAATTGGGACGATACAGACGAAAATGGTGTCTGTACCGCAACTGAGGATTATAAAGATGTCGCAAAAGTAGCGGATCAAATTGGGATTCCGTATTATTCGGTCAATTTTGAAAAAGAATATTGGGACCGTGTGTTTGAATATTTTTTAGCAGAATATCGGTTAGGACGGACACCAAATCCAGATGTCATGTGTAATAAAGAAATTAAATTTAAAGCATTCCTAGATTATGCTATGCAACTAGGCGCTGACTATGTTGCAACTGGCCACTATGCGCAAGTAGAAACGGATGAAAATGGCGTAGTGCATATGTTACGTGGAATTGATAATAATAAAGACCAAACCTATTTTTTAAGCCAATTATCACAAGCCCAATTGGCAAAAACAATGTTTCCATTGGGTGGCATGGAAAAATCAGAAGTTCGTGCAATTGCTGACCGTGCTGGATTAGCCACAGCCAAGAAAAAAGACTCAACGGGCGTTTGTTTTATTGGTGAAAAGAATTTCAAAGAATTTTTGAGTAATTATTTACCAGCTAAAAAAGGCAACATGGTGACAGAAGATGGCGAAATCAAAGGACAACATGATGGTCTGATGTATTATACTATCGGTCAACGCCAAGGCTTAGGAATTGGTGGCGGCGGTAAAACACAAGAACCATGGTTTGTGATTGGGAAAGATTTAACTACCAATACATTATATGTGGGACAAGGATTTCACCATGAAAAACTATATGCAACACATTTAGAAGCTAGTGAGGTTCATTTTACTGTTGATACGCCAATGCCAAAAGAGTTTGACTGTACGGCTAAATTCCGTTATCGTCAAGCAGATATTCCAGTGCATGTTTCCTTATCTGAAGATGGCACAAAAGCAACCGTTACGTTTAAGGAACCAGCGCGTGCAGTCACTCCAGGTCAAGCTGTTGTTTTTTATGATGGACAGGAATGCTTAGGTGGTGGTATTATAGACCAAGCCTATAAAGACGGAAAAGTTTGTCAGTATATTTAACTGAAGTAAAGATCTGAGTTTCCAATTTTTAATGCATTTATGGTCTTTTTCGCTATAATGAATCCAATTTCAAC
>OMBQ01002157.1_pt1 | contig 13262 bp, 11 predicted proteins | sample 1674311 | NCBI WGS metagenome assembly OMBQ01 (sample SAMEA103958160, study PRJEB25191) | human gut metagenome | biome: human-associated habitat [ENVO:00009003]; feature: intestine environment [ENVO:2100002]; material: feces | place: Germany | collected 2013/2015 | reverse complement strand
GCTGGGTAACTACCCCGACACCGCCGACACGCTGCGCCCCTATGAGTGCGTAGTGCTGAAAAAGTGAAGGCTGCCGTATTATCTTTTCGCTATTGGGAGTTGACCGTATCCTTTGCGATAGTAACCTCATAGTGAGCAAGACAAAAGCACCTTCCCTTATTTGCAATGCAAATATAAGGGAAAGTGCTTTTTTGTGTTGATGCCGCTGGGCAGATCGACGGCCAGCCTGGCGTTTTCCATCATTTGCAGATATCTTCCACCGTATAGTCCCGATCTGAATCCCATTGAAAAGCTCTGGTCGAAGGTAAAGGCCCTTTTGCGCAAATTCAAAGCAAGGACGCTGGATGCTCTTCCAAATGCGATTCAGACATCCCCGGCATTGGCAAGGTCTACTCCGCCGGTATCATCCGAGAAAATCCTGACCTGCTAAATGAATATCGCCGAGGATTCTTCCCATGTTGGGAGGTATCTTCGGCGGCTTTTTGTCAAGCACTAATAATAGAAAACTAGTAGCCTTTACAAGCAAAATCTCTTGAAACGTATCCGCGATAATGTTACAATCACGCTATATATAAGAAAGGATGCGCAGGGGACTATGACGATCCAGGAATGCTATAAGAAAATGGGTGCAGACTATGAGGATGTGCTCAAGCGGTTGTACAGTGAGGGGATGATCCGTAAATTTGCCAGAATGTTTTTGGACGATGACAGTTATCCAAAGCTGGAGCGGTCATTAAAGGAAGAAAATGTAGAGGAAGCATTCCGTGCGGCACACACGCTCAAGGGGGTATGCCAGAACCTTGGCTTTACCAATCTCTATCAGCCCACCTATGAGCTGACCGAGGTGCTGCGTGCGGGTACCCTGGAAGGCTCAAAGGAATGGTTTGACCGTGTGACAGAACAGTACAACATCACGATAGATGCTATCCGTGCGGTGCAGTAACGCAGGCTGCCCCCACAGTTCTCCGCCCACCATGTGCGTTGATACAGAAAGCCGAAGCAGCTAGCCGCAAAATGGCAGCTGCCGGATATCATCACCTGCTGCCGCTTCTCGCTGCACGATGCGGCTCCCTTGCCCACCGATTACGCAAGCTTTGTTGCGGCCTGTCAGGCATCAAAAATAAAGCACCCACAGCAAGCTGCTCACCGGAGGTCCAAAACCTCTGCGGCGCTTGCTGTGGGTGCTTTTCGCTGTTTATTTCAGTACGTCTGTAAGGACCTGCAGCAGGTGCGGAATATCCAACGGCTTTGCAATGTGACCGTCCATCCCGGCTTTCAATGCATTCTGACGGTCTTCCTCAAAGGCATTTGCCGTCATTGCAAAAATGGGAATGCCTGCCTTTGCAGCATCCGGCAGGGCACGGATCTGCCGCGTTGCCTCATAGCCGTCCATCCTGGGCATCTGGATGTCCATTAAGATCAGGTCGTACTGCCCGGGGGCCGCTTGCTTCATCTTCTGGACGGCGATCTCACCATCCTCAGCCGTGTCCACCACAAAACCTGCTTCCTTCAAAATCTCCTGCGCAAGCTCACGGTTCAGCGCATTGTCCTCCACCAGCAAAAGTTTCTTTCCCTTGAGCTTGGCGGCATTAGGCTGCGATGGCTTGTGGGCAGGCTCTGCGCAGAACGGTTCTGCCAATACTCTGCGCAGCTCGGAAAGGAACAGCGGCTTTTCGCAGAAAGCGGTCACGCCGGCAGCGCGGGCTTCCTCTTCGATATCTGCCCAGTCGTAGGCTGTCAGGATGATGATGGGGCAGTTTTTCCCGATCACCTTGCGGATCTGCCGCACAACCTCGATGCCGTTCATATCGGGGATCAGCCAGTCGATGATGTAGACGCTGAATTCGTCGCCCTGTTCCATGGCGTACCGGGTGCGGATCACCGCCTCCCTGCCGGAGATCGTCCACTCCGGCCGCATCCCGATCTTGGACAGCATGGTGCTGACGCTCAGGCAGGTGTCGGTATCGTCATCCGCCACCAGTGCCCGCAGCCCTTCCAGCTGCGGGAGCTGCCTGGGCTCTATCTTTTGTCCGCTGAGTGCGAAGCAGAGATCCACGATGAACTCGCTGCCCTTGCCCGGCTCGCTTTCAATGGCGATGGTGCCGCCCATCAGGTCCACAATGTTCTTGGTGATGGACATGCCCAGGCCGGTGCCCTGAATGCCGCTGACGGTGGAGTTTTCCTCACGGGTGAACTCCTCAAAGATGTGCTTCTGGAATTCCTCGCTCATGCCGATGCCATTGTCCTTGATGCGGAACTCATAGCAGGCCCGGCCCTTGGGCGCACCGTTTTTCTCGGAAATGCGGATGCTGATCATGCCGCCCGTAGGGGTGAACTTGATGGCGTTGGACAGAATGTTCAGCAGGATCTGGTTCAGCCGCAGCGGGTCGGTGATGATATCCTCGTTCTCCACATCCATGGTATCAATGAAAAGAGACAGGCGCTTTGCCGAAACATTGGGCTGGATGATGGAGCGCACATCGTGGACGAGATCCGGCAGATGCACCGCTTTTTCTTCAATTTTTACTTTTCCGCTCTCGATGCGGCTCATATCCAGCACATCATTGATGAGGGAAAGCAGGTGTTGGCTGGAGGTAGAGATCTTTTTCAGGTAGTCCAGCACCTGTTCCTTATTGTCGATATGGGTCGCAGCCAGCGAGGTGAAGCCAATGATGGCGTTCATCGGGGTGCGGATATCGTGGCTCATATTGAACAGGAACTCCCGCTTGGCACGGTTTGCCGCCCCCTCGTGCTGGAGCGCGATCTCCAGCTTGCGGTTCTGTTCCTCCAGCTGGGCCTGATACTTTTTCTTCTGTTCTTCTTTCTGCTGTTCCATCTCCTGCACAGAACGGCGGCGCAGTACCTGAAGGATCATTACAAGCAGGATGTAACCGACCAGCGCCATCAGGATCAACGGAAGTGATTCACGATAGACCGATCTTTCATCTGTATACGCATAGAGATCAAAGGATCTTCCATGACAGTACATTCCAAAATAGCAGCCGGAGCCGTTCCAATCATGGGTATGGGTCAGCGTTTCGGCGGTTCCGACTTTGCGGATCTCCTGTACCAGCGGGCTGTCCGTAACATCCTGCCCGATCAACTCCGGGCGGTTGGAGGCAATGACCTGATTGTTCTGCACGATGAACAATGTGCCGCTGGTTTCTACCGAGTAGCCGTCCAGTACGCTTTGGATGGACAAGGCCGTTCCTTCTATAAATTCTGCCGGGGTATAGCGGTAGGCAAGCAGGATCACATCTTTGCCTTTTGCCCTGTGTGCCGCAACATCCACAGCAGACCCATCTTCCAGCAGGACCCGCTTCAGGTAGGTCTTTTGCGGGTGAGAAGAAACGTCCAGAACGGTATCATTTTTGAGCTGCTCTCCAAACCGAGCATAGCCGATGCCGTTCGTTGTGGATTCGCACAGGAGCGTACCGTCCGGGGCCAGAACCGAGATCCCTGTGAGCCAGAGCTTCTCCGTTTGCTTTTTCAGGCACTGCGGATCGGAGAGGTCCAGCGCAGGGTCCTGTGCCAGCTGATGCACCGATACCGCCGTGCGGCGGAGCGCTTTGGCAGCAACGATATCGTTGTACTTTTCAAAGCTGGTGGACTGCGATTTGACAAAATCAAGGGTCTGGCAGAAACGTCCCTCCGCTGTGCGCAGTGCCCGCCAATCCGAGAGAAAAACGATGCCGGTCATAAAAAGCACACCGACGATCAGATAGATCCCCCATCTCCCTGCATCTGAAAGGGTTCTGTTCTTACGCGCCAATGGTGTCCACCTCCAGATACTGCGAAGCATTTTCAAGGTATCGGCCAATGATCCGCTCCAGCGTGCCGTCTGTGCGCATCTGTGCAAGAACCGCGTTCAGCTGGGTGTCCAGCCCGCGGCTGTCGTTTTTGGCAAAGGCAATGCCCAGCCCGGTGACCAGCAGCGGTTCTTCGAGGATGCGGAACTCCACGGAATTGTCCTTCATGTATTGCAGGATGCCTGTCTCATGGGCAGCGATGGCATCCACATAGCCGCAGGCCATCATCGCGTACTGCACGTTGCGGTCTTCGATGCTGAACACCTCCACCGTCTGCGGGATCCGCGGATCGGAGCCGCTGAGAAAGATCTCCTCCGGCTTGCCGGTGCTCTGCACGGCGATGGTCTTTCCGGCAAGGTCACCGAGTGTCTGGATGCTGCTGTCGGCATCCACAGCAGCCACCTGACGGCTCACCATGTAGGGGCCCGCCCAGCGGTAGATCTCCTCGCGTCCATCCATGGAAAAGCAGCCCCAGATGCAGTCGATGGTGCCGCTTTCCACCAGATTTGTTTTTTGCTCCCAATTGATCGATTCAAACCGGGCAGCATATCCCATGCGGCGGAATGCTTCGGTGGCAATCTCCACGTCGATCCCGGCGGGAACACCGTCATTGTTCAGGTAAATATAGGGCGGATAGGTATCGCTCCCCACAATGATCTGCGGAAGACCGCTCTCCTTCACGTCTGTTCCGCCGCAGGAAGTCAGACTGCCAACGGCAGCCGATGCCGCCAGCAGCGTGCAGCCGTGCAGAAATGCACGGCGTGAGATTCTGTGTTTCATTCGGGCTTTTTTATTCTCCTGTTTTTATTGCATCCTCTGCTCAGTTGTGCTGCTGTAATTCTACTTTCAGGTCGGACTGGATATTCGTCAGACATTGCAGCAGCAGCGGGTTGAACGCTCCACACTCGCCGTTCAGGATCATCTGCATGGCTTTTTCGTGGGAAAAGGCTTTTTTGTAGCAGCGTTCGCTGGTCAGTGCATCGTATACGTCGGCCAGCGAGACCAGTTGTGCGCTGATGGGGATCTCGTCGCCCTTCAGTCCATCCGGGTAGCCGCGCCCATCCCAGCGTTCGTGATGCCAGCGGGCGATCTCGTAGGCCGTTTGCAGCAGCGGCTGCTCGGAAAAATTATCCAGATCGTACAGTATCTGGGCTCCCAGCATACTGTGGGTCTTGATGACCTCAAATTCCTCCGGGGTCAGTTTGCCAGGTTTGTTGAGAATTTTTTCATCAATGCCGATCTTGCCGATGTCGTGCAGGGCAGAGGCCAGCGGGATCATATCCTGCTGTTCCGCAGTAATAGAGTATCTGCTGCTGATTTCCAGCAGACGGTGGAGCAGCATTTCTGTGATGATACGGATATGCCGCACATGAGCACCGCTTTCGCCGTTGCGGAATTCTACGATATGGCTCAGTACACCTACCAACATATCCGTATTATTTTCACGGGCACGGATCTGGTCAGAGACCATCTGCACCAGCCGCCGCTGCTTGGCGTACAGCTTGATGGTGTTGGTCACGCGGCGGTATACGATGCGTGCATCAAAGGGACGATTGACATAATCACTCGCCCCCAGTTCATAGGAGCGCCGGATCGCCGCATCGGAGTCCTCACTGGAGATCATAATGACCGGGATGTCCTCGATGGTGTGGTTGGCATTCATGGCTTTCAGCACTTCAAAGCCGTCCATAACGGGCATGTTGATGTCCAGCAGCACCAGTGCGATGTTTCCGGCTTCTGCCCGCAATTTTTCCAGGCATTCCTGTCCATTTTCTGCCTCCAGAATATGGTAGCCGTCTCCTAAGATCTCTGCCAGGATCATGCGGTTCATTTTGGAGTCGTCCACAAGCAGGATCTGGGATTTTTCCTGCAAAGGCTTTTCCGGTGCGGCCAGGCTGCACCCCGGAACCTCCACCGTGACGGCATTCTTGCGGCACTTTGCCTGATACATCAGCCGGTCTGCCCGGCGAACCGCATTCTCCATCGGGTCGGTGATGGCCTGCATCGTTCCGCCGATGCTCAGTGAGAGGCGGAAATGCGAATAGCCGGGTACGGATGCCATCTGTGCAGCCGTGCGGATCTGTTCCAGTTTGGTCTGCAAAACATCTCCCGGAATGCCGGGTAAGACCAGCAGAAATTCGTCTCCGCCATAGCGGATGAGCAGGTCCGACTCCCGGATGCAGGAGCGGATGGTATTTGCCGCTGTTTCCAGTGCCATATCTCCGGCGTAATGTCCATAGGTGTCGTTGCAGATTTTGAAATCGTCCACATCTATCAGCGCGATGCCTGCGGGGCCGACGATACGGGATGCGATATCCTCATAGTAGCGGCGGTTGTACGTGCCAGTCAAGACATCGTGGTAAAGTTTTGCACGGTAGCTCTCTGTTGTTTCTTGAAGCTTTTCCTCGGCTTCGGCCTGCATCTTTTCCATGTTGGAGCGATCGAACTGCCTTTGCAGGCGACCGATCAGCAGAATGTTCGCAGCGATACCAAGGCCGATTACGATGAGCTTTTGAAGGTTCAAAGAGGTGTAAAGAAAAAAGCTGTGGTCGGTAGAAAAGAAAAACGCGGAGTATAGGAATGCAATGAGGCCGCTTACGATTCCTGCTGCATAGCCGTATTTCACGAGCACAGCAGAAAGAACAACAAAAAGCACGATATTTGGATTTGGAATATGATAATTCCAGACGATCAGGCAGGCGCTCAATTGGGCAAGTGCTGATAGCAACATAGGCCGGATTTTATTTGGCTGTTGTTCCATACGCAATACCATCCAATACTTTGATTCATCATGATTGCTCTCTCACAAAAAAGAGCTGGGCCGCAAATGGGCTGCCCTGCTAGGTCGTGGGTGTCGGTCATCTGCGAAACCGTGCGATTCCACTATTTATTTTCAGGGGGGTAACGCGGAAGCGCTTCACCGTCTGTTCCAGCGCAGCGATATCCACGGGCTTGGACAGATGCGCGTCCATGCCGGCCTCCTTGCTCTTTTTCACATCCTCAAGGAAGGCGTTTGCGGTCAACGCTTGCGGCCTGTCCGCACTGGATCTTGTGTGGATTCTCCTATAAAAGTAGTGACATTATATTCTAGCATTCTGTTAAAACCGTTTCAAGCTTATTTTGAATTTCTTGCGATAATTCAGGTGCGTTTAAACCTCTAAAAAATGCGATTTGAGCAAAAAAAAAAAAAACGGATGGCTCCGCAGAACCATCCGCTAAAACTGGTATCATCAGTCTTTCCGATACTTATATGCACCCTCAATGGCGTGGACCAGATGATAACGGAACCGGGCCTGTTGGGGTAAATCCCTTTCTGCTCGTCCGGTTTCCCAAAAGCCCACGGGGGCTTTTCGGCTTAAGCAAGGATCCCGGTGGACTGCAAAAACAGCACCAGCATCATCACCGGAGCAACGTATCGGATCATCACCCGGTAGAGTTTCTTGCGGCGGAAGGTCTCGCCGCTGCGCTGCATCTCGTCAATGACGTAATCCGGTGTCATGACCCAGCCAATCAGGATGGTGGACAGCAGGGCAATGAAAGGCATCATAACACTGTTGCTGACATAGTCCATGATATCCAACAGCTGACCCACCGATCCGTTGGGGAGCTGTACTTCAAAATAGAAGATGCTGTAACCCAGCGCAATGATGGCGGAAGCGGCCAGATAGATGACCGCCAGCACAAGCACCGTCTTTTTGCGGCCCGAGTGGAAGATCTCCATGCAGTTGGCGGTGATGGATTCCAGCACCGAGATGCAGGAGGTCAGGGTGGCAAAAATGGCAGTGACAAAGAACAGGATGCCAACGAACACGCCCGCCTTGCCCATGGCGTTGAATACCTTGGGCAGCGAGACGAACATCAGGCTGGGGCCTGCGCTCATGCCCTCGGTGCCAGAGAAAACATACACGGCGGGGATGATCATGGCACCGGCCAGCAGGGCTACGCCGGTATCGAAGATCTCGATCTGATTCACCGCTTTATTCAGGTCTACGTCCGGTTTGACGTAGGAACCGTAGGTGATCATAATGCCCATGGACACGCTGAGGGAGAAGAACAGCTGGCTCATGGCATCCAGCAAAATCTGCAAAAAGCGGCTGACGGTCAGCCCTTCCATGTGCGGGGTCAGGTAGTAGCGCAGACCTTCCAGACCGGTGCGCATCTGGCCGGAAGCGTCCTCGTGGCGCAGGGTGAGGGCGTAACCCGCAATCACCACCACCAGAACCAGCAGAATGGGCATCATGTAGCGGGACACCCGCTCAATGCCTCCCTCCACGCCGTTGTACACGATGAAAGCCGTCACGCCCATGAACAGCAGAGCGAACACCACAGGGGAGACCGGCGAGGTGATGAAGCTGGTAAAATAACCGTCCTCAGCAGCGGCAGCAGACTGTCCGGTCAGGTAGACTGCCGCATATTTCGTGATCCACCCGCCGATGACGGCATAGTAGGTCATAATCAGAACTGGCACCAGAAAGGTCAGGATGCCGAGGAATTTCCACTTGGGGCGCATCGTCTCGTAGGCGCGGATGGCACTCTGCCTGGTGCGGCGGCCAATGGCGATATCCGAGGTGAGCAGCGTGAAACCGAAGGTCAGCACCAGCACCAGATACACCAGCAAAAACAAACCGCCGCCATCTTTTGCGGCAAGGTACGGGAACCGCCACAGGTTGCCGACACCCACCGCACTTCCGGCGGCAGCAAGGACAAATCCGATTTGTCCGGAGAAACTGCTTGCTTTCTTTTCCATGATTCTGAAACTCCTATCCGTATTTCCTATTGTAATATAGGATAACATGGAGTATCATATCAGTAAACAGAATAAAATTACTACGACCTATAAATTTTACTTATGGAGTATTTGAGATGCGGGAACAGAAAGACCGATACGAGATATTCTTGAAAGTGTGCGAAACGGGCAGTTTTTCCAAAGCAGCGGAGGCACTGAACTATACCCAATCCGGCATCAGCCAGATGATGGCGGGGTTGGAAGAAGAACTGGGCGTGAAGCTGTTCGCCCGCATCAACCGGGGCGTGACCCTGACCGACAACGGGACACGTCTTTTGCCCTACGTCCGGGAACTGGCCAACCAGAAGAACCGGCTGCGGCAGGCTGCGTTCAATATCAACCACAAGGTGGAGGGCAAGCTGCGGGTGGGCAGCTTTTCCAGCATCACAACGCTCTGGATGCCGGAAGTGGTGCATTATTTCAAGGAGAACTACCCGAAGGTGAGTATAGAGATCCTGGACGGCAACTATGATGAGATCCGGGAATGGATCATCCATGGGCAGGTGGATTGCGGTTTTCTCTCATCCATTGTGGCAGACGACCTGAAATTCTACCCGCTCTGGGACGACCCGTTGTGTGCCGTGTTCCCGGAGGGGCATCCACTGGCTGCACGACCCAGCGTAACGCTGTCGCAGCTGTTTCAGTATCCGCTCATCATTGAAACGCCCGGCTGTGATAATGACATCCAGCACCTGATGCTCAAATGCCCGGTGAAGCCGAATATTTCTTACAGCTTCCGGGACGATACCCTCATCATGGCGTTCGTGCGCAGCGGGCTGGGCGTGACCATCTCACAGGAGCTGGTGATGCAGGCATTTGGCTGCCCCGGTGTGGTGTCCCGTCCGCTGGAGCCTGCCTGCTGCCGGACGCTGGGGCTGGCGTTTTCCAAAACTGCCAGCTCGGTGGTGAGCCGGACGCTGCTGGAATATCTGAAATCCACCCGGCAGCGAAAGGATGCACCGCAAATAAAATAAGAACAAACTGACCTTTGCATGGTCGGCAAGCTGCTGACGGTTCCAGCCTTTTGACTCCCGGTATCTGCGGAGGAAGTCTCCGCCGCCCCGGCGCAGAAACAGGGTGTAGTCGTCCAGAATGTCCTCCACCGGGATGCCGTAAAGGGCGGCGTACATAAGCTCTTTTACAATTGGATTTGGTGTGGTATACTGGACGCAACAACTGGAAGGCCAACGAGGGAGCGTAAAATGATTACGAAACATATTGTTGTCGAACCATTCGATGAACATTGGAGACTGGATTTTCTTAAAATACAGAATGAACTTACGGATGCTCTTGGGCAGCTGGCAATCAGGATCGAACACGTGGGGAGTACTTCCGTGCAGGGGCTGTCTGCAAAACCGATTATTGATATAGATGTAGTTATTAAGGATTACAACGCTTTGAAAGATACTATTTCTGCCTTGGAGAAAATTGGTTATCAATATGAAGGAGACCTCGGTATTCCGGGACGAGAGGCATTTCGCTACGATGGTAAAGATCACCTGAAAAAACATCATTTATATGTGTGTCCGGCTGATTCACCGGAGCTGAAAAGACACATCGCATTTAGAAATTACCTTCGGACACATCCCGATGCTGTGCGAAAATATTCTCTTATAAAAGAAGAGGAAGCGAAAAAATACCCTGACGATATTGAACGTTATATTGAATATAAATCTCCCTTCATCGAAGGAATTTATTCGGAAATCGGAATCTGAAATCTCCTGATCTGTCAGGTGAATAGATCATTCTGCACCTTTCGGCAGATAACCCTAAAACGGTTGTCCGCTGTTTTTTCGCACCTCCCGGCAAGGGAAATCTGCCCGATAAAACCCGCCTGGGGGCGGCATATGAAACGGTCAACGGGTCAACAGCTCAAAGTGGTTCCGTTTGGTGACCAGCAGCCCTTCCTTTTGCAGCTTGGAAAGCTCCACCGACATGGCGGCACGCTCCACGCAGAGAAAATCCGCCAGCTGCTGACGGTCAAAGGGGATGTCAAAGGAGAGGGCGGACTGCCGGATGGACTCGGCAGACAGGTAGGACAGCAGCTTTTCCCGGGTGGTGCGCTTGCTGACATGGGTGATCTTATCGTTAAAAAGCAGTATTTTGTTTGCCAGAACGCTGACCAGATTGCGGATGAGTTTCTGGTGATGGTCGCAGGCGGTGGGGCAGGAGGTGAGCAGCCGCTTGACGTTCAGCAGCAGGATCTCGCAATCCTCCTCTGCCACCACGCTGATGTTCAGGATGGCACCGGGAGTGGCGGCGTAAGGCTCGCCGAAAAAATCTCCGGTATTGCACTTGGACAGGATGTTGCGGTGTCCCCAAAGATCCTCCTGGATCACAAGGGTAGAGCCGGACAGCACAAGCCCCATAACCTCTGTGGAATCTCCGGCACGGAAAATGTAGGAGCCCCGGGGCCGGGTGATCTTCGCTGCACTGACACAGTGCAGGATGGACAAAATCTCATCGTCGGTAAGCCCGGTAAAAAAGGGGCAGCTCCGCAGAACAGGCAGATATTTTTGCATAAAAGCCCTCCTTGTTGGAATTCAAACATACAAGTTGCCTTTAGTATACTATAATAAACTTGCAAATGCAAAAAACACCCACAACAGGAGAGTATCGATATGATTCGGAAGATCATCCATATTGACGAAGAAAAATGCAACGGCTGCGGCTTGTGCGCAACCGCCTGCCACGAGGGAGCCATCGACATCATCAACGGCAAGGCAAAGCTGGTGCGGGAGAATTTCTGCGATGGCTTTGGCGACTGCCTGCCGGGCTGCCCTACCGGTGCTATCACCTTTGAGGAGCGGGAAGCTCCCGCTTACGACGAGGCAGCGGTGCAGGAGAACAAAAAGAAAAAGGAATTGCAGGAGAAGATGAAGCACCTCCACGAGGGCGGCTGCCCCGGCTCCCGGATGCGGACGCTGGAACAGCCGGAGGCTGCCGAAAGCGCAGCTTCTGCCCCCGTGCAGCCAGTTTCCCGCCTGCGCAACTGGCCGGTGCAGATCAAGCTGGCACCCATCCATGCGCCCTACTTTGAGGGCGCAAAGCTTTTGATTGCAGCGGACTGCACGGCCTATGCCTACGCCAATTTCCATCAGGAGTTCATGCGCGGCAAAGTGACCCTCATCGGCTGCCCGAAGCTGGACGCTGTGGATTACAGCGAAAAGCTTACCGAGATCCTGTGCAGCAACGACATCCAGAGCGTGACCATCCTCCGCATGGAGGTGCCCTGCTGCGGCGGCTTGGAGATGGCAGCGAAAAAGGCACTGCAGACCAGCGGAAAGTTCATTCCGTGGCAGGTGGTCACCATTTCCATTGACGGAAAAATTCTGGACTAAATGCGGCAACACAGATCGACCGAGTGTCTTTGACTTTGGGTTATTCCAAGGCGGTGCGGGCAGTGCGCACAAGATACTCCATGGCCTCCACCGGGTACTGCCCGGCGGCGGTCTCCCCGGTGAGCATCACGCTGGAAGCGCCGTCTGCTACGGCGTTGTAGATGTCGCTGACCTCGGCGCGGGTGGGGACCGCCCGGCTGCACATACTGTCCAGCATCTGGGTCACCACCATAAAGGGCACCCCGGCAGACCGGCAGACCGCCGAAAGCTGTTTCTGGCACCGGGGCAGCTCCCACAGGGGCATGGCGTTGCCAAGGTCCCCGCGGGCAATGACCACTTCGTCCACAAGGGGCAGGAACTCCGGCAGGGCCTGTACCCCCGCAAGGCTCTCGATCTTGGCAAAAATGCAGATCTGCCCGGCTCCGGCCTGTTCCAGCGCCCGGCGCAGGGTGCGGATGTCCTCAGCCCCCCGCACGAAGGGCAGCATCACCCCGGTAACGCCGCAGGCTCCCGCCAGCTGCAGGTTTTGCAGGTCCTCCTCCGTCAACGTGGGGGAGGCCACCGTCAGCCCCGGTGCCGCAAGGCTTTTGCGGCTTTGCAGGGTGCCGCCCCGTACCACAGTACACTGCAGGGCAGCGCCATCGGCTTCGGCCACCTGCACAAGGAGCCTGCCGTCGTCCAGCAGGAGGTTCTGGCCCGGCCGGGCCGCATGCACCAGCGCCGCCGGGCAGGGGACACCCCCTTGCCCCAGCCGGAGGCTCTGGCCTGGTTCCAGCACAAGGGGCTGGGGCAGCGTGCCAATGCGCAGCTCCGGCCCCTGCAGGTCGATGAGCAGCTGGGGGATGCCCACGGCGTGGATGATATCCAGCCAGTCTTTGTGGGCCGAAAGGGGCCCGTGGGAAAGGTTCATGCGGATGCCCGTCATGCCAGCTTCCACCATGCGCTGCAAGGTCTCCAGCTGGGCACAGGCGGGGCCGATGGTACCATAAAATTCCAAAAAAATCACCCGGTTTCGTTTTTTCCTATTGTAACACGGAACGGGGCCGTTGAAAAGTGCCAAACCAGGCGGCAACGAAAAAAAGGCGTGGCAGCCTGCCCCAAAGGGGAAAACGGGGAGAGCCAGAATCAAGAAATTGTTGCAGAAGTATTATTTTTTCGTGAATATTAGCACTCTTCTATTGACACTGCTAACGCATGGTGCTATAACAGTGGCGTGCTCAGGAGGAAGGGCAAAAGGAGAGCCGCAAGGCTCCCCGGAAAGCCTTTCCGAGTGGACGCTTCAGATTTTTTGCCCCGACCCGAACGCCGGGATTGGAGGAATGATTT
>OMBQ01002140.1_pt1 | contig 13367 bp, 14 predicted proteins | sample 1674311 | NCBI WGS metagenome assembly OMBQ01 (sample SAMEA103958160, study PRJEB25191) | human gut metagenome | biome: human-associated habitat [ENVO:00009003]; feature: intestine environment [ENVO:2100002]; material: feces | place: Germany | collected 2013/2015 | reverse complement strand
AATGTCGTCTTTAGCAGGAAATACTTCATTGTATTTTTCGAGGTAAGATTCTATTTCTTTATCTCGATTAAAATATGTGGTCATGATAGTTACTGTTAAGCCAAGGCAATACCTAACATCATTCATCCTTTTAATATCGGATGATGTAAATAATTTATACTGCTCAAAAAAATCATGTTCTGAAAACTCCTCTCCAAAGTTCTTAAATTCTCCGCCATATCTTGCATTGTCAATTTCCATAGCGTTTAAACCATAACTAGTAGAGTTTATTTTCTTAAATACATCACGAATAACCTCTATAGACATCGCACCTAAATCTCTTACTACTACGCTATATTCTAAAAAAGCGATTTGTTGATCTTCTTGAAGGTCAGCGTACTTAGGAAGATCGACAGGTAATCGCAGATCAGTATCCCCTTTAAAGTATTGGTAAAGAGTAGTAACCCTTTGTTGACCATCAACTAATACCTCGGCTCCCTCTCCGGTTTTAGGATCAACCTTTCCTGCGGCTATGTATATCTCAGGGAAGGGATAGCCATGAACAACTGTCTTTATGAATTCGACTTTATCTTTATTTGTCCATACTAGACGACGCTGAAAATCAGGTTGCGGTATTAAATTCCCGGAACCTATTGCAGTTAATAAAACACGCAAGCGTCTATTGGATGCTGAAGTGTTCATTGGGTAACCTCAAATATGCATTGTTCTAAGCAGGTTTCTTGATATTTCTCAAGAAAAAATGAATTGTAATATATTCCCGCAGCGATTTTATAATCGCCATACTCACGGGAGTTTGTCATTTCGCGAAAAAACTCGAACCAATCCGTTGAAAAAGCAAAATTCTCCCCTCTAGGAAATTTATCTGGACGTATCCATCCTGATGATAAATATTTAAAGAATTCTCTTTTTGATTGCCAGTCTGCATTGCTGTATTTATATTCCAACGCTGTTCTCCAAACATTTTCAAACAAAGTTGGCGATACAATCGCAACATCAATATCTGACTCATCCCCAAATGGAACAAATCTTTTAGTCGGTTTTATACTAAACCCGAGCTTGCAAGAGCCGACTATGATGACATTATCGAATCCCACATTAAGCTTATCGCAAATTTTGCTTTTCAAAGCATAACTTTGACTAGACTCTATCATTTGGCAATCAGAGTGGAGAATATATCGTCTAAAGGCATCTGTAGCACTGTTTTGCCTGATAAATTCTTTGAAATCATCAATATGCGAACTCATTTTCGCTGCCCATCATGTGTAAAATGACCTTTTAGGGTAGATCGTTGTGGTTTATCAATAGTTTAATTTACCCTTACCCACCATGCATATTACCAGAAATGGCTGGAACTACACTAAAAAAATGCTTTCCCCGTAATTAGACTTGCTTACAGCTTTATTAAGTGTTTACCCGATCTCCTTCGCATGTATCAATGTCTGTTACTGGCACAAAGTTATCTGTCAGCTTAGGTTAAGCTCAGTGCAGTAACAGGGCCAGATTGAACTTGAGCTAATAAACGAAGCTACCGCCGAAATTTCCTTCGTTATCCCTATAGCTTCGCCAGTGTGCGGAGCTTTGTTTTTCATTAAATAACAAACAGTTAAATAGATTTAATGTGAGAAAAGATGCGGCGCGTGGATCGCTGTAGGCGTTGGTGCAACTGCGGACGACAAATTTTTCATGAGAATGTGGTTCGTAGATATTTTTTCGTGTGCATATGGCGGTCCGGTGGAGGTAAGCCTTGTTTAGCGAACGGGCGTTAGCACCTCATGGTGACTTCGTTAATAAGTAACTCTCCACCAGCAAGCGTCTTAGAATAGTGCCGCCGCTTTAGGATTTGCACACGGCGCTACGCTTTGCCTACGGTTGTCCCTGTTGCTTACTGACGTGCGCCAACAGAGTATATGCTTATAGCTAAAAAAAGATCAGTACAGGGTGGGGTACTACGGGTACAAGTGATTTTTTTATTACATATCATATAGTTGATTCTTTATTGATGGTAGGGTACGAGGTGGGGTACGCATAGGGTTCAGGATGGGGTACAAATGCGGCAGCGAATGAAAGGAGGGGGAACAATCCCCCTCAGAATGTGAACTCCTCGACGGTTGCAAGGTGCTCCCGCAAGCTGGCGGGTGTCCAGCCATCAGGCATCCACCACCATTGTTTTGACGTTTTTCCGGTCGGGTCTGGGTTTTTCTGGTACGGCTGGCATCTCCGGTATCGCATCGCGGTCAAATGGCTGGCGGCGATCTGGGTGTTTCGGAAGTCCGAGAATTGGGCCTGTAGCGTCTCCAGTCGGAATGCCGGATTATCTGCTACCCACTCGCGCAGTTGCATCTCCAGGATTGAAACTGAATCCGTTATCATCCGGCGCAAGCAATCTGACTGCGGCACGTATTTATGGTTGAACTGGCTCAGGTCACGCATCATAAGCCACTCATAAATCACGTCCAGCCCGCCGCTGGATACCCACGGCAAGAGACGGTTCTGGATGAATTGTTGCGTCTCCTGCCGTTCGGCTTTATGTGTCATAAACTCCGGGGCGTACCAACGGCGCTCGTTCTCATCCAGTCGCAAAGGCCGGGGCTGGTTGCTCGACAGTATGATCCTTGCGTAAACCCGTGCGCTACGCTCTTTTTCATAAAGTGGGCGTATCTGCTGCCATTCCTCGCTAAGAATGGATTTTAACCGGGTCATCTGGCTGTCGCTGTTGGTGGAGACATCATCCAGGTGGATCAACATATTGGAGGCCAGCGTTGTACTGTGTTTCTCCGTCAGTTTGGCGAATGAGTCCAGCGAGGCAGTTTGACCAGAAAGCAGCGGGGTGAGGATATGCTCAAAGATCACGCCTTTCCCGGTGCCAGTATCACCCGTGAATAACAGGTGCCATGACGGACGCTGATCGGGGCGCTGGAGCATATGCGCCATCCAGTCGCACACTATTTCCCGGTCAGTTTCCTGCGGAAACAGGCGCTCGATAAATTCAATCCACGGGGCCGGGTCAGGGTTAAAACCATTGGCTGGTTCGTCGTACTCGTATCTTTTGTACGTATTGACTGCCAGGACGCCGGAACTCAACGGCACAAATAGTTCTGGCTCTACCGCTGGCTGGAAGGCTTCGCTAACGACGAACGGTAACCGGCGGCGTATGGTGCTCCACCAGAGTTCGTCGTACTCAATTTCAGTATATGAGTTCCGGTTGGCCCACTGGTAAAACAGCCCGCTGATGCTGTCATCGTTGAGGGTGACACCATCATGGATGTTGAATAGGACTGAGAGGTTATTTGTCGCTTTCAGCACCCATCCGTGATCTTTCAGGTAGTTGATAAAGGCTCTGAGAATCTGTTTCTTTATTTTTTCGTTGTTCGGGTTCGGCATTTGCACTCCACTGAGTCGTTAAGGGTTTTGGTCAGGTCGTTATATTTTTCCGGGTTGCTGGCGATCTCAGTCAGCAGCTTACGGACGAATACCGGCAGAGGCATATTCCCGCGCGTGGCGGTCAGCCAGTCGGCGGTAGTTCCCGTCACTGTGATATCGTAAATTTTCATCGTTTAACCTCCGGCTGGACGGGCAGCGATTTGTAGCGTTCCGGGTTGGCCTCTTTAATTTGGCGAGCGACAGCGATAGCCCGCTCCAGTGCGTCCGGGTCGATATGTGCGGGCGCTGGTGGCCCGCTTTTGGTTTTGGTAGCTGTCATGCTGTCACCCCGGTCAGGAGCATATTGCGGAGACGCTGGCGCATAGCGTCCCGTTCTGCTGCGGCAGCTTCCTCTGCACGGCGCTGTGCCTCGTTGGCTGCATCCTGAACCAGCTTATCGACCTCGCGTTCCAGCGTGGCGGACAGCTCGTTATGATATGCATCCTCCACCTGCCGTTTCAGGTCGGCTATCTCCCGCTCCACCAGCTCCGCTGGTTTGCGAAGCGTGATACTCATATTCCCCGTACCGGCAACGTAAACGGATTGAGGGATGCCGATATCGTACCGCCACCCTTCCAATATCCTCTCTTGGAGTTGCTGGATTGCCAGCGGCGCGGCGGCGTTGAAACGCTGTGTGGTGTTGGTGGAGGTGTACCGTTGAACGGCGGTATTAATCCGCGCGGCTAATACGGCGGCGTCGGGTTTATAGCGGGCGGCGGCCTCAGTCATAAACGCCTGTAAATCGCTCTCAGCAGCGCTCTGTGCGGTCTTTTTTGTCATGAGGTAATCCTCTGTAATCGTTGAATAAAGGCCATAGCAGGCCGCTGGCGCTCTGTGGTGAGCGTCATTTGGTGTGACCGTTAGATGCGGTCATCTCGTCAGTGTTTGTGTATCAGGCGTACTCCGAATAGTAACTCTGTCCACACGCGGGGCAATGCTGCGGTGTCTCAGGGCAGAATCGAAACCAGCGAGTGACGTCCCCGCGTCCGAAAGTGACTCCGGCGAGGTGGGTGACTTCCAGCGCCGTGAGCGTTCTGTACGCAGTCGATAGCGGCAGGTCAACGTAGCGAGAAACCATCTCGGCGGTTACGGGAATATCGGTTATGTTCAGGTAATGTAAGACGTTAATCCGTGGGACTGTGGCACGTAGGCCGGTGTCATTCAGGATCGCGGCGAGGGTGGCGCGTTCCGTATCGGTCGGGGCTGCAAACGTTGGCAGCGTGGGCGTAGGTATCAATATTTCTCCTGTTTTTGTATGGTTTATTCGTCAGCTTCTATTTTATCACAAAACCACGTCTTTGAGAATAGTTCTCAATTGATTATCCAGTTTTTACGAGAGGAGATACCAGAAAGTGATGTACAACAAACAGGGTTACACAGTGGTAAAAAGGCTGTATAATAACAACCAAGAAATCAAGTAAGTTATTGAAAATAAACAAAATTTTATTTTCACAACGACGCCTGGGAAGGCGACACCTTAAGGAAGCTCAATGAGCGAGAAACTGCAAAAAGTGCTGGCCCGCGCCGGCCACGGCTCCCGCCGTGAAATTGAAGCGAAAATCGAAGCTGGCCGCGTCAGCGTCGACGGCAAAATCGCCACCCTCGGCGACCGTGTGGAAATCGTCCCCGGTTTAAAAATTCGTATCGATGGCCATCTGATCTCGGTGAAAGAGTCCGCTGAGCAGATCTGCCGCGTGCTGGCGTACTACAAGCCGGAAGGCGAACTGTGCACCCGTAACGATCCGGAAGGACGCCCGACGGTGTTCGATCGTCTGCCTAAACTGCGCGGCGCGCGCTGGATTGCCGTTGGTCGTCTGGACGTCAACACCTGTGGCCTGTTGCTGTTCACCACCGACGGCGAACTGGCAAACCGCCTGATGCACCCGAGCCGTGAAGTCGAGCGTGAGTACGCCGTTCGCGTTTTCGGCCAGGTAGATGAAGATAAGCTGCGTCAGCTGTCGCGCGGCGTGCAGTTAGAAGATGGCCCGGCGGCGTTTAAAACCATTAAATTCACCGGCGGTGAAGGGATTAATCAGTGGTACAACGTCACCCTGACCGAAGGGCGTAACCGCGAAGTGCGTCGTCTGTGGGAAGCGGTCGGCGTGCAGGTCAGCCGCCTGATCCGCGTGCGCTACGGCGATATCTTGCTGCCGAAAGGCCTGCCGCGCGGCGGCTATACCGAGCTGGACCTGGCGCAGACCAACTACCTGCGCGAACTGGTGGAGCTCACTCCGGAAACCAGCTCTAAGGTCGCCGTTGAAAAAGATCGTCGCCGGTTGAAAGCCAACCAGATCCGCCGGGCGGTGAAACGTCACAGCCAGACCAGCGCTAACCCGCGCCAGGGTAATAACAGCAACCGCCGTTCCAGTACCCGCAATAAGACCAACGGTTAATGTTGCGCGTTCCGGTGGTTTTGCGCCGGAACGCGGACTTCCTTTAGCCGTATCCGGTCCTCAGTAGTCAATCCCCATCTGCGCTTTAATGCCGGCATCAAAGGCATGTTTCACCGGGCGCAGCTCGCTGACGGTATCCGCCATTTCAATAATATCGCGATGACAGCCGCGGCCGGTGATGATCACCGACTGGTGGGCAGGACGCTCACGCAGAGCGCTTAGCACCGCCTCCAGCGGCAGGTAATCGTAGGCCACCATATAGGTCAGCTCGTCCAGCAGCACCAGATCGAGCTGGTCGTCGGCAAGCATACGGCGGGCATGCTCCCAAACCGCCAGACAGGCGGCGGTGTCGCTGTCGCGGTCCTGAGTGTTCCAGGTGAAACCTGTGGCCATCACCTGAAATTCGACGCCGTGGGGCTCCAGCAGATTACGCTCGCCGTTAGGCCAGGTCCCCTTGATAAACTGGATCACGCCGACTTTTTTGCCGTGGCCGACGGCGCGGGTCGCGGTGCCAAAGGCGGCGGTAGTTTTTCCTTTGCCGTTGCCGGTAAAGACCATCACAATGCCGCGCTCGTCCTGGGCCGCCGCCACCCGGGCATCCACTTTATCTTTCAGCCGCTGCTGGCGTTCGCGGTAGCGTTCATCACTCATTGGGCAATTCCTGGTTTACGCCCCGGTTGGGCGTCGAAGGTCATTCCCGTCTTGCGACGACTGTCGTCGCCCATCAGCCACAGATAGACGGGCATAATGTCAGCGGGGGTTTTCAGTTTCAGCGGATCTTCCGTCGGGAACGCGCTGGCGCGCATGCCGGTGCGGGTGCCGCCGGGGTTGATACAGTTCACCCGCAGGTGGCGGCTTTGGTACTCGTCGGCCAGCACCTGCATCATCCCTTCGGTGGCGAATTTGGAGACGGCATAGGCGCCCCAGTTGGCGCGACCCTGACGACCGACGCTGGATGAGGTAAAGACCAGCGAACCAGATTCGGAACGGAGTAATAAAGGAAGAAGCGCCTGGGTCAGCATAAAGGTGCCATTGACGTTCACCTGCATCACCTGCTGCCAGACCTCCGGTTTCTGTTCATCCATCGGGCAGATGTCGCCGAGCAAGCCAGCATTGTGCAGCACGCCGTCAAGGCGGGGATAGTGGATCCTGATCTGCTGCGCCAGCTGCTGGCACGCCTGCGGCGTGCAGGTGAGCAGGTCGAGAGTAAACCAGCGGGGAGGAATACCGCCCTCACGCTCAATCTCCTCGGCGACGGCGCGCAGTTTGTCGTCGTTGCGACCCAGCAGGATAACGCTGGCGCTGTAGCGGGCGTAGGTCAGGGCCGCTTCACGACCAATTCCATCGCTGGCCCCGGTGACCAGAATGATGCGATCTTTCAGCAAGTGGCGTTGCGGTTGATAATGCACGGCGACTCCTTTGGCGATCGGCTCTCGATCGCGCTTCATCTTTGGTATCTCACTTTTGCGCTGTTATGCCTGAAAGCGCCCGCCATTGCAATCGGCGAAGCGGAAAGTATTCACAAAATTAATATCTTGCAACGATTTCAGCCTCGCCTAAAAAAACGGAATCCGCTGCGCAGAGGACACAAAGCACAAAGACTTCTCGCCAGGGGCTGATGTACACTGTGAAGCAACGTCAGTGCTTTACACAAGGTGAAAACGTGGAATTACTTGCTCAATATGGCTTATTTTTAGCCAAGATCGCGACCGTTGTCGTCGCTATCGCGGTGATTGCCGCTATTATCGTCACCCTGGCCCAGCGCAAGAAACAGCGCGGCGAGCTGCGGGTAACGAATCTTAGCGAGCATTATAAAGAGATGAAGGAATCGCTGGCGGTGGCCCTGCTGGATGGCCCGCAGCAGAAGCAGTGGCATAAGTCGCAGAAGAAAAAGCAAAAACAAGAGGCGAAGGCGGCGAAAGCGCGGGCGAAGCTGGGTAATACCGAGCCGGAAGGCAAGCCGCGCGCCTGGGTGCTGGATTTCAAAGGCAGTATGGATGCTCATGAAGTCACCAGCCTGCGGGAAGAGATCACCGCGGTGCTGGCGGCGGCGAAAGCGCGCGATCAGGTGGTGATTCGTCTGGAAAGCCCCGGCGGGGTGGTGCACGGCTACGGGCTTGCAGCCTCGCAGCTGCAGCGCTTGCGCGACAAACAGATCCCGCTGACGGTGGCGGTCGACAAAGTGGCGGCCAGCGGCGGCTATATGATGGCCTGCGTGGCGAACAAAATTGTCTCGGCGCCGTTTGCGATCCTCGGCTCTATTGGCGTGGTGGCGCAGATCCCAAACCTGCACCGTTTCCTGAAGAACAAAGATATTGATATCGAACTGCATACCGCCGGACAGTACAAACGAACGCTCACGATGCTGGGTGAAAACACTGAAGAAGGACGGCGCAAGTTTCGCGAAGACCTTAATGAGACGCACCATTTGTTCAAGGATTTCGTCCAGCGGATGCGCCCGGGCCTTGATATTGAGCAGGTGGCCACTGGCGAGCACTGGTACGGGGTACAGGCGCTGGAAAAAGGGCTGGTGGATGCGGTTGAAACCAGTGATGAGCTGCTGCTGGGACTCATGGAGAGCCACGAGGTGATCGGAGTGCGTTATCAACAGCGTAAGAAAATGCTCGACCGCTTCACCGGTAGCGCGGCGGAGAGCGCCGATCGACTGCTGCTGCGCTGGTGGCAGCGCGGACAGAAGCCGCTGATATAGATGATAAAACGCGAGGCTCTGCCTCGCGTTCTCATTTAGGGCGGTCTTAATCTCCGCCGGTCTTAATCGACCAGGTGATATTTGTCCGACAGCTCATGGGCGAGGTACTTAAACATATTAAATACCGCTGTACTCTTCGGCGTCGGCAGACCCTGCTCATCAAGATAAAACTCACCGCTAAACACCAGGACATTGTTGCGCTGAACGACGTCGGTAGCTTCGATACCGGCTAACGTATCCTCATGTTCGCGAATAAGTTTGTTGGCTTTTTCGAGCAGCGTCTGGCGATCGATTGGTTGGGTTGTACCTTGCATAACGGACTCCTCTTTTTCTCCACGCGTAGTTTACGCCGCGCGGCGGCGCGGGGCAAATTTTCCATGGACAAAACAGGGGTAATCGTAACCAGTGGAGAAACAGCCGTTTACTGGCGTGATTCGCTTTTGCATGCTAATAAAGTTGCGTAACGAATTTTATCAGGTACAGTGTGACGCTTTCGGCGATCTGGCAACAGATTTGCTTGACATTCGGCCAAAAATTCTTCGTGCTATGTCACCTGACGAAAAAAGGTCAGTAAACTCAAGCGCCTGGTTTTACGGAGATGAAACAGGTGTTCTGGGTTGATATTCACCGACGGTGCCGCAACATATGAGGCAGTCGCCAGTGGAGGGTGTATGAATGTGCGATGTATTCCTGGATGAATCAAATTAGGTAAAGGTGAATATGGGTAAAGCTCTCGTTATCGTTGAGTCCCCGGCAAAAGCCAAAACGATCAATAAGTATCTGGGTAATGACTACGTGGTGAAATCCAGCGTCGGTCATATCCGCGATTTGCCGACCAGTGGATCAGCTTCCAAAAAGAGCACCGACTCTACCGCCACCAAAGGGGCTAAAAAGCCTAAAAAGGACGAACGTGGTGCTCTGGTTAACCGCATGGGCGTGGACCCATGGCATGACTGGAATGCGCACTATGAAGTACTTCCGGGTAAAGAAAAGGTAGTTTCAGAACTCAAACAGTTGGCGGAAAAAGCTGACCACATCTATCTCGCAACCGACCTTGACCGCGAAGGGGAAGCCATTGCCTGGCACCTGCGGGAAGTTATCGGCGGCGATGAACAGCGTTACAGCCGCGTGGTGTTCAATGAGATCACCAAAAACGCCATTCGTCAGGCTTTCGAAAAGCCGGGCGAACTGAATATCGATCGGGTTAACGCCCAGCAGGCACGTCGCTTTATGGACCGCGTGGTGGGTTATATGGTTTCGCCGCTGCTGTGGAAAAAAATCGCCCGTGGTCTTTCTGCCGGGCGCGTACAGTCCGTCGCGGTCCGCCTGGTGGTGGAGCGTGAGCGTGAAATCAAAGCATTCGTCCCGGAAGAGTACTGGGAAGTTGATGCCAGCACCACCACGCCGGGCGGCGACGCGCTGCCGCTGCAGGTGACCCATAAGGACGATAAGCCGTTCCGTCCGGTCAGCCGCGATGAGACCATGGCGGCGGTATCGCTACTGGAAAAAGCCAGCTACAGCGTACTGGAGCGGGAAGACAAGCCGACCAGCAGCAAGCCGGGCGCGCCGTTCATCACCTCCACCCTGCAGCAGGCGGCCAGCACCCGTCTCGGCTTCGGCGTGAAAAAGACCATGATGATGGCTCAGCGCCTCTATGAGGCGGGGCACATCACCTATATGCGTACCGACTCCACCAACCTGAGTCAGGATGCGCTGAACATGGTTCGCGGCTACATCAGCGACAAGTTTGGTAAAAAATATCTGCCGGAAAGCGCGAATCAGTACGCCAGCAAAGAAAACTCACAAGAAGCACACGAAGCGATTCGTCCGTCTGATGTGAACGTGCTGGCGGAAACGCTGAAAGATATGGAAGCGGATGCGCAGAAGCTGTATCAGCTGATCTGGCGCCAGTTTGTCGCCTGTCAGATGACGCCGGCGCAGTACGACTCCACGACGCTGACCGTGGCGGCGGGCGATTACAAACTGAAAGCGCGCGGTCGTACCTTACGCTTTGACGGCTGGACCAAAGTGATGCCGGCCCTGCGCAAGGGCGATGAGGACCGGACTCTGCCGCTGGTCAAACAGGGCGACCAGCTGAGCCTGGTCGAGCTGACGCCTGCCCAGCACTTTACCAAACCGCCGGCTCGCTTCAGCGAAGCCTCGCTGGTTAAAGAGCTGGAAAAACGCGGTATCGGTCGTCCGTCCACCTATGCCTCGATTATCTCCACCATTCAGGATCGTGGTTACGTGCGAGTGGAAAACCGTCGTTTCTACGCGGAGAAAATGGGCGAGATCGTCACCGACCGACTGGAAGAGAACTTCCGCGATTTAATGAACTACGACTTCACCGCGCAGATGGAAGATCGTCTCGATCAGGTGGCTAACCACCAGGCCGAGTGGAAAGAAGTGCTGAACCACTTCTTCGGCGATTTTACCGCCCAGCTGGAGACGGCGGAGAAAGATCCGGAAGAGGGCGGCATGCAGCCGAACCCGATGGTGCTCACCAGTATCGACTGTCCAACCTGCGGCCGTAAAATGGGCATCCGTACCGCCAGCACCGGCGTTTTCCTCGGCTGTTCGGGCTATGCCCTGTCGCCGAAAGAGCGCTGCAAAACCACCATTAACCTGGTGCCGGAAAACGAAGTCCTCAACGTGCTGGAAGGCGATGACGCCGAAACTAACGCGCTGCGCGCCAAACGCCGCTGCCAGAAGTGCGGTACGGCGATGGACAGCTACCTTATCGATCCCAAGCGTAAACTGCACGTCTGCGGTAACAACCCGACCTGCGATGGCTATGAGATTGAAGAGGGCGAGTTCCGCATCAAGGGCTATGACGGTCCGGTAGTGGAGTGCGAGAAGTGCGGCTCCGAGATGCACCTGAAGATGGGGCGTTTTGGGAAGTACATGGCTTGTACCAACGACGAGTGTAAGAATACGCGTAAGATCCTGCGCAATGGCGAAGTGGCGCCGCCGAAGGAAGATCCGGTGCCGCTCCCGGAGCTGCCGTGCGAGAAGTCTGACGCCTATTTCGTGCTGCGTGACGGGGCCGCGGGCGTCTTCCTGGCGGCAAACACCTTCCCGAAATCACGGGAAACGCGTGCGCCGCTGGTGGAAGAGCTGTACCGCTTCCGCGACCGTCTGCCGGAAAAACTGCGTTATCTCGCCGATGCGCCGCAGAAGGATCCGGAAGGCAATAAAACGCTGGTGCGCTTTAGCCGTAAAACGAAGCAGCAGTATGTGGCGTCCGAAAAAGAGGGCAAAGCGACCGGCTGGTCAGCCTTCTTTATCGACGGCAAATGGACGGAAGCTAAAAAGTAACTGACCATTATCAGGCAGGAAAAGGGCGCTTTTCCTGCTCTGGCGGCCGGCAGGGGCCATGGATGCCTCTGCCGTGTCGTTTTCCTTTCTCTCCGCGCTTTCCGCCCCCTTATAACCACCTATATTATTTTTCGTTACCGGCTATACACTGTTGGTATAAATGATATAGTGGTTATAGTTAATGCCTTTTTTATTATTAAAACGTCTTATACATCATCGCTTTCAGGATGCGTTGCGGCGCCACTATGGCCAACTGCCGGGAGGCCTGGCCTTCACAGGCGACAAGTTGCCTGAACGTAAAGTGTATTAAGCGGCTTCATTTTACGCGCAAACGGATATCAGCATGAAACTACAACAGCTTCGCTACATCGTTGAGGTGGTTAACCATAACCTGAATGTTTCATCCACCGCCGAAGGGCTTTATACCTCCCAGCCAGGCATCAGTAAGCAGGTGCGTATGCTGGAAGATGAGCTCGGCATCCAGATCTTTGCCCGCAGCGGCAAGCATTTGACTCAGGTGACCCCTGCCGGGCAGGAGATCATCCGTATTGCCCGCGAGGTGTTGTCGAAAGTCGATGCCATCAAATCTGTCGCCGGGGAGCATACCTGGCCGGACAAGGGGTCGCTGTATGTGGCGACCACCCATACCCAGGCGCGCTATGCCTTGCCGGGGGTGATCAAGGGCTTTATTGAACGCTATCCGCGGGTGTCGCTGCATATGCATCAGGGTTCGCCAACCCAGATCGCTGAAGCCGTGTCGAAAGGCAACGCCGACTTCGCTATTGCTACTGAAGCGCTGCATCTGTATGACGATTTGGTGATGCTGCCATGCTATCACTGGAACCGGTCGATTGTGGTGACGCCGGAGCATCCTCTGGCCTCCAGGGGCTCGGTGTCAATAGAAGAGCTGGCGCAGTATCCGCTGGTAACCTATACCTTTGGCTTCACCGGCCGTTCGGAACTGGATACCGCGTTTAACCGTGCGGGCCTGACGCCGCGCATTGTCTTTACCGCCACCGATGCCGATGTCATCAAAACCTATGTTCGCCTGGGACTCGGGGTAGGGGTGATTGCCAGTATGGCGGTGGATCCGGTCTCCGATCCGGACCTGGTGAAGCTGGATGCGAACGGTATCTTCAGCCACAGCACCACTAAAATAGGCTTCCGCCGTAGCACTTTCTTACGAAGCTACATGTATGATTTTATTCAACGTTTTGCACCCCATTTGACCCGGGATGTGGTGGATACCGCGGTGGCCTTGCGGTCGAATGAAGATATTGAAGCGATGTTCAAAGATATAAAACTACCGGAAAAATAACCCTGTAAAAAATAATGGCATTCCCTGTGGGGAGTGCCATTAACTAGCATGGTCTTTATTTAACAACTTAAACCTCGAACCAATCACAAAATTAATAATTTCTCGCAACACGTTTGTCATTATGCCCACCGCGATCAAATAACCGGTTAAATATATTCCATCAGACCTAATTTAGCTGGATTAATCTTTTATCCATAATTAAGATTTA
>OMBQ01002139.1_pt1 | contig 13370 bp, 12 predicted proteins | sample 1674311 | NCBI WGS metagenome assembly OMBQ01 (sample SAMEA103958160, study PRJEB25191) | human gut metagenome | biome: human-associated habitat [ENVO:00009003]; feature: intestine environment [ENVO:2100002]; material: feces | place: Germany | collected 2013/2015 | reverse complement strand
CAATTGGCAAACTTTGATATTAAACTACGCAACATACTTAAGTTCTCTTTATATATTTAACAATAAGCAATACAAAAGAAATGGGAAGTACTTTATACAACATCCTTATCGTTGCATAAGTCTTAGGTAACCTGAATGAGCCATTATATAGAACATCCTTTGGAAACTTCTTAAACAAACTATCTACTAATCCTATTTTATCTTTACGCGAAATAATTGAATTACCACTTAAGTAATACATCGTTTCCCAAAAATAGGAATTTAATTGAGAAGAAACAAAATGAAAATATGCATCTTCTTTCTCGATAAATTTAGTCAAATACAATTTTCGATAACGATAAAGAGTTTCCAAATATAAAAACATTGTTTGCTCAGGCACCCTTCGGTTTGTTAAAGAGGCTACATTGCGATGCATATAGACGTAGTTATGTCGATTTAAGAAAGCTAAGCAATGAATATGCAAGCCAAATTCCATATTAAACAAATGATCTTCGCCATAATCCAACGACTCATCAAACCGAATGTTATGTTCTTCTACAATCTGTCGTAAATACAATTTAGCAGCAGGCCCCATCCAAGCGTAATTCATTTCTACTTCAGCTAAACCATTTAATATTGTTTTATTTTCAGTAGAATAAAATCTATCGCCATCAATAGGCCGAGCAAAATCTGGTTTTATGGGCGGATCGTAAGAATTAAGATAACCTGTAACAACAATATCAGCTTCATTCGCTAACATATCGCTTAAATAAGTAGGAAGCACATAATCATCAGAATCTACAAAAGTTAAATATTTACCTTTTGCCAAACTAATTCCCGTATTTCGAGCTGCTGAAACACCAGCATTCTTCTTATGGAAAACAGAAATACGTTTGTCTAAAGTAGCATATTCATCACATATGAGACCGCTATTGTCTGGACAACCATCATCTATAAGAATTAATTCCCAATCTGGATAATCCTGCCCTTGTATACTTTCTATACACTTACGGATATAATTTTCTGCCTTATAAACAGGTACTATAATCGATACAGAAGGCATATTACTATTAGTCAATTTCATTCTTCTTCTATTCATTTGATGAGCATTTCTGAAAAAAATTATATATTCAAGTATCGCTGCAAGAAGGATATAGATTTTTTCCTTTCCGATTCAAGAATAGCATCTACAGATACCCAATCAATAGGCTGCAGCAGAACAGCTTCTGAAAAGTCCTCTGGAGAAGAAATCAATCTTTTCTCAAGTCCAAATAACGAAAGCAAAGAGTCAAAACGAGTCAGACCACGTTCTTTGTTGGCTATAACGATAAACGGCACATGAAATAAGATTGAAAATACACATCCATGAAAAGAATCAACAACTGCAAACTTTGCTTTCTCAAATCCTAAAAGCCACTCTTCAATGGTAGCTTTCCCTGCAATATGCTGAGTTGACAGCTGTTGAAGACCTTGATTAGCTTGATAGAGCGGATAATGAAAATAGTCAAGAACCGATTGAAGAATAGCCTCCTTAGAAGCTGATAAATCGAGGATATAAGACAAAACACAATCAGAAAGCTGATTAGGCAGATTCTTTGCAGCCAGCAAGGAACGATAAGATGCTCTTGTCAATAGCATCGTAGGATCCAATACCCACTCTGCCTTCGTGCAACCCAAATAATCCGCACATAATTGAATTCCGGATTTTTCTCTAACTGAAACTCCTTGAAAACGAGAGATCAATTGCTTGCACCGTGTGGTCTGCTCGGGGGTAAATTCCCAACTGTCTACTCCAAAAGAGGCAGCATAGGACAACTTGATTACATGACCTTCTACAAAATCCAAGAAATAGTTCAAAATATTGGGAGAATACTTGGGTCTCCATACTTGATCACTACCAACCACAAAAGCATCAAAGCGTTTTTTTTGACTGTATCGAATCATCTGCTCATCAGAGAATAGTGCGGGTGAACAAGGATTCATGGCAGATTTGACAAAAGCATGGCAAGGAGAATAAAGGTCTCTAATAAAAAGAGTAAGATCGGCAAATGAAATTTGACCTATCATACAACGAAACGATTTTATCAGCAAAGCCTTTAAGGTACTAAGTTGCCTATAAATTTTTCCGTGAGAAGGATTATCTACGCGATTTACTATCATTGCATCATGCCCCATTCCCTTGAGTGCTTGCTGCAAAGCAAAAGCTTGTAATATACCACCATAATTAAAATAAAGTGGTTGTGTTAAGATAGCTATCTTCATTAAAACTGTGTGTTAATTGTAATACTAGAACGTATGTGTTTCTATACAATGTTATCTCGACTTACGAACCTATTTGTAGTTAGTTGAATTATGACATAATACTGCTTCCACCCATTTACAAGTTTATTCCGAAAGCTAATAGATGATATACAAAAATAAACTTCACACAAGGATTCACATCGAGAAGGACTAAGCAAAACACTCATTCCCGTGGTTTCCCTATGCAAAAGGATTCTTAAATAATTTGATCAAATAAGCTTTATATAATCCGAACCGCTGTCTGATGCTAGGTCTTGTACAGGTAGCAACCAACGTGGTGAATGGCTTCTTTTCCAAGTTCTGAAAGAAAAAGTCACGCTTAGGATGTGATGCCACCGATTGATAGCAACAGGGATTCAATGGCTTAATCAACTCATACGAAGTTTGAAGTGAATGAAGTTGAGGATGCTCTAATAATCTGTCTCCTTTTTCACTTTGAACCAGTACAAGCCCAGTCCCTTTGTCATCATCCAAATGGGGGAAGATAGTCTCTACACCCCAAAAATCAGCCAATGTCAAGTCACTGAAACTACGTCCTGCATTGGCTTTACACGCATGACAGGAAGGACGTAGAGAAATGTTCTTCAAAAAAGCCTTCATATAAGGATTCTCATAAAAAGGCGCTAGCAAGGAAATCGTTTCATGGGATTGGTCATAGCTAAGGGCAAACCCAAATTTCTTCCATCCACAAGTCTTGTCCCGAAAACGAACAGCTTGGACATCCTTTAAAGATTGTACTGTCTCTTGCAAAAATACGGCCCAAGCCTTTGGACTGGGTGTTCCATGACAGATAAAGTCAACCGTAAACAACTGCTCATAAGGTTTACGCAAATACTGGTGCAATCCGGCTATCTGACATGGTGTACCAGAGAACAGGACCTTACGCCCCTGCTGGAGAAAACGCTTGGCATCCTGGTAGGCATGGTCTATCCGAGCCTGTACATATTTGGATCCCATGAAAGCCTCTACACCCTGTAGGGTTTCGGTATAATCAATCACCACTTGCCAATCAGCATCAAATCGCGCCCCAAATACCACACCACCTTCTTGAATAATGCGTTTCGCCAAAAGGTAAAAAATACCTCCAGAAGAACTCTTCAAGCGAATGTCTTCATTTTTGTTGATGGCTGCCAAAACTTTACGAGGTTCCCGCTCATCCTGAGGATGAAGTTCATGACAGACCTTCTCGCACAAGCCGAGCCGTATCGACTCGTGGATACAGAAAGCCTTCGAAATCGGCTTCCATAGTGATACACTGCTTGGGACAGATGCTGGCACAAGCACTACAGCCACAACACAAACTTTTATCGGTTATCTGAATCATCTCAAAACTTCGTTTTTAGTTTTACATAGAGTTCCTTGCTTTTTTCCTGAATATAATGGCGTTCCACCGAGGAACATCCTATAAAATAGATACTCAAGCAACAAGAAACAAAGGCAGTAAGGGAAGTAATCAAAAAATTAAGGAAGCCATCGGGCAAACCATAGTAAGGGATAGCCGGGGCTATACATGCTATCACAGATACTCCGATTACATTCAAAAAGACCTTTTCAAAATAGACACGCGACGACCAGCTGGGGAAATCACCTCGTAGCATATACATACGGGCAAAAATTGCCAGAATGGCGGTCAATGCATTGGCACAGGCGACAAAAGTAACTGGCAATCCCAATTTCAATCCTACATAGGACATTGGAAGCATCAAAAGCAGCACACCACCTACCACTATCTGATAATTACGGATGCGTCCGGTTGCATTCTTGGCCGTAATGATGGGTCGAGAGATGGATTCTGCCAAGAGAAAGACCAAAATCCAACGGGTAAACTCCACCGTATAATCGGGCACGACTCCCAACCACAACTGAATCAGGAAACGAGCATGAAAGAAGACAGGAAGTGCCAAAATGAACATCAGGTAATAGGAGTACTTGGATCCATAAATAAGCAAGCGCATCAACGAATCGTACTCACTAGCTGCATATTGCTTCGTAATCTGCGGATTGAAAGCCTGCGTAAAATTGCCTACAAATTGGGCGACCACCCCACTGATGGAGCCGGCAATCCCATTGGCTGCATTCACCACAGGTCCTCCAAATGCATTTAACATCAGGCTAGCTCCTTGGCTTCGCAAAATCGCTGCAGATGAGCCGATAAAATTCCAACCGGCAAAGGAAAACATCTGCTGAAAGAGTGCTTTGTCGAAGTTAAGGCGAATGCGACATTCAACAAACATTCTTCTGCAATAGAACCAATAAATGCCCTGATCCAATACACCTACCATCAGTAATAAGAAGGCATAAAACACCAGTTTATCGATAGGCGAAACCATCACCGCATAACATATCACCAATTTCAGAAAGACATCGATAATAGAGATATAGGCATAGATAGACATCTTTTCATGCGAAATGATAGAAGAACTATAGGGAGTACTTAACAACGAAAGCACAAAAGCAACCACTGAAAACTGGAAGCACCAAAAGGCTGCAGACAAGCGTTCAGCTGGAATCACCATTTTATGATATAAATACCATAATCCCAAAGTTTCAGTGGCTAGTACAATGACCAAAGAAAGGCCTATCATAACTAAAAAGGAGGTAGAAAAGACTATTTTCAGTTTCTCTGCATTTCCAGCACCTAATTCAAAAGTCAAAAAGCGTCCTACCGAACCCTGAAGGGAGCCGGAAATCAGGGAGAACATGGAAACAAATCCACCTACCACATTATAAATTCCATAATCCTCTACTCCCAAAGCTTGTAGAATGACTCTAGAGGTATAGAGTCCTACCAGCATGGTAATGATCATGCGAAAATATAATGCAACTGCATTTCGGGCTATCCGTTTATTATTGGATTGAGATATCATTGCAATTATTTAACACAATACAGAGAATACATACAACTCACAAAGCATATCTTTTAAAGTTGTATAAATCCATTGCTACTACACAAAATAACAAATATCAACCAAATGATGTTCAACACATAATTATTTCTCCGCATAATAATAATGCGCTCCATACGATCCATACCCATAATTATAGCCATACTTATTGCCGTAACGACCATAAGTAGCAGCTCTCTGGGTGGCGTTAAGAATCAAGGACATGTTCTTGAATCGCTTTTCGTCGTACATTTTCTGGATTTCGGGAATCATTTCGCGTTCCATCAGTCCAGCACGAACTACGAAGAAGGTCTGATCAGCTAACTGTTCAATAATCTGGGTATCAGCTACGACATCGACAGGCGGACAGTCAATAAAAACATCATCAAACTGATCACAAAGGATGTCTAATAATTGAGTCATACGCGGTGATGAAAGCAACTCAGTGGGATTGGGAGGAAGAGTTCCTACTGGCAGAATAAAGAGACCGTCATGACCTTCACAAGGAGTCAATAAGTCCATGACATTATCTTCATGTCCAGCCAAATAGTCACTTAATCCAACCTTAGGACTATCTACATAAGAATACAAAGAAGCGTGACGCATATCACCATCAATAATTACGACTTTCCTACCCTTCAAAACAAAAGAAGCAGCTACATTAATACAAATAAAGGTTTTACCGCTTCCCGCATTGAAAGAAGTCAGGATAGACACACTGGCTCGATTCGTTTGCGGAATCATAAATTCCATATTGGTACGCAAGACACGAAATGCCTCGTTGAGAATGTCGCGTTTGCCTGACTGTATAATCAAGTCCTGACGACTTTCTCGAACCTGCTTCTTTTGACGGCGAAGTATAGATTGATCTTTCGTTTTCCAGCCTTCTGGAATCTCACCAGCAAAGGGTACCGTCAATCGCTCCAAGTCTCGACGTCCACGTACTCGCGAATTGCTTATTTCTTTTAAGAAGATCACACCTATAGGCAAAAGTAGACCTACTCCCAATGCCATCAAGAAAATTTTATTCCTAACAGGAGCGATGGGAACCATTGAACCTGAAGGATGGGTAATAATACGCGTATTGTAAGCGGTAAAGGCCTGTGACAATTCATTCTCCTCACGCTTCTTTAAGAGGTAAAGATAAAGTGATTCTTTTACTTTCTGCTGACGTTCAATCGAAAGTAAATACTTTGCCTGACCTGGATTAGCTGCCAATTTAGCTTTGGTCTGATTATCACTTTGTTGTAGATGACTAATCTGCGTCTGTAAGGAAGCTAAGTAGTTATCTACAGAAATCAAAATAGCCGTACGTAACTGCTGCAAGGACTGATTGAGATCCTGAACCAAAGGGTTCTCTTCACTACTACTGCGTGCTAAATTATCACGCTGCAGAATCATCGCATTGTATTCAGAAACCTGAGACTCGATTCCTGAATTCGCTATACCCGAATTAGAAGGCAACAATTGATCCTTACCGACCATCGTTGATAAATGCGTCTTCATATATCGAGCCAAGGAAAGCTGGGTGGCTAGGTTCAACAATTGAGCATCTGCTTCACTCTGCTTATTCATATACATACCAGAAGCCGCTTGAACATCTGAAATCAGATTTTGGCTCTTGAAATCGGAAATACTGTTCTCGACATTTCCCAGTTCACGTTCGATTACTTTAATACGTTCATCGATAAACTGTGAAGTGCTGACAGCGACCCGATTTTTTTCTTCCACCCAAGTTTCATTATAAACTGTAATCAATGTATTCAAGATGTCTTCAGCTCGTTGTGGACAAACATCCTGATAAGAAAGCGTCAAAACGGTGTTTTCCTTACTGGCTTGTACGATTGACAAACTACTGGCACAAGTTGCTACAGCTGCTGCAAAACTTTGACGCTCAACAAATACTTTGGCCGGTCTGGCCTTTTTGTACGAAGGCATCGGCTTCACAATCAAACGACCTAAAGGAGTTGCCACTTCATGGTTGAGAGCAGCCTTTACTGTTTTTTTAATTTCTTCTCCATTTCGTTTGAATTCGGTCAAAAGCAAGTGGTTCGCACCTTGAGGTATCAATGAAAAAGAAGCTGTTTCTCCTTCTTCCAAACCTAAGAATTGCACTTCATAAGGGCGTTCTTTTCCATAAAGTACCCTACGATAGAAAGTACCCTCCTCATAGTAGTTCTTATCTAAATGCAGACGACTTACTACGCTTGACAATACTGCCGGCGATTTCAATGTCTGTATCTCATTGTTGATATTGGTGTTCGAACGGAAGGCAGCCATCTCGGAAAAAGACGCTGTCATATCTCCTCCCTGTCCTTTTTCAGCATTCTTTATCAAGATAGATGCAGTCCGATTATACACCGGGGGAGTCTTCAAGATATACCAAGTGGCAAGCCCCAATGAAAGGAGAACAGACAAGATAAACCAATACCAATGAGCCAAGCACTGGTATAAAATATCTTGGACACGCAACGATTCTGCAGTTAAGACAGATTTGTTCAATTGTGCAGGCTTTGTTGTTTGCGAACTTTGCATAGAATGTTGGCGATTAAAAGATTTACTTAAAGATAAGAACAGCGAAGGTCGATAAGAATGAAACTACAGACATCCAAAATCCAGGTGTATGTAACATATTTCCATTGACATCTGCTTGACGAGCCTTCATTGGAATGGGCTCAACATAGACCAAATCATTTTGCTGCAAATAATAAACAGGAGATGTATAGATGTCTTTACCGGAGGTTAAATCAACCGCATAAGCCCGTTGTTTATTACCTTCCTGACGCATCACCATCACTTTGGTTCGATTACCTTGAATGGTTAAATCACCAGCTGCTGTCAAAGCATCCAATAACGTCATGCGATCCTTGTCTATATTGATACGACCAGGACTACCGACTTCTCCCATGACAGAAACATAAAGATTTTGCAGATTTACAGTTACAACTGGATCTTTCAATAAATTCCGATTAATCAATTCTTGCTTGATATACGTTGCCACCTCTTCTCGTTTCATGTTTTGTACCTTGAGCTTACCTAAGATTGGAAAGTCTATAAATCCCTGAGAATCGACTGTATAATTCAAAGAATTTGTATTGGAAACACCTTGTCCTCCTCCTTTTGATAAATTAAATAGGTCTGCCAATTGTTCATCCCGAGTCGTTACGATAATTGACAATCGATCCTCAGGCTGAATGCGAATCGGAGCAACAGTTGCTACATCGATAGCAGTTTCACCAGGCACTACATCCTGAAAATAAACCACCTTCTTAGAGGAGGCACAGGAAGAAATCAATGTCACTGCTGATAAAAAGCACAATGACAAACAGAAACTAAAGAGCGTTTTTTTCATTATCAAACATCTAGATTACTCAATTTCGGAAAACCATCGTAGTTACCGAAAAGTTGTATAACTTAATTCGTACAAGAAAGTAAGCAACACTAAATCCCCATCCAGCAACTCTACTATAGCAACAAGTAAACACTTCCGTTGAGCCATACTTTCAAAGGGATATCATCAACTTAGAAAGCATACCCCAACGGACTCGTGTTTATCTATTCAGCCTTTACTAAGCTATAAGTAGGTATTCAAAATTATTTATATATTACTATCGAAGTATTATTACTTTGCATCACGTTCTTGCACTGCATTTGCTTGCCCTGCGCTCAGTAACATAGCCCGCTATGCTCCTTCGCCCAGAACAATCAACTACAGTACAATAACGTAATTCAAATGTAAAAATAATTATGAACACCTACTTAGGATATTAGCCTTACTTACTCCGTCACAGTGATATCTTGTGACTCCTGCTTCATGACTTTTTCTTCTAAAGTAAGATTAATGGTAAAGTCTGAAGCAGAACTAAAATCAATATTTAATGTGGTCATGGTTTTACGCTTAGCAGTAATCGACTCCTGCTTGGTAATACCTTGTGGATTCGTTCCCCCTGTCCACTTAATTTCCAAGGGAACGATTTCTTCATAAGCCGCTCCACTGGCTTCGTCAGCAGTTGCGGCCGCATGTACATCGGCAAAGGTATAGATATGTTCTTCAGAATAATTTGTAGGATCATCGGCACTGACCGAAATGGTACGGTCTAAGAACTTCACGGTTGCGGTTCCTTTCTGAGGCGGAATGATATTGAACTTTAAACCAAAGACAGCACGTTTCAAATCAATATTGATTGTTTTGCCTACATTCCCTGCATTCTTATAATTCGTTTGCGCATAAAAACGATCCATACGAGGATGGGAAACTACCGTTTCTTGTCCTTCTACCATTGTATCCCCATGCTTTAAGTCTTTAAACTGAATCATTTTGTTGGGAACAAAACGATTGGTAACCTCAGATAGAGTTGACTCATCACTCATTAGGAAGGGCTCTGCATACGCGGTACCTTCTTGATAAAGTTTATCACCTTCTTCCGTCACAGCTGTGACCTCAAAAAGAAACGGGCTTGTATTGTCTCTAGCTATAGCCAACTTCATCTTTGACGGATCATCAAAAAGCCCATAAGCATAAGGCTTACTTGAACAGGTTACATTGACAGCATAAAGAGTCTTTCCCGTAGCGAACGAGGAACGAGTAAACTCCATAGGAGCTGATTGCAGTGGCTTTTCAGAAGAACTTATAAACTCTCCACCCAAACTTAGCGTGATGAATTTATCTTTACCACTCGAACTATTAGAATACTCATCTGGAAGATTATTATTGCAAGAAGATAAAAGAAATAAGCCTGAGGCTAAAAATAAAGAAGTCTGTTTCATGATAACTATAGATTAGATGTAAAACTATCGTTTATAAGTAGATATTGAAATTTATGTCATTCAATCAAATTGCTTGCATATATAAATCCATTCAAGCATCGCATTATACAACTCAATTACAACACCTACTTAATCAATCATAAGGATGTATCCTTTCCGAATTCTGATTGGTATTTTTTCTACTTAAAGAACTTAGATCGATATACCCCAATACTAATCAAGCAGAGCTACCACTCATCCCATGAGTGTAAACTCGCCTATTTAGAATACAAAATTTTTCTGGCCTCCCCACTCTGGATCAGCTGTTAACGTAATATCCTCTGCATTGCCTCCACTCTCTTGAAAGAATACACCGGCATATTGGGTAATTTGATTACGAACAACAGGAACCTCTAAAAAGATTCGTTCAAGTATGGGGGCACCGGCTGCATTTTGAGCTGTAACAGTCATTTTCAAAGCATCCGAATTGGGACGGGGAAATGTATAGACTTCAAAGACCGAATAACCATCTAAATCTTGAGTTGCATCTGCTACAGAAAATACTTCCGTCTGACGAGACTGCTTAGCACCCACACCTTGTGTGGCATCTAAAGTTGATGAACCTCCAGTATAATAAAACTTCATCTGCGCAAACTCCAAGGGGAGTGTTTCATCACGAAGAACTAAACGAAACATCGCTACCACACGCTGCAAATTCAAATGGTGGGTAGAGGATTGATCGGTTACAGTCAGCATACCATAATAGTAGAAGGTATCTGTAAGTCGATTACTGGGAAACGTTATATCGTTTGGTGCAGAGATTGTAGCAGTACCAGCACTATTATGTGCAACAATAACCAATTCATAATCACCTGGAGCTAATGCAATCTTAGCTGTTCCAAATCCAGAATCATCTGACTTTTGAGATATATTCTTTACTTTCTCTCCATTTTGGAATACCGCAAAATTCAATCTAGCACAAAGTCCTTTGATTGGACGTGAAGCACGCATTTGTAAAAGACTCTGTTGCTTCCCTAATTGTGTGAAAGGCATTTGTTCAAAAGCACTTACACACAATGTTACGTTACCATTGGAATCTTCTCCCTTACTTTGTTCATTAGGGAGATAAAGCTTTTCACAAGAGAAAGTCAATAAGAGCAGCATACCTGCTAAACAAGAAAACAATTTATTCATGGTGATAAAATTTGATTGTTAATAAAACAGTTTTCCTAATACGACAAGAATTAAGCACCATACTCTATAAACAAATTACGTGTTTTGAAATGGCATTAATTTTCATCTATATGATCTCCATGCTTATAAACTGCATAAAGGGGATACTGAAATCATGCTTTTATAGTGAATGCGAAATCTCTATGGAAGCTATTGCGACCTTACCTTATATAGAAAAAGGCAATATCTTAGCTCCCTAAAACGTCGGAAATATCCTGTGTTTCAAGAGAAAAGAGACAGCATTTGTTTTAAATTCATCCACAAGCTGCTTATCGAAAGGAAGAATCCAATTACTCATTTAGATGGAGGATTAATAGTTATCATTATCTTCTATCTAGGGATGCAATTCATACTTCTTGGTTGCAAATTTAGAAAAAACTACATACATTTTAGTTTAGTCTTTGAATTTTCTTTTGCCATATCACTTTTTTACTCCTAAATAACCATCTAAGATCTTGATTTATTCGGGTGTTTTGTGGTTGATTTAAATGAATTCGGAAATGCAGAAGACTGATTTCATATAGAAGTGCTTAACTTTCAAATATGCTGTAGTTGAAAAAGCGTACGAATCGACTCGTTTACCCTCTTCACGCAATTGTCACGAGGCAGAAACAGGTTTGTCACCTCGTCCACCGACCTTTGCACCGTGAAATTTAAGACACTCTATATTTCAAAATTCTAAAAGCTTTATGCGTAAGAACACTATCAAAGTGTGGGCTCTCTTGGCTATGAGCCTGGCTACGGCTACAACCTTTACTGCTTGTAGCGATGACGATGACACAACACCTGCCCCCCGTCCTGAGTACAACTGGAGCGAAGACGGTGGATTGAAGGCATGTGACAATCTGCTCTTCGAAGGAAATCAGATTGGTAACGGTGACAATGAGTTTGTATTCAAGGGAAAGCAAACACTAAAGAAGGGTACTTACCTGCTCAAAGGCTGGGTTTACATTGCTGATGGTGCTGAATTGACCATCGAACCGGGTACTATTATTAAAGGCGACAAGCAGACCATGGCCTCTCTTATCGTGGAACGAGGCGGTAAACTGATTGCACAGGGTACGCCTTCTGAACCGATTGTATTTACTTCAGAAGAAGCTAAAGGCAACCGTCGACCGGGTGACTGGGGCGGACTGATTATCTGCGGTAAGGCTCCGCACAATGCGAACGAAGCTCAAATTGAAGGTGGACCGCGCACTAAACACGGTGGCAACAATGCTCACGACAACTCCGGCGTATTGAGTTATGTCCGCGTTGAGTTTGCTGGCTATCCCTTTGCCACCGATCAGGAAATCAACGGCATTACACTGGGATCAGTGGGTGACGGTACTAAAATAGACCACGTACAAGTTTCATACTCAAACGACGACTCCTTTGAGTGGTTTGGCGGTACGGTAAACTGTAAACATCTCATTGCTTACAAAGGCTGGGACGATGATTTTGATACAGACAATGGTTTCTCAGGTTCTGTACAATATGGTTTAATTGTACGCGATTCAAAACTGGCAGACAAGAGTCAAAGCAATAGTTTCGAAAGTGACAACGATGCCAGCGGTTCTACTGCATCTCCCTATACCTCAGCTACTTTCAGCAACATCACGATGGTAGGTCCGAAGGCAGTAGACAAACAGTTCCAAAACACGGGCGACTACATCAATGGTGGCAACATGAACCCGAATAATGGATCAGGTTTAGGCAAATTCCAGGCTGCCATGCAGATTCGTCGTGGCTCTCGCTTGAATTGCATTAACTCCATTGCTTTTGGTTATCCTATCGGCATTATTTTAGATGGTGAAAAGGGCGATACGCAACAGCAGGCAAAGGCTGGAAATATTCGCTTACAGAACCTCTGGTTTGCTGACATGGACATTACGGGTTCAGATGCAAACAAGCTTTATGAAGATGTTCTCGTTACGGGATATGATGCAAATAAGAAGCCTATCAAGGATACGACAAAGCCTTCATTCTCTAGCACCTTCTTCAAAGCTCAGACAGGCAATCGCACAGATGACCTTACTAACTGGCAATTGGGCGGGATTACGGGATTAGAAGTAGGCATCTTGCCTGCTGCTACTTCTCCGTTACTCCTGGCTGCATCTTTCGATGGTATTACAGCTTCACAATTGGATAAGGTTAACTTCATTGGTGCCTTCGGTTCAGAGAACTGGACAAGCGGCTGGACTAACTTTGATCCTCAAAACGCAAATTACTAATCTGAGAACGGTT
>OMBQ01002136.1_pt1 | contig 13380 bp, 10 predicted proteins | sample 1674311 | NCBI WGS metagenome assembly OMBQ01 (sample SAMEA103958160, study PRJEB25191) | human gut metagenome | biome: human-associated habitat [ENVO:00009003]; feature: intestine environment [ENVO:2100002]; material: feces | place: Germany | collected 2013/2015 | reverse complement strand
GCCAGTTTGTGCAAGGCTTCCAGACCCATGGTTTCAAGCTGTGCCGCGTCCAGGTGCCCGGTTACGGTGTGCCCTTTGTTTGTGCCCGAAATTTCCGCCTGCATATTGATTGCCGTTTCGTCGGTCATGGTGTCCAGAAATTTAGCCACCTTTTCGCGCAGGCCAGCGGGCAGGGGAAGGCCGCAAAGCAGCATATTCTTCATAATGCTGGTTGCTTCATAGAGTACATACACAACGCAGAAAAATTCTGCAAGGCCCAGGCTTTTAATGCCCATTGACGTAAGCACCGCCCTTGTATCGGCGTTTGCCCAGGCCAGCACGTCCACGCCCACCATATCGTCCACAAGGACAAGAAACAGCACGGACAGGACCATGGCAACCTTACGAATGCCGCCGTCAATGCCCACGCTGGAATTCCACTTCCGATATTTGACGGCGCGCAGGCAGCCCAGGGCGGTGTCCAGCACAACGCACCAAAGCACCAGGCGCACAAAAAGGTTGCCGGTCAGCGTGTGCAGGTAGTTAGAGAAAAGCATATCCATTGTTTAGCACTCCTTTACGGTTACGGGAAGGCCCAGGGCTTCGGCCTGCGCCTTAATGGTGTTTTTGTCGCCCGCGCTCATGGGGCCAGCCGTCACCATGTATTCGGTCGCTTTCGGCTGGGCGGCCTGGGCGGTTTTTGTGTAGCCGTTCAGTCCGTTCTTTTCCATAATGGCGGGATAGTCGCGGTAGCAGACGTCGCAGTCCAGGCTATTGCCGAAGCCTGCAATTCCCAGCGCGTTCTTGCTGGAATACTGCCACAAACCGTTCTGCACCGTGGCAGTGTCGGTTTTGGTGTAAGCAGCTTCCCACTTGTCGAAGTTGGCAAGGCCCGACAGATTGGTTTGGTTGATGAAGAAGTCGCGGGAACAGTACACGGCGGCATAATAGCCGCCCGCTTCCAGGGTTTCCAGCGCAGCCTTAATAATGGCCGTGTTCTGCGCCTTGCCGCAGTTCAAGTTATATTTTTCGTACTCCACGTCGTAGTAAATGGGGTACGCGAATTTGTGGCCCGACAGCATTTTTACAACCTGCTGGGCGGTGATTCTTGCGGCGGCGGGGCTGGTATCGTAACAGTAGAAGTAAACGCCCACGGGGACGCCGTACTTCTCGCAAGCGGCCAGGTTGTTAAGGAATTGGCCGTCCATGTACAAGCCGCCTTTGCCGTGCCGCGCAGAATATCCCACGCGAAGAATTGCAAAGCCGGGCGACGTTCCGCCGTTCACGCGGCGCAGTTCGCTGGCTGTGCGCTGCCAGTTGATCGCCCCCTGGTGGTGCGAAACGTCGATGCCGTAAATTTTCATTTGTTCCACCTTCCTATTTGTCGGCGGCCCGCGTGAAGCGCTCATAACGCGCCAGCAGGGCCGTGTATTCGTCTTTTGTCTTGCTGTCCGCGTGAAGATCAAGCCGCCGCTGCTGCTTTGCTGCAAGGTCCATTGCGTCAATCAGCAGGGCCGCCGTTTCATGCAGCCAGCTTTCAGCTTCCGGCGGTTTCATCTTTGGCGCGCGGGCCGCAGATTGCCAGCGCTTCGTCTTCGGTGATTTTGGGCGGGTCGCTTTCGGTGTACGCCCACACCTGGTCGGCGGTGATTTTGTGCAGCCGATACAGCAGCCGCGCGGTGGTATAGTATTTGCTCATGTGTGTTAGCCCTCCATGATTGCGACCATAAAATCTTCCATGACGGCCAGGCGTTCCTCGACAGTCGGGGCTTTCTCCTGGCCTTCCCATGCTTCGCCGTACTTCCACCAGCCGGAAAAATCCGCTGCAATGCTTTCCTGGGTTTCCTCTGCGGCGCGGGCGGCAGGAAGCATAAACATAACTTCGTCGGCCAGGTACGCGCTGCCCGGTTCCTGTTCCGGGTCAGTCTCGCCGGGCTGTGCAACGTCTGCCGCGTCCTTGATGTTGTCGTACAGCCGGACAACGGCGTCGCCGTCCGGCAGGCGCTCAAAGACAACGGCAGGCGGCTGGTGGTCCAGCATAATGCTTGCATTTTTCATTGTGTATCCTCTCTTTCTGTCGTGTTGCCCACCCGATTACTTGGCAGGCAAGCGGTTTTATTTTCTCGGTCCGCAGCGTTGTGCTGCATTTCCGGGAATTCGTCTGCGTAAAATATCCGTAGTAACTCGCCAGCTTGTACGCGCGAAAAAGCGGCACCGTGCCGCTTTTGTCAACTTCGCGCCCGGCCCGCAGGTATTGTCGCCGCGCCCGCCGGAAAATGGCCCGGCGCACGGTTGTATAGGTTCGGCGGATAACGAAGCCCACAATATCAAGCCCAGGGCAGCCGCGCGCCGCTGGCCGCGTCAGGTGCCTGCGGCGGTGTTCTTCTTCGATGCTCAAAAAGGCCACTTCGTCGCCGCCCGGTTTGAATGTCAGGCCGAAGGTTTTCAGCGTCCATTTTGCTGCCGTCCTTGCCGCGCTGCGCAGGTCTGCCAGCCTTCGGCCCATTATGGCAACGTCGTCCGCATAGGCCACCAGTGCCACAACAAGGCGTTGCCGCGTGCCCCTGCGCACCTTTTCAAGCGACAGCATGTACCGCAAAACGTAGGACATAACCAGGTTAAACAGCCATGCGTCCAAGTAGCCGCCTATAATAAGGCAACCGCGCGGCGACATATTCAGCAGGGCTTCCACCAACAGCAGCAGCCACTTTGCGGCGGGAATTTCTTTTTTCAAAATTCCCATGATTACGCCCGCTTTGGTGTTCTCGTAGGCGTGGCGAATATCCAGCTTGCGGGCGTACTTGATTCCCAGCGCCTTACGGCGAAGGAAGCGCTGCACCTGCCGCCTGCACCCGCTTTGCCCTCGGTGCGGTATGCTTGCGTGTTGGTATGGCAGAATTCTGGCCCGCAGAAGTGGTTCCAGCCCCAGGAAAGCAAGATGGCCGAAGCATTGATGAAATACACAACAATTTGCAACATTCCGGCATTTCATGCTTATGCCGTCAATGCGGGGCCGTTCCGTTACCGGGTCAAGGTCCAGCGCTTCCGGGTCTCCGTCTTCAAGGTCAATAATTCGCTGTTCAAGTTCCAGCGCTATTCCGTCCGCAGCTTCCAGCTTTTTAATAACTGCACTTTGCGCTTCGTCGCGCTTTATCTCTGCATTGGAAACACCCCCGTACTTTTCGGCAACCGCGACAAAATCTTGGCGGTGCCATTTCTTCTCGAAGCACTCCAAAACCGCGCGCAAGCACAGGTTATGGGATAGTTCTTTATATCTTTGTTTCATAAAAATACTTACTGATGTGCAAGGGCTTTCGGTTGCCGTGGCCCTTCGTGCAGGGTCTCGGTGTTCTACTACTTGCCCCGCCATGCGCCCGCAGCGCATAGCCCCGCCCGAAACCGGGCGCGGTGTCGGTCTCACATGATTTTAGCTTTCGGCACGGATAACACAACGCAATGCGGCACAGCTTTGGGCTGTGCCTTAAAATTTCAGTAGGCCGGGGAACGCCATTCCAGTTCGAATTCGCCGGGGAATTGTTGCCATTCGCGCAGGCAGCGCCAGCAATGCCAGCATTGTTCAAATTGCCATAACGCCACGGGCAACGGACCCCCGCAGAGCCATTGACATAAAACGCGGACTTCATGCCCACGGTGTCGCCGCCGCCGGTCTTGTCAGGCAGAAGGCTTTCGGTGCTGTCGTTCTGCATCGAAAGTTCGTAGTTCCAGGCGTTCACGCTGGTAAAGGTCTTTTCTGCGACTTTCACATGGTTGGCCGTCACGCTGCCGGCTTCTTTCTCCGAATCGCGGCAGGCCATAGCGGTATAGGTCACGCTGCCGTCCACGGTTGTGACGTTCCACAGCGGGTCAAGGCCGACAACGTAGGCACCGTTCAGCATTTCAACGCCAGCCCAACGGCACGGGTATTTGCCGTTCGTCAGGCTGCCGGGTGCGCCGTCGCTATGGCCGGGCAGGGCTTCCGTTGCGCCGCTGTGCCAGGGCATAGAGCTGATATAGGCAGTTTCGGGCACGTCGAAGCTGTCCGCAACGTCCAAATTTACCGCCGAATAGTCGGTGCCGCCGACGGTAACGGTTTCAATGCTCTTAACTTTCACCTTGTCGGCAATGTCACGCATCCATGTATTGTAGCGGTCTGCGCTGCTGTTGCTGCCCTTGTCGCCCACAGAAACGGTGCTGCCGACAATGAAGCCCGAAGCCTGGGAAGCAGTCAGCAGCACACGCTTCACGCCGGTTTCGGCGGCTACAACCTTATATTGCAGGTTGTAGCTGGTGCAGCCTTCCAAAATGCGGCTATTTTCAAGGTTGAAATGGCGCAGCTGCCACATATCCAGCATATACAGGCTGTCACAGTCGCCCCACACAGAATCGTAAGCAGTTTGCTTGCGGGCCAGGGCCAGACCCGTGACCGCGCTGTTGAAGTTCGCCACGGGCAGGCCCGCGCCGCTTGTAAGTGCGCCCTTTGCGTTCAAGCCGCCGGGGAAGGTAGCGTGCCAGGTCATTGCGCGGCGCTTGCCATTCGGTGCCACGTTCTCGGCGTAGGGTGTGAAACCGTCGGCCAAGGTGCTGCGCCAGCTTTTCGACAGGTAGCTGCCATCGTCGATAACGCGGCGCAGCAGGGCAGGGGCGAAGGTGTAGACAGGGGCCAGCGTGCCGGTGATGTCAAATTCTTCTTCGCCCTCAATGGCAAGAACATCCATAGTTCCGTCTGCCAGGCTCACAGCGTTGGCGCGAATATACCAGGTCATGCGGTCTTCCGCCGCCCAGTCTTCCGGGTTTGTGCTGTCGGTTGCCAAGGCTGCCGCGCTCTTTCCTGCAAGATCGTCCGCCGGGGTGCCCGCCGGGTTTGTGGACACGGCAGGGCTGGGAAATTTCACAGTGTAGGTTTTGTCGGTTTGCAGCATGGTAAAGAAGCGCAGCAGGCGCTTGTATTTGCTGTCGTTCGATGCTGCGGACAGCGGCCACCAGGCGGAAAAAATCTCCGTTGTGTTCGTGTCGTCCAGCAGGGCCTTGAAGGTCGCGTCGGTGTATTCCGGGCCAGCGCTTCCCGCTGCGATTGCTTGCAGCAGGTCGGCAACGCGCAGCTGGGTTTCCTCGGTTGCAATGTGCCCGTATTCAGTAAGTCCCATAGTTCCGTCCTTTCTGTTATTCCTCATAGAGGAAAACGGTCAAAATATTCTTTTTGTTGTAGCCGATAAGGTATTGCGCAGCTTTGGCGTACCCTTCCACTTTGGCCGCGTCGGTGCTTGCCTTGTCGGCTTTGGCGGTTACGTCGGTTTGAATTTTCTGCATTTGTTGCAGTTTGTCGTTTACGCCTTCGTCGATAACCTTTTTCGCGTCCGCTGCTGCCTGTGCCGCCGCGTCCTTGGCTTCCTGCGCGCTCTTGGCCGCAGCGCTTGCAGACTCAGCCGCCGCAGTCTTGGCCGCTTCGGTTTCGGCAAGAAGCTGCTGTATGGTCTTGTATTCGTCGGTGCTTTCAATCTGGTTTTCCGGGTTTGCGCATTCTTCAACGTTGATTTGCCACTTTTCCGTTTTCAGAGTGTCAGCCCCGCGCACGACTTCAATTTCGGCGGAGACAATGCCGCGCACGGCAAGCATTTGCTGGGTAAGGGTGATATAGGCGACGTTCCCGGCCACTTCCGTGGCGGGGTTGTACACGCTTTTGCCGTCCGGCTTTTTGGCGCTCACGTTCACGGCATAGCCGCCGGGGACCTTATAGGCTTTCCCGTCGTTATACAGTGACACGGCCACAACGCGCATATTATTGTCGCCCTGCTTTGCAAAGACGCGCGGCGGGATTCCGGCCCGCGCAAAATCAAGGTTGATTTTTTGAAGGATCTGCTGTTCTTCCATTTTCTCACCCCCCTATGTTTTTGCGGCAAGGACCCATTTGGAAATTGCAGGGTCCCAGTACCATTGCACTTTGTAGCCGTTTATGTTGTCAACGTCCAACCTTCGCAGCCCGCCTTCTGCATACAAAGTCTTTCCGTATCCTGTGCCACTCAGCCATACCGCAGGGGTGTCCAAAGAATTTAGTACGTCAACGCGCGACGCTTTTATCCAGGTTTCCGGGGGGCTTACGCCGTAGTTCCAGGACAGGAAGCCTATGCTGTCCCAGTTATCGCCGTTCTTCTTTTGGCAAGCGATATTTCCCGAATCGAAGAAAACGCGGTATGTTCCCGTCGAATTCGTCCGTTCAAGGGTGGAAAAGGATCCGCGCAGCACGGCATTTCCTGTGTTAAGGTCAAAATAGCTTTTCCCGTCAACGCTGGCAATTCTTCCAGCAGCGATATACTGCGCATTGATGTACAGCTTGCCGTCACTCATGTACAGCCCTTGCAGCTGCCCGTTGTTTGTCAGCCGGTTAAAAACTTCCTGCTGTGTAAGCGCCGGGGCAGTGGCGGCCAGGGTGGTGTCTTCCGGGGCAGGGGTCCAGGCGGTTGCGATTCCGCCCAGTTCAACCTTTGGATTTTTGTAGATGATTGCGCCGGTTGCGCCTTGGAAAAATACCTTGAAAATAGCCGCCGTTACTTCCCTGTCCAGCACGGTTGCGGTTGCGGTAACACGGGCGAAGTCGTCCATTGCCGCCGTTCCCAGGGCCTTGAAGTCGTTGCGCGGTGCGCTTATGTGCTGTTTTGTTCCGTCCGCGAAAGTGATTTCAAGGCGGCCCAGGGCGCCAGGCGTGCCGCTGTAGTTCTCTGCGTAAGTTATCGCTTCGGTAATTTTGTAGTCATAGGAAACCGTTATTTTCCTGTTTCGCAGGCTTTGGATTCCGTACTCGGTCAGCCGCCTTGTTACGTTGCGCGCGCTGTTTCCGTCGGTCAGTGTTATTTTTACCTGATTCCCCGTAAAGTCGAATCCTGTATACGTCGAAGTTACGCCGATATACGCCGAATTAGAAATCAGGTTCCGCCCGGCTTCGGCGGCCTGCGCCGTGTAGTCTGCCGCGCTTGCCCAGTCGCTTGCGGCAAATGCTGCGCCGCTGGCCTTGGCAGTTGTACACACCAGCAGTTCGCCCGCGTCGCCTTGTGTCCACAGGTCGCCCACGTCATACGGGGGCACGGGCGTGGAAATGAAGGTGCGGCGCTTGCCGTCGGCGGTGTCCTTGGCCTGCTTGGCCGCTGCAAGGGCTGCGGACACGTCCGCGTCTTGCAGAAGCGCCCAGGCCCATGCGTCGCCGTCCTTTGCCCAGCGGTATGCTTTGCCGCTGGCCGGGGCGGTGTTGTAGAACAGATCGCCTTCGTGTGCCTTGCAGTCTTCCTCTGTTTTCCAGCCGCTTGCGGGTTCGTTCTCTGCCGTTGGGTCGTAGGGGTAAAACCAGGTTTCCGTTTTCCCGTCGATCTGTCGGCCCAGTCCTTCCAGCTGTTCGTTTACAGTGTCGGCGTAGTCCTTCAGCATTGCTTCGGCGGCTTTGGTGTAGTTGGCCGCGTCCGTCCAGTCGTCCGCGCTGTACAGTTGGTCGCCGGCCTTTTTCTTGATGCAGGCCAGCAGTGCGCCGTCCTTTCCCTGCGCCCACAGGTCGCCCACGTCATACGGGGGCACGGGCGTGGAAATAAAGGTGCGGCGCTTGCCGTCGGCGGTGTCCTGGGCGGTCTTGGCGTTTGCAAGGGCTTTTGCGACGTCGGTATCTTCCAGCAACAGCCATTGCCAAACGTCGCCCACAATGGCCCAGCGGTATGCTTTGCCGCTGGCCTGGTCGGTATTGTAGAACAGATCGCCCGCATGGGCTTCCCGTTCCGTTTCCGTCGTCCAGTCGCTTGCTGGTTTGTTTTCTGCCGTCGGTGCATAGGGGTAAAACCAGGTTGTAATATTGCCGTCAATTTGGCCCTGCAAGTCCTGCACGGTCTTTTCAACGGCGGCCTGGTATTCTTTCAAGTCTGCTGCTGCGGCCTCCTTGGCGGCCTTCTCTGCCGCTGCTGCGGCTTCCTTGGCCTGTTCCGCCGCAATCTGTTCCGGGGTCTTGCCGGAAACTTGCAGGCTTGTGAAATTCGCGTCCAGTGTGCCCGCGTCCAGGTCCAGCTTGAAAACTTTCCCTGTTTTGTCTTGCAGCACGCCCGCGCGCAGCAGATTGGCCGACAGCGTGCCGGTTGTGATGTAGTCGGCAACGATTTGCCCGTCCTGGGTCATTGCCAGACCGTAGGTGCCATTATAGCCCGTTGACGAATAACCCAGGCCCGACTTGTTGAAGCGCCACACTTTCGTTGCTTCCTCAATGGTCGGCTTGTCCATGATAAGCAGTTCATAAGGCTGGCCGTCGGCATTGCGCCGCAAAACAACATAGCCGCCCTTGTTGCCGGTTATCCAGGCCGAAGCGTTGGCCGCAGCGGCTTCAAGGTCGCTGGTGTCTGCCTTCGCGTTTATGGCCTTGTCCTGGGCTACGATGGTGTCCGCCAGGTTAGTGCTTGCTTCGCCCAGCGTAATGCTTTCATAGCGCCCGGCCAGCACGTCGTAAACGGTCTGCACAACCTTGGCCCGCGCATTTACGCCCAGCTTTTCAAAGCGCACTGTTGCAATATCGCACAGGTTTAAGCGTTCCGCCGGGGCAATGGCCTTGTATTCCTCGGTCTGCCACAGGGGAACAAAAGACACTTTCAGCGATACAGCCGGCACGCCTATGCCTTCCCTTGTGACATAAGCCGCAGCATAGGCGCGCAGCTGTTCGACGCTCGGTGTTTCCTGCCACTCTTGCGAACAGTCCAGCGGGACCGTTCGCGGGTAGGGGAAGTTATGCGCCGACGCGCTGGAAACCACTTTTTCCGGCAGTTCCAGCACGTTGCCGTCGGTGTCCTTGTAATAGGGGTAAACCCCCGTTATCGTGTTTTCGATGCTTTCTTCCTGGTCGATGTCAACCAGGTTTTTGCCGTAGGCGATAACCACCCCGCTGTCGGTTCCGCGTGCCTTGTGCAGCTTCACCGTGTAGCGGTTAAATTCGTATTCGCCGCCGTACACGTCCAGCACTGACCCGGCTACGCCACCCAGCAGGGAACGCGCCGACGCCGGTTCCTTTACGGTGAAGGTTGCAACGGTTTCCTTGTCGGTCCAGAAGTCGAAGGGGCACGGCTCCACGGCGTTGGTTTTAAGCCCTTGCAGGGCCGCCGCGCAGCTGCCTGCCGTAAACGGCGAAACGGGGATGTGCGACAGCTGGTAACTTATGTGTTTGGCGCGCACGGTCACAACGCCCGAAAGCGGGGTGCTTTTACCGTACACGCGGAAGGGTTGCGGTTCGCTGCTGTCGTTCGGTGGGGCAAAAATAATGCTGCCGTGTTTCAGTTCGTCGAACAGCACGCCCGTGACCGGGTATTCCATCGACAGTTCAAATGCGCCGTTTCGGTTTTCCTCGACGGTGCAGGCCAGCGCGTCAGACAGCGGCCCCAGGCCGTTGCTTTCAAAGTTGGTTTCGTTTTCGGGGTACAGTCTCGGCTTCACAGGGTCCACCACCTCGGTTCTATTTCTACGCGGTCAATTCCGCCTTCCCATGAAACGCCCACGCAGCCTTCCAGCGTGGGAAATTCGGCCACGGAAACAGCGCTGTTTTTGTTCGCGGTTTCCCGCCGGGCCGTTTCGTTTTCACAGTCAAGCGTTATATAGTCCGCCAGTTCCAAAATACGGCATTGTGTTCCGCCCACAGTCAGAACGCCGGGGCCGGTGCCGTAAACGGTAATAATGGGCTTCGCTGGTTGGTTGGTCGGGTTCAGCAGGGTTGCGCCTTCGCGCAGGTCCAGCGTTTCAAGGCCGGACGCAAGCCAAAACTGCGGTTTGCAGTCAAATGCAATTTCCAGCTTTCCAGCTTGTTCGACAATGCTTTCCACCGAATAGCTGCCCTGCACCCGTGCTTCGCGGAAGCGGTCTGGGTCGTAGGTGTTGCGCAGCTGTTTGTACGCGGGGCCGGATTTCAAAAACTGGACAGCCCGCGCAACCGTAGTGCGGTAGGGGACGCCGTCTTCCGGCAGAATCGCGCAGCTGTATTTTACAGTTACGTTTTTATACCTGCCGTTGTCGATAATCACGTCCCCCGAACGTCCGGGCACTTCCTTGCGCTCGATGTCCCTTTCCGCGACAACGTGGTCAGGCGGGGCCAGCATTATAAGGCCGTAGGCTTCGGCGCTTTCCGCGTCCAGATAGAACGTGTTAATCACTCAAAAGCCCCCCGTTTCTTTTCCACTTCGCGGCGCACCTCAATGCCCACGCGGCGGGCGATTTCCTTAATGTCTTCGGATCCGCCGTTCTCGAAGCGTTCAATGTTCAGCTGGATAACTAGGCCGCTGGCCGTGTTGTTCATGTACCGCGACAGAATCCCGTCCAGATGGCTGTAAAAATCGGACAACGGCAGAACGGCTTCCTGGCCCGCTTCGCCACCGCCCAAAAGATTGCCCCCCATCTGCCCGAAAATCTGCGCGCCGGACAAAATGCCGCCTTCTTTGTACCAGTTAATACCGAAGCTGGGCACACTGGGCGGGTTTAGGGAAAAGCGCCCGGAAATATACGGGTGCGGAAGTTGCAGGTGCGGCAAGGACCAGCTAAAATTGAAAAAGCCTTTAATGTTTTCAATGGCATTGTGTACGCTGTTTTTCGCGCCCTCAATGCGGCTCGAAATTCCGTTTTTGATTCCGTCGAAGGTGGAAAGAACGTTGTTTTTCGCGTCCACAACCGTGCTTTTGACGGAAGAAAAAAGGTTAATCCAAAAATTGCGGAAGCCTTCGCACTTGTTCCACAACAGCACAAACGCGGCCACAATGGCCGCAATGGCTGCAATAACAATAGATATAGGATTTGCCAGCATAAGCGCCCACAGGCCCGATAGCGCAGGCATTACGGTGCCTGTAATAAGTGGCACAACCGTGCCGCCCACAAAGCCCACAAGGCTGCCCACGCCCGTGGTAATGGTTCCCACGGCTGTAATTACCTTGCCGATAATCACAAGGGCCGGACCGATTGCAGCCACAATCAGGCCAATGGTAACAATGGCTTGCTTTTGGCCGTCGTCCAGCGTATCAAAGCGCGCTTTTGCGTCAATAAGCAGCTGGGTTAAACGCTGGAATATAGGGGCCAGCATATCGCTGATTGTTTCGCCCAGCGTTGACATTGCGATTTTAGCCGCGTTTGCCGCAGTCGTTGCGCCGTCAACGCCGTCCATTGTGTTGTTGTAGGTGTCAGTTACAACGGTTGAATAGTCCGCCATGCTGGCCGACAGGTCGTCAAGGCTCAGGCGGCCTTCGCGTATCGCGGTAGCCATTTCAGCCGCGCCCTTTGTTCCGAAGGTTTCCTGCGCAATGGTTAGGGCTTCCGTTTCGCTTCCGGCGTTTTTGATTTTGTCTATAACGGTTTGCAGGGCTTCGCTTTCGCTCATGCCCGCGTCGGTCAGATTCACAACGGCTTTTTTCAGCCCGGCCAGCGCCACGCCCGATTCAACGCCGTTTTCGTCCAACAGGGCCATGAAGTTGACGCTTTCTTCCAGGGAAAAGTTCAGTTCCTTAAAGGTCGCGCTGTTCGCCAGCACGTCGTCCATTAGGCCCTGCGCGTTTATTCCGGTGTCCTGCGCCGCCTTGGCTACCATGCCCAGCAGGCCGCTTGCGTCGTCCGAAGTCTTGCCGAAGGTCTTCAGCACCTTGTCGGCGCTGTCAACCGACGAAACTACGTCGCCGCCGGTTATCTTGGCAAACTGCAAGAAAAGCGTTGTCTGCCCTTCCAGTTCTTCGCCCGTCGTGTGGAAGCGGGTGTTTACCTCGCCCACAGCGCTGGCAACGTCGCCCAGTTCTTCGGGTATGCTGGTTGCTATTGTTTCATAGCTTGCCACCAGACCGTCCAGGGCTTCGCCGCTTGCGCCTGTTGCCGTTACGATGGTGTCCACGCCTTCGTCCACGGCAGAAAATGCGGCAACGCCAGCAGCAGCCGCAGCGGTCAGCGGCGTGGTAACATTTTTTGTTAGCGTCTCGCCTACTTTTGAAGCCTTGCCGCCGTATTCCTCGATTTTCGCGCCGGCTTCCTTTATGGTCTGGGCGGCAGCGGTGCCGAAGTCTTTCTGCGCTTTTTCCAGATCTTCAAGGTGCTGCTTGGCTTTTTGCAGCTTGTTTTGATATTCCAGCCACGCGCCCCGGTCAATGTCGCCGTTAGCGTACTGGTCCGAAACCTGTTTCTGTACGCCTTCCAGGGTTTCCAATTCCTTGCGCGCGGCGGCTACGCTTTCGGAAAGAATTCTCTGCTTTTCGTTCAGCAGTTCGGTGTTTCCGGGGTCCAGTTTCAGCGCCTTGTTGATTTCCTTCAAGTTGCTGGACAGGGCCGTGGAAGTCTTGGTAACGTCCTTTAGGGCGTTTGCAAGGCCGGTTGTTTTGCCGTTGATTTCAACGGTAATGCCCTTTAGTGTTTTGGCCGCCATCGTCAATTCCCCCTTTCTCCGTATTTTGCTTTCAGTTTTTCAGTTTCCGGCTCCGTCTGTGTGATTCTCCACGCATTGCGCAGCCACTTCCTGCCCGTTTCCGTCTGTGCCCGGTTGTATATCACACCGTCGCGCAGAAGCGCCCAGAATGTAATAATGTCCAGGTCATAGACGGCAGGCAGAGGAATGCCCGCGTATTCGGAAACCAGCTTTTCGCTTGCGCTGCACAGCGCAAACGGCACCCCCTCTCCGTCCGTTTCTGGGTAAGAGGGGGGCGTTTGGGTCGTTCTTCTTTTCGTTAGAAAGCCAGCTGACAAAATCCAGAACGAAGCCGGCCAGCTGGTCCATGTCCATCCACTCCATAACCGTGTCCGCAGTAATTTTGCGGTGTTCCTTGTTTTTGGCGATAACGCGGGCCACGACTTCCGCCGCTTCCTTCGGCGTAGAATCCGGGCGGGACAGGTCGTTCATGCGGTTAAGGGTTTTCAGCTTCGGCGGCTCAATGTGAAGCACCTGCTTGTTGTCAGGTGCCTGAAATTCATAGTAGCGTTTTTTGACGCCCGAAAGTACAAACACGCTTTTGCCCCCTCTCCGTTAGGTTGCGTTCTCGGTCAGTTCGTCGTCCATGATAACCAGGGTGCCGTCGCTGTCCAGGCTCTGCGCGGTCACCTCTGCGTCCACCTGCGTGGGGTTGTCATTCTGGAAGGCAATGCTGATGGTGCCGCTGTTCTTGCCCGTTACGGTAATGCGCAGCTTGCGCCCGTCGTCGCGGGTGTGGACGAAGCGGTACAGGTAGCGCTTTCCGGTCTTGTTTGCAAGGCCGCCCAGCTTGTAAGTGCGGTGCTTGTGCTGGCCGCTTTTCCCGGTCTCGGTCACGCGGGCGGTTTCGATAAGCGCCTGCAGGTAGGCGGGGGACCAGGTGATAAGGCCGGTTTTGAGTTTAACGTCTTCCTTGGTGACGATGGTTTTAGAAACGCGGCCCTTGTCGTCCTTCACGGTCTGGCTGGTCGCCG
>OMBQ01002126.1_pt1 | contig 13420 bp, 9 predicted proteins | sample 1674311 | NCBI WGS metagenome assembly OMBQ01 (sample SAMEA103958160, study PRJEB25191) | human gut metagenome | biome: human-associated habitat [ENVO:00009003]; feature: intestine environment [ENVO:2100002]; material: feces | place: Germany | collected 2013/2015 | reverse complement strand
TCAGGCCGTATTTTTCCGTCAGTAGCTCCGAACGCATTTTCGGAATTTCCCAGCCGGGCAGGTAATAATGAATCCGGTCAAAAAACGCGCTGTCGTTGTTGAATTCGGGCGGGAACGGCTCAAACAGGTGCGCAACCTTGAGCAGATTCTGCACGCTGTCGTTGATGTTGCCGACAAAGACCATCGACGCATCCGCGTTAATCATATCCCGCCCGCGGGCAAACGAGCCGGAGGCCATGTAATCCTTCATAATCTGAATCGCGTCCAGATCGCGGAAACGCATGCCCGCCACCTCGTCAAAGGCCACGCAGTCCCAATGGCCGACCAACCCGACCCTGTGCGCCGCCATGGAGTAGAACAGGTTCGCCGTGGTCGTCTGTCCGCCGCTCATCAGAATGGAATACGGCGAAATCTCCTTATACAGATGGCTCTTGCCCGTGCCGCGCGGGCCGAGCTCGCAAAGGTTGTAATTGTGTTCGGCCAGCGGCACCATGCGCTCGATGAAATGCAGCTTTTCTTTTTCGCTCAGCGCGTCCGGCTCCATGCCCTCCGAGCGGAGCAGCATCGCGATCCATTCCTCGGTGGTAAATTCCTTCCGCTTGTCGATCATCTCCGCCGCGTCGAGGTTGGGGAGCTGAATCGGCTTGAGGCCGAGAATACGGAAAGGCGAATCCTCCGGCCCGCGCTTTTTGCGGCGCTTCTTCTCGTCCTCCATCGAATCCTGCTGATAGGTATAGCCGATGCGCGCGATGCACCAGATGCCGCCCATCAAGATTTTGGTGTATTTCACGGCGTAATCGCTTTGCAGGACGAACGGCTCGATTTCCAGATTGGAAAACCGCGCGACGTAGATATCCTTGTATTCATCCAGCACGGCGCTGACCTTGTCGATGACGGTGTATTCCCCGCGTTCGCGGATGAGCGATTTCACCTTTTCGCTTTCTTCCGGGCGGACATAGTTTTCCGCGAGAATTTTGCGGATTTTTTCCACGCCCTCGGCGATGGCCGTTTCATCGTCGGTCGCGCAATACATGCCGAGCAGATATTCCAGCACGAAGGTCGGCACGTTCGCGCCGCGGCGAAGCAGCGCCGTCAAATCCTTTCGGACGACCTTCCCCGGAAACACCTCGTTGATCTTTCGATCCAGTGCATCCATGTTCCCGCCTCCTTAAAAATCAAAGTCCATGCCGAACACGATGTCGATGGTAAACGGAACCCGCGCGAGTTCGGTTCGATCGTCTTCATCGGTCAGCACGAGGTCGTAACGTTCGTTTTTATCGTAATTGCTGCCCAGCAGGCGGAAGGTGACGCGCGTTGTGCGGTCGTTGTTCTCCGCCGCGGCGCTGTCGCCGATGATGCGGTGGCTGTCGCTGACGGGCTGCCCGCGCCGATCCACAAAGCGCGCGTTGACCGTGCGCGGCTGCACCTTGCCGCCGCAGGCCTCCTGCTGATAAAACACCAGCGTGAAAATGCCGTTGCTGATGGTTCGATTCTCGCCGAGCAGCACGATGTCCGCCTTGGTGATCGCGCGGTAGCCCTTCTGCCCCGCCTTCCTGTTGCGATACGCGATGAGCGGGACGACCAGCTCCTGAAGAGAAAGCCCGCCGTGCATATACGGCGACGCGCCGCCCTGCTGCTTAAAGCGCAGATCGCCGCGCGGCGTGACGCAGGCCCATTCCGGCCGGCCGAGCACCGTCAGCGGCATGGAAAGCGTCCGCTCGTCGCTGACGTTCTCCCGCACAACCGCATAGCGCCGCTTATAGCAGAGCACGTCGCCCGCCGCAAGCTCCCGCTCCGCCTTATCCGTCTCCTCCAGCGGCGAGCGGGTGTAGATAAACCCGTGATCCGCCGTGACATAGATGCACGCGGCGCTCAACTCGCTGACCAGCATGCGCATCGCCTGCTCGATTTCGCTCATCGCGGTTTCGCACGCGGCGAACACGTCGCCGTCGCTTTCGCCCGCGCGGTCGATCACATCCTGATAGAGATAGACGACCTTCGCCTCCCGCGCGATTTCCTGCCGCTGAGCGCGCGTCATCCGCCGAAACACGCCCAGCTCCAGCGCGGCGCTCTGCGGGCACGCCGCCCGCAAAACGGCCTCGCGCTGGCTCGCGTCGGTGCGCATGCCGTCGCAGAGCACGCTCAACTCCTCCGTGAGCGTCAGCTTTTTGTGCGGCAGAAGCGCCGCCATCCCTACCGGCGTGATCGTCGGAATCGTGCCGACCATCGCCGTGCAGACCGTGTTGCCCGAAAGCCTGCCGTGCAGCCGCTCGGTCAGCTCCTGCGCGACCTCGTAGCGCAGCGCGTCGGAGACGATGACGAACGTGCGCGCGTCCTCCCCGCGTACATGATCCGCATAAAACCGCTCCTGCCGCGGCACAATCGCCAGCGCGGTTTCCAGCGTCTGCCCCGCCAGCAGCGCCGACCAGCACACGCCCAGCGGCGCGAGGCAGCCGTTTTTATACAGCCGCTCCGCCGCCTGCACAGCCGCCTTCAATTCGTCCTCCAGCGCGAACAGCCCCAGCGCCAGCGCCCGATCCGCCGCCGCGCACAGGTGGCGATACGCCGTATCCATCCGGCACAGGCGCGAGGCATACGCCGCGAACATCTCCTCCGCGTCGGTGAAATGGAAGCCGTCCCGATACGCCCGGATGAAGAGCTGCATCTCGCACAGCGCGCCCAGCGCATCCGCATACGGCGCGTACAGCCCCCACCACGGCAGCTCCCGCCGCGCCTGCATCATGCCCTGCACCTCGTCCACGTTCATGCCGTCCCGCGCGAACGCCGTCAGCGCCGCGCGGATCAGCAGCGCGTCCGCGCAGGGGTAGACCGACACGCGCAGCAGCGCCGCCCGGTCGAGCTTTTGCAGCCGCGCCGCGACGGGGTAGCGCTCCTCCACCGCGCGGCAGGTTTCCAGCATGGCTTCTCTGTCCTCGTGCAGCCACTTGCTGACCAGCGCATACGCCTGCTGCGCGTAGGCCGCCGCGCCCGGCAGCCCCGCGAACGCATCCTCCGGCGCGTTCAGCAGCGCCGCGCTCGTCAGCAGATAGCAGGCCAGCTCCGCCGCGTCCCGATTGCCGGTATAGCCGATCGCCTTTTCGGCCAGCAGCCAAAATGCGTCCGCCCCGCAGAATTTTTCGATGGCTTTCAGCTTCTCGTTTTCTTCCTCGTGCGCGCCGAGCACCGCCGCGCCGAGCACACCCGAAAGCGACGCGCTTTTCAGCCCGCAGAGCACGCTCATCACGCCGATTTCCAGCTCCTGCTCGCTGCGGTAATCCTTCCCGAGCGCGCCCAGCTTCGCCACGCGGTCCCGGCTGGCGAAAAAGCGCCCCACCTTCCGCGCATAGCGCCGCATATCCACGCCGTCGGCGATGTGCAGTTCCTCAAAGAGCAGCGACCAGTAATCCGCGCGGAATATCTCGCTGTATTTGAACACATCCGCCAGCCAGTTATCCTGCCAGCGCGCAAACGTCTTCGGGCAGTAGAGCAGAATATTCTCCGCCGCGTAATCGCTCTCGATCTGCCGCCGCAGGGTGAACCACTCGTCCTCCCGCATGACGAGAATGCGCACGCCGGGCAGCTCCATCTGCTCCACGTCGGCGGCGAAACCGCCCTGGTCATCCTCGAACACGACGATGCGCCGCGTATAGTATTCCGGAAGGGGCGCGGCAAACCGCCGCAGCAATTCCTGCCGTACATCCATCGTCTTCCCCTCCGTCACTTGATTTTGCCGAGTATCGCGCCGAGCTTGGCGTAATTGACCTTCACGCCGTCGTCAAGGTCGAGCGGGATGCGCATATCCGCCAGATGGTGCACCTGTTCCTCGTACTGCCCCAGCTCGATGAGCTGCTTTTCCAGCTTCTGTGCGCGCTTGCCCGCCTGCGCCTTGGCGTGCCCCTCGCCGCTCTCCTGCGCGCGGCGCGCGTCGTCGAGCTGCACGCGCAGGCGATCCTGCAATTCATGCACATAATCCATGCGGATGCGCCCGACGGTATCGCGGTCATAGCGGTGCAGATAAAACAGCGCGCGGAATGCCCCCGCCTTGCCGCTGTCGCAAAGCCAGTAAATCGGCCGCTTTTGATAGGTCTTGAGGTGGTCGGCATAAAAATCGTTCAGGTAATAATTGCGGATGACCTCGCGCGGGGTTTCGCCCCTGCCGTCGAGGGCAGACGCGACAAACGCAAGGTTTTCTTCCAGCGTTTCCGCGCCGTAGACCTTGCGGATAAACTCGACGGTGCGCTCCGCGATATCATCCGGGAAATACGCCTCGTCGGTGATCGGCACAATGCCGTCGCTGTCCGGGTAGAAAAGTCCGAGCGACGGGTCGGCGAAATCGCAGCCTTTCGCGCCTTCCTCGATGCGCGCGCGAATCTGCGCGTCGTCCCATTCGCCGCCCGCGAAAAGCAGGCCGTCCACATAGGGCGAGTATCGGCCGAGGATACAGCCGACGATATATGACAGCAGGCTGACGATCTCATCGCGCATGGAAAGCACATAGCGCATTTTGCGCTCTTCGTCGCTTGGTTCGTCGATGATGCGGTAAACCGTCACATCCTTATCGGCCACGTCGGGCGTGAGTTCTTCCTGCAAGCCGTAAATGTCGATAAAAATGCGGTTGAGTTCTTCTTCGTTGGCTTTGAGGGTATCAAAGCGGTTTTGGCAGGTTTGCTGGTATTCGCGGTATTTGTCGGAAATCAGGCGGGACATGTATTTCACTCCTATTTTTCCTTTATTACATTCAAATATGAATTTGCAATATAGAGTGCTAATTTTTTTAGTTCATTAGCTGTCACTTTTATTTTGAAATCAATTACTTTTCCATCTTTATATATACAGTTTTTTTCTTCACATTTCTTCAATTCACACTTTTTACATTCTGAACAAGAAAAGCAATTCCAGATTTCAAATTGAACCTGTTTATTTTCGTCTACGTTTATCTGCAAATTTTGATGTGCTATTCCATTCCTAAGTTTATTTACAAGTGAATAAATGTTTTTGTTTTTCCACTTAACATTTCCTTTTGCGCACTGGTCTATCGGAGAAAAAATAATCGGGCATATACCTATTTTTTTCGCAAGCTCTTCATATTTACCACAAAATAACCTACCCTTTTCATTTTTCATTTTTTCATATGGTAAAATAACAAGTGAGAGCAATGAATTGATAAGTTCCGTTGTTGAAATCGTGGATTTTTCAATCAGTTTTTTTGTTTCTTCTATTTGTTTAATGCATTGCCTTCGCGCCAATTCTTCTTTCCGTTCTTTTTCTCCCTTTTTCATAATATTTTCCTCAAATCAGCGGGTGTTTCTTAAAATCCCAACTCGTTTCAAATGAATCCCAATCAGCCTTTGAAATATATATGTTATTGCTTGTCACTTTCGCAATTATATCTTCCTCTTGTTTATAAATAACTGGTACTTTCTCTACATCACCAGCTGCAAAAGAAAACGTCGGGCATAAAAAACTGAGATATATTTTCATAACAGTCGAATTAAGCAACGCAATAGCATAAAGGAGTTCATTCTTACTCTCTGTAAATAAACAACATCCATTAGTATTAAATGTGTATCCTTCACTTGAATATCGAACACATATATCTCCCGTTCCAGTTTTATTCCATGTTCCACACTCTTTGAAAAAATAATTTTTTCCATCATGCCTAAAGCCGGGACATTTTTTCATTTGTTCTATTGATTTCCGATCATTTTCTGTAATTTCCTCCTTTATGATGAAAATACCATACATCGTCTCTGCAATCTTTTTGTTTTTCTGTATATATATTGTTTTTATCTATTTCAAACCAAGTCTTTATAAAAACGTCATTATTTCCAGTCGTTATTCCTGCATGTGTTATAAACAATTCTTGTTTTTTTCCAAAAAGGTCTAATATGTTTTTGGGGATCCAATACGCTATCTGTTTCCCCGGAGTACGCAGAAAAAGATCTTGTACAGTTCGATATCTATTTATCTTGTCCAAAAACATTTTTTCTTTTCCCGCCTGCGTGGTCGGCTCGATCAACCGCGCATACATGCCCTTGAATCCGTGAACATGCCGATTCTGCATGACAAATGCCGTCGTCTGCACAACCTCGCCGCCGATTTCCTCAAAGGCTCTCGCGCCAAGGTGCGCCATATTGACGGTATCAATCTCCATCAGTTTGGCGCGCAGTTTTTCAAAGCTGGAAAGGAACATCCAAGCATGCTGGGTAATCATCGCCAGATAGCCGTTTGCTTTGGCATATTCGCGTCCCCGCTCCATAAACACCGCGAACAAATCGCTCTTGCTATCGGGATACTGCTTCTTCACAAACTCCGCCAACCTTGCGCCCATGCCGCTGGAACCCATATACGGCGGATTCGTCACCACAACGTCATATTTCCGCGCCATAATTTTCGCCTGCGCGGCGAGCCTTTGCAAATTCTCCGCGTCCACGCCGAGCGCGGTTTCCCCGCCGAACGGATTTTCGCCGAGTGCATCCAGCTCATCGGCCAGCGGCTTGGGAATCGAGAGGATCGATCCATATTCTTTCGCATCCGTGAACGTTTCGCGGAGCATCCGCGCGGCGCGGCGCTGTCCGTCGCTCCACGCGGGGCTGTCGTTGGGGTTTCCGTTCCATTCGGCGACGGCGCAGACGTGCGGCTGAACGCCGCGGCGGAGGAAGCGGCGGTCATGTTCGCAGGCCTTCATCATCAGCGCGAAATACGCCAGTTGGGCGGCGCGGTCGTCGATATCCAGCCCGTAGAGGTTGTTTTCGATGATGGCGCTCACCGCGTCGCGGTCGGTATAGCCCTGCGTGCGGTAAATCTCCATCAGCACATCAAACGCATACACGAGGATATGTCCCGAACCCATGCAGGGGTCGAGCAGACGGATCTCTTCGGGCTGGATTCGGCTCTCCTGCGCGCGAATCTGCGCAAGCTGCGCGGCGACCTGCGGCTCCTGCTCGGCTTCATCCATGTAATAGCGCCAGCGCCGGCGAAGCGCAGGGTCGTCGTGCCCCTCCAGCCAGAGGCGGCCGAGGCTGTTTTCCACCATGTAGCGGACGATCCATTCGGGCGTGAAAAGCTGAGTCGCCGCGCCGATGCGCTCCTTGGTGATCTTGACGTTCTTTTTCAGCAGCTCAAAGGTTTCGTTCTTGAGTTCGGTGTTGTAATACTGATACAGCCATCCGATCACCTGAATATCCGCCCAATTTTCCGCGTCCACCGCCGCCAGCATCGCCAGCACGGAATCCTCCCGCAGCAGCCCGTCGGGGAAGAGCAGCTCCGTGTAATCGCTGATGGGCTCGAACATCTGCGGCAGCACGTCCGAAAGCTGATTGCACAGCGCGATCAACAGTTCGGTATAGAGCGTTTCGGTTCGGTTGCCCTCCAGCAGCTCGACGACGTGGGAAAAATCCACGCCGTCCAGCTCGACGTTCTGCGCCTGCCGCACCAGCTCAGGCAGCGCGCCGGGCGCATCCGGCAGCACGCGCACGGAGACGGGCAGCAGGTTATGCTCCTGCATATAGCGCAGCGCGATGAAGCGGTTGAACCACGTGTAGGCGGTTTCTTCCATCACCTGATCGTAGCCGCGGCTTTGGATGCGCGCCAGCAGCGCGTCGCGCTGGTTGATTTCCGTCTGCGAGAGCAGCGCCCCGCCGAGCGTCTGAACCATTTTGGAGGGGATGACCGCGCCGCCCGCGCAGGTCTTTTCGTCAATGCCGAACCCCCGCGCGCGATCCTTCACGCGCTCGATGAGCGCCACGCGCGCGGCGACGGCGAAATTTTTGAGCTGGGTCTTGTTCATGGATATATCCTCCTCGGTGTCGATTTCACTCATCCCTGCCTTCCTCCCCGAGGGAGGTGTCGCCGCAGGCGACGGAAGGCGCTCGTCAATTCATCTGAATCGCGTCGTTCTCCGCAAGCTCCTGCAAGAGCTTCTGTTTCAGCTGCTCCACATAGGCCTCGATCTCCGCCGCGCTGCTCAGCCGCTTCTGCGGCAGCACGTCGTAGCGGCGGATGGTCTTGACGCGCAGGCTCGGGGCGTTCTGCCCGTGCAGCCCCGCCAAAAGCTGCTCCAGCCGCCTGCACTGGCCGTCGCGATAGGTGAAAATCTGGGTGATGATCGCGTCCAGCTCGACGGGGCTTTCCGCTTCCAGCGCGCGCGCCTTGAAGGCTTCGAGCTGCTCGTCGATTTTGCGGATGTCGCCGCGCAGCTCCGGCTCGTCCCCGGCGAGGGTATGCACGTCGCCGCGCGCCTGAACGACGGTTTCCTCCACGCGGGCGCGGCGCGCGTCGCTGATGCGCGCGTAGGCCTGCTGAACGGCGGCTTTCAGCTCGGGCAGCCGCCTGACCTCGCGATAGGGGCGCTGCATCTGGATGATGGCGCGGATGGCCTTTGCGGCTTCCACCGCCTGCGGCTCGTCGGCGAAATAATGGCTGTCGCGCTCGGCCTGTTCGCTCAGGCGAACCGCGTCGCGGAACACGCCCGCCTGATTTTTGAAGAAGAAATCGACCTCCGCGAAGTCCTCCTTCCAGTCGAGCAGCTCGTCCTCCGCGCGGGTGAAGGCTTCGAGCATCGCCACGTTGTCGCCGCGCCGGTCGAGGATGCCGCCGATCAGCGTCATGCCCTGCTCCACGACGGCCTTGCCCGGATAGGGGGTCGCGCCCTGATACTGCGCCAGCAGCGCGCCACACTGTTTCTTTCGCTCGCTCAGCAGCGAGACGATCTGCCCGCAGAGGTTTTCCTCGTCCTGCTTGATATCCATCGTGTCAAACAGCTCGACCGCCTGCGCGCGCGCCTTTTTCATCAGCGCGTCGGACGGGGTGACGCGCAGCCGAACGATGGTCTTATCCATATCGGCGCGCCTTCTCAGGCAGTCCACCGCGCGGCGCTCGGCGTAGGGAATCGCCAGATTGTCGCGGATGAGCTGCAATTTCTGCGCGCGCATCAGCGCCGCGATCAGCGCCGCGACGTCGATTTCCCGCCAGCCGTAGGGCGCGGCCTGATAGCGCCTCTGTATCTCGCCGACGGTGACGGCGATGTGCTGCCGTTCGCGCACCTCCATAAACTGGCGGATCTCGTCGAGCGCCTGCGCGTTGGGCGCGTCCACGCCGAGCATGGTTTCCTGCTGGTTTTCGCCGGTGAGGATGCGGCGGATGTCCTCATCGCCCTGCGCAAACGCGGTCACAAAGTTCAGCTTGCTGTAAACGTCCTCGATCAGGTAGCCCATCGCCTGATCCAGCGCGTCCTTGACGTTCTGCGCGCGGATGTTCATCCGCTCGCCCGCGATGTAGAACGCGCCCTTGACGATGGCCTCGCGGAGCAGCGTCGCGGCGGTTCTTTCGCGCTCGCGCGCCTCGCTCTGCCGCGCCTGAATGATCTTGCGGATGGCCTCGGGGAGCTGGCTGACGTTGCGGCTCTTGACGTATTTCGCGATGCGCAGCGCCTCGGCGATTTCGTTGTAATAGCCGTTGCCGTCCAGCAGCACGATGGCTTCGCTGTTCGCGCGGGATTGCAGGCGCAGGCTGCTGTCGCCGCTCTCCGCCAAATCGGATTCGGCGGTCACGATGCGCAGACGGATGCCGCCGATCTGCTGGCCGCGGATGCCGTTGTCCACCATCTGGTCGTAGGTGAAATCGTAGCGGTTCTTGTAGCGGTATTTCTTGCCGGGGTAAAGATCGCCGAACACCGTTTCGCCGATTTTGCCGATGATTTCGGTCGGATCGACGAGCGTGCGGCGGATGTCGTTGTTGATTTCCTGCTCCTCGTCGGTCAGGAAGAGATAGATTTCGCCGTTGCGGGAGACGTAGTTTTCATGCACCAGCCTGTCAAGCGCCTGCTGAATGTCGCGGCGCATGGTAATTTTGTCGTCGTGTACGTCGGATATCATCAGCGTGCAGAGGTTTTCCAGATTGCCCGCCATGCCGTCCACATAGCGGATAAGGAACAGCAGCTTGAGGATATCCACGTCCCCGCGCTTCAGGCCGTCGCCCGCCGCCGCGTCGCGCTCCGCCCTGTCGATCACGCGGCGGACAGCGCCATCCAAAAACGTGTGTACCGTGTCGTAAAAGCGATAGAACGGGACGAACGCGCGCTCGTCGCAGCCCTGCATGCTCTGCGCCGCTTCCTGAAACGCGGAGAGCATGGAGCGTTCGCCGCCGGAGAGATGCTTGCCGGAAGAGCCGCTCTTTCGCACCTGCACCAGCACATCCTGAAGCAGGCGGAATTGATACGGCACAAACGGATAAGCCTCCACAAACTCCTCTTCCGCGCCGTAACCCTTCATATCCGCGGGCGTGTCCTTGGCGAAGCTGAACAGGTTGCGCATCACCGAGGCATTCTGGTGATAGGTCATCCGAAGCAGCTCCGCCGCCGCGTCGTTTTTCGCCAGAATACGCCGCTTGATGACCTCGTCCACCGAGGCGGAGGACAGGCTCAGCCGCGTGTTGAAGCGCCCCTGTATCTTGGAAAAATCGTTGCCCTTGACGTGCGTCACCGCGTCGATGTCCTCCTGACTGGTGACGATGACCCACACCTTGCCCTTGCAGCGCGAACCCAGCTCCTCCACCAGCGTCTGCAAGTTGAGCATCATACCGGAATTGTCGCCGATGTATTGCCCGATTTCATCGACCAGAAACACGAGATGGAAATTCGGCGCTTTGCCGTCCACATATTCCGCAATTTCGCGCCCCAGCCGCTCGATGCTCATCTCGGCGGTCTCTTCGCCGTTGAACCAGTTGCGCGCGGCGTTCTCGCTCATGCCCGCCGTCTGGGTCAGCGCGGCGACCACGTCGTCCTCCCAAAACGCGAAGGCTTCCCGCGCGGTTGCCCACGGCTCGGTGTTGACGGCCTCAAACGCCGCCTTGAACGCCTCCAGCCTGCCCTGCCTGTCCAGAAAGCGTTCCAGCGCCGCAACCTTCATGTCGTCGCCGTAATAGCCGCAATGCTCGTAAAACACCTTCGTAAATACCCGCAGAATGGCGTCCTGATCCTTGCCCATCGGCGATTTCGCGTCGATGTTGAACAAAATCGTCTCCGTCGGCACTTCGCTCACCCGGCGCATCATCGCGTAGCGCAGCGGATCAAAGCTGAATTTATCCTCAAAATAGTCGATGGCGCGCTTCCCGCCGATTTCCTCGTTGGCCAGCAGATACGATAAGATCTTGAGGAAATGCGATTTGCCGCTTCCGAAAAAGCCGCTGATCCATACGCCCATCTGGTCGGTCGCGCCGTCCACGCTTTGCTCATAGTGGTCGTAAAACGATCCGAAATGCTTGCGCAGTTCGCGCGTGATGACATATTCCTCCAGCTCCTGCCGACGGTTTTCGTCGTCCGTCTGCATGACCTTAATCACGCCGTTGATTTGCCTGTCAATGTCCTTTTGAAACATGTCGTAAATCTTCATTTGCATGTCATCCTTTCACGATGTTAAATGCGCGGTAATAATTGTCGTCCTCAAATTCGCCGAACAGCGTCAGGCTCTGTCCCGAATATTCGCCCGGATACAGCAGCACCACCGGCACGTCGTCGAACACATGCTGCAAATTGTTGAGCACGTTGTGGCTGCGCATGTAGGGATAGACCCGCCCCACGCCGCCGATGATGACCACGTCACCCGCCCGATGCGATTCGTATTTCATTTTGTCCACGTAGGCCTGCGGCGGCGCGATGCGCTGAATCTGCTGGCGCATAAATTCCTGACCGCGCTGCTTTTCCATCTGCCCGATGCGGTCAAGAATCCGCCGTTCCCTGCAAATATCCAGCAGAATCTCATATAAATCGTAAATAATCACACGGCATTTATCCTGTTCGCCCGCATATTCCGCGCGGATCTCGCGCACAAACGCGCGAACCGCCATCTCTTCCTCCGGCGGATAGGCAAAAATATACAGTCCAACCTCGTTGGATAGCCCTTTATTTTGCAAAAAGCCTTCGTCGCCAAACATTGCCCGCAGCGCGTCCAGCCTCGTTCCGATTTCACTCATGCGCGCCTCCGTCAATCCAAAATATTGAACGCGGGCAGAAACGTGCGAAGGCCGTTCTCCCGCAGCTCGTTTTCCATCTCCATCGGCAGCAGAACGGGATTCAGTTTTTCCGTGCGCATGTCATCCAGATACCCCGTCTCCGTCAGGCACCGATGCAGCACGCCGCGGATGCGCTTCACCGTCTGCTCGCTCCACCCCGCAACGTTCTCATCCTGCTCGGCCAACCGCATCAAAAACAGATTCATGTCCTTCCGGGTCAGCGAATAATCCAGCGTGCGGTATTTCTCCCCCACCATGCCGACCATAAATTCCGCCACCAGCCTGTTTTGCAGCATCAGCGCAATCAGCGCCGCCAGCCTTCCATCCGCCGCCAGCCCTTCCGCCAAGGCTTCCATCATGCGCGGCATGCCTTTGATTTGCGCCACGCGCTTCAGGCATGCGCGGCATTTGCTTTTGATTTCCCGCTGCGTCGGGTATTGAAACAGGTTATCGTCGTAAACCCTGCTCAGGATTTCCTCTTCCGTCATGCCTTGGATCGTCATCTGCGCCACCTTGCGCATTTCCAAAAACATAAATTGTTCCCGCGTCAAGGCGCCGTCATATATCCCGCTCATGCGTCCCTCCGTTATCAAAATGTGTACTTTTTGAAAGCTATATTTACCCATGTTCATTATAGACTGCCAATTCATATTTTTCAATGATTTCCATATGGAAGAAGGATGCTTTTTGCGTCCTTTTTTGCTTTCAAAAAGTACGCCTTATGAAACGGTTTCATTGCATTTCCGCACGGCCTTTGCCTTTCGATAAAACGTCGAAACGCTCATCCGGCAAAGTTTCGCCGCCTGCTGCAATGAAATCTGTTTTTCATTCCACGCCTCGGCCGCATTTTCAAAATTCTCCGGCAATAAAAGGAGTGGCCGCCCAAAACGAACGCCGCGTTCCTTGGCTGCCACGATGCCCTCCGCCTGCCTTTTTCGGATGCTGTTTCGTTCGCTTTCCGCCACAAACGATAGAATTTGCAGCACCAGATCCGCGATAAACGTGCCCAGCAGGTTCTTTTCCCGTCTCGTGTCCAGCAGTTCCATGTCCAGCACGCAGATATCCGCGCCGATTTCCTTGGTCAGCACGCGCCATTGACGCTGTACCTCTTCATAATTGCGCCCAAGCCGGTCGATGCTGACGATATACAGCAGATCGCCGCGTCTTATCTTCTTGAGCATTGCCTGATAAGCCGGCCTTTCAAAATTCTTACCGGATTGCTTATCCACAAAGATATTCTTGGGCGCAACGCCCATCTCCCGCATCGCGATTCGCTGCCTGTCCTCGTTTTGATCCATGCTCGATACACGAATGTAACCAAATATCCGATTTGCCATTTCCTGTTCCGCCTTTCTTTATTGTGCATATACGCCATGGGCATTGTAGCGGAACAAAAGAAGAAACGGTAGGT
>OMBQ01002110.1_pt1 | contig 13493 bp, 10 predicted proteins | sample 1674311 | NCBI WGS metagenome assembly OMBQ01 (sample SAMEA103958160, study PRJEB25191) | human gut metagenome | biome: human-associated habitat [ENVO:00009003]; feature: intestine environment [ENVO:2100002]; material: feces | place: Germany | collected 2013/2015 | reverse complement strand
TGACCTCCGTCGCAGCAAACGTAGTGTCAAACTTTGTTTGCAAGTGGCTTGACGGATTGTCTACGGGCCGTAAGCACTAAATAAGGAAACCCCCTTTCGGAGCGGCAACTCCGTGAGGGGGTTTTCTTTTGCTTTGGCGAGCACCATGAGTACTCTTATCTCTTATGCTTTTATTATATGCCATTCCCCGCAAAAGTCAAGCGCTGCACAGAAAGTTTACAAGCGCATCATCGGGTCCCGACAACGACCACGAGGCAGTATTTCTGGCCCGCGACGGTCTTATGGCAGACTTCGACACGCAGCTTGGTGATGTAATCGTACCGCACAGGTTCAGCATAGACCGTGACCTTCGGCGCATCGTTAGTGTTGTTGTTAATTTTTTCGAACTGCTCTGCCTGCGCATCGGCGCTCATCCCGGTGGAGTCGAAGGCGTAAAAGCTCGCGAAATTGCTCTGCGCGTAGGCGTTCAGGCTCTCCCTCAGGAAGTCGTCCAGCGTCAGACTGGGATTCATGGAGAAGCCCCGGTTCAGCCCGCTGATGTTCCCCTCCCCGTCCTTCAGGAACCAGTCCGGGGTGAACGCGGGCCGGATGGTGCTGGTCAGTTCGGGGACGCCGTAAGAGACCTCGGTGATCGGGTAGATGCTCTTGAAGTGGGCGGCGGCGCCCTCCGCGACTGCGCGGTTTTCGGCGTCCTCTGCCGTCGAGCCGGTGCTGCCGGTGCTGCTCGACCCGCCGCCGAAAATCGAATCATACACGAGCTCGGCTGCGTCCAGCGGGGTGCAGGCGGTGAGGGTCGCTGCGGTTATCACCCCCGCAAGGGCGAGGGCAAGGAGCTTTTTCAGTTTCATGGTCGTATCCTCCGTTCACTGTGGTGTTTTTGACACTTCCATTATAACCCGTCTCCCGCCGCCGCCGCAACGGCCATTCGCGCAGGTTTTGGGGCGATTCACGCAGAAAAAAGCCCCCGGGGAGGTTGCAACTCCTTGGGGGCTTGGCATTTATTGTATCTTTTTGGCGAATTGTATGTTATAATGGTTTTGCGGTTCATCCCCGCTATCTTACGGGAGAGGGGGTGAAAGGTTTGAATCATTTACTCACAATTTTGGAGTCTGTCGTGGCAAATGTAATTTCTCATTACATCTGCAAGTGGCTTGGCAAACTCGACAAGAACCGTAAGCCCGACTAAAGGAAAGCCCCCGGGGAGTTGCCGCTCCTTGGGGGCTTTTCTTTCCGAGGGTGAAAAAGTTTGGAACATACTCACAATTCCATCTTTAGTATATGCCATTCCCCGCAAAAGTCAAGCGCTGCGCAGAAAGTTTACAAGCGCATCATCAGGCCCGGACAACGGCGATTCACGCAGGTTTCGGGAAATATTGCGGCTCTGAGAGGGGCGGGGTATCTGGCCAACTGACATTTTTCAATCGTTGATACGTTCAAATATTCACTTGGCCAAGATGACCAAGTGAGCAGGGCTGACCAACTGACTCACTTGGTCAATCATAGTCACTTGGCCATACTGACCAACTGACAAAATACAACGTAGATATATTATTAAATGGTCACTTGGTCATTTGTTTTACTACAGTAGCCCAGAAACGTAAACCAGCCTCGAGTACCGTTTTTCTGATTGAACTGTTGCTTTTTTATCTCGCCGCTTTTCGCCAGCTCGCTATATGCGCGGTTATATGTTTTCTCGCTGCACCCCATCTCCTTCATCACCTCCGCCCGGAGCTGGGTACTGGGCATACTCCCCAGCTTGCTCTCGGCCAGCACATTGAGGATGGCCTGCGCGGTATCCTCTTTGGTCTGGGCGGTGCGGACGCGGCGCTCCTCCACGAAGTCGGCGTCCTTCTTGTCGGTGCGGCTGTCAAAGACGGCCACGGCTGTCTTCACGCCCTCCACCTGTGCCTGCTCGATGTGGAGCAGGGCCGTCCGGGCCGGGGCGGAGTAGCTGCTCTTCTCGTGGCTGAGGTAGAGCTTTTCGCTGTTCTTGTCGCGGCCCATCATGAGGACGCTGCGGGCGATGTCCCAGATGTCGGAGCTGTCGGCCAGACGGGCGCGGCCCGAGACGTTGGCGCGCTTGTTGGTGTGCATCGAGATGAGGGCCGCGCAGCCGTGCCTGGCGCAGAGGGCTTTGAGGGGCAGCAGGGCGCTGCGCATCTGGTTGCGGCTGGCCATCTCCACCCCCGCGGGCAGAAAGCTCTGCAGCGGGTCGATGATGACGAGGGCGGGTGCGGCCTTCCCCACGTACTTTGCAAAGCTGGTGTCCGGGATGCAGAGCGGGCTGCCGGTGCGGGCAAAATAGGCGTCGCTGGTGACCACCATCACCCGGCTCATATCGGCCCCTGCCGCCGTCAGGCGGGCTTTGAGCACCTTGCCGGGGTCGTCCTCGCCGGAAAAAAGGAGGACGCTGCCGGTCTTCTCCGGCGGCTGGGGGAAGAAGCCGGAGGTCCGGCCCGCCGTGACATAGGCAATGAGCTGGGCCTGCCAGATGCCCTTGCCGGTGCCGCCGTCGGCACCCAGAAGCGACACCTCCCCCATGGGCAGCAGCCCCTCCACCAGCCAGCTCACGTTCTGGATGGGGACGTTCTCGAGGCAGTCGGGGGTGAAGTTGAGGGGCGAGGCGCGGCGGCGGTCCCGGAAGCGCGCCCGGGCCGCGTCGGCCTTTTCCCGGTAGGCGGCGTAGTCCTCGGCGATGCGGCTCTGGAACTCCTCCCGGCCCACCGCTTCCAGCTCGCTCTTGCCGTCGGTCAGCCAGCGCTCCATCCGGAAGGTCAGGCCCTGCCAGAAGCCCAGCTCCTTCGCCCTCGCCTCCACCAGCTCGGAGCGGCTGAGGACGTCCTCGGGGCGGTTTTGCCCGGCGAACCAGTAGGTCAGCCGGGAGAACAGCTCCTCTTCGGTGCGCACCGTGCCGAGGTAGGCCACGAAGTCGTCGTAGCTGCCCGGGGTGCGGTCGGTCATGTTTTTCTGCATAAAAACTCCTTTCATTTGTGTTTGATGCATTGAGCATAACACAAATGAAAGGAGCGGAACAGTACATACTTTTTGGGGATTTTGAGGGGGGGCGAAAGTTCGTGTTTTGCGACAGGGCGTTAATTATCCGGTGATTTGCGAAGAAAACTCATCCAAATCTCCCCCTCCGCACAGAAATGTCTCAGGACAGCTTTTTGACTTCCTCTTCGAACGCGCTCTCCGTCATGTGGGCGCGGCTCGCAGCCTCCCGGATGCTGAGCACTCCGTCTTTTACCAGTCCGACAAGGACTTCTACAGCACCCTTCGTCTTGCTTTCATTCATCATGTCCTCGACTGCTTTGCACATATCGACCACCTCCGCGTCCTCCGGAATATCCAGAGGCGTATTCGTAACAGCCTTGATGACCCTCGCCGCATTTGCCTCGATGAGCATCCGCGGATTTTCTTTCAGAAACTCCGACAGCTTCTTTTTATCTTTGGAATATTTGATATATCCCATGACCTCCCGCAGGCTCGTTGAGAATTTTGCCAGTTCCTCCTCGCTGAGTCTTGCCGGGCCACTTTTTACTGGACGCCTGAGGCCCGACAGGGCGCAAAAGGGCGGGCCTTGCTACAGAGGGCAGGCCCGTCTTCGTACAACCTCTCAGTCTCACTCCGTTCGACAGCTCCCCTAGTAGGGGAGCCTCTGGCGAAACCGTTCACTTTGCGGGGACTGCCAAGGCCTCTCCTACAAGGAGAGGTGGCATCGCGTCAGCGATGACGGAGAGGTTGTACGAAGGAGAGCCTTTCCTCTGTAGGAAAGTCCGGCTCGCGGCCTCGTTTCCTGTATCTTTTTGGCGAATTATATGATATAATAGTCCTGCGGCTCGTCCCGCCCAATCTACCAAGGATGGGAGAAGGGGGGTGTCGCCTTATGGCGTATATTTTTTCTTTTGTTCTGTCCGTCGCAGCGAATGTAGCGTCCTACTACATCTGCAAGTGGCTTGACGGATGGCTGAAGGGCCGTAAGCACTAAAAAGGACCCCCTTTCGGAGATTGCAGCTCCGGGAGGGGGTCTTTCCTTTGGGTGCGCCGATGGCGTATTTGCTTTTTCTTTTGCTACTTTTATTATATGCGATTCCCCGCAAAAGTCAAGCGTTGCACAGAAAGTTTACAGAAACCGCCGCGCAGCGGCTTTCCATTTCTTTCAGTCCTGCGTTTCTTTCCGGATGCCGAACAGCCTCCGGAGCAAGCCTCTCAGGCACTTGGGGCTTTTGAGAACGACCACCTGCATAGAGCCGACCACCTTTCGTCGCTTGATACGCCATTATAGGCGGTCTGCGCCCGGAATGTTCCGGTTCAGCTCAGGATCGGCCCGTCCGGCACCGTCTCCACCACCACCAGCGCGCCCTTTTGGGTGGAGATGGTGATGCAGTCGGAGCCCTCGGCATACTCGTTGCTGACGCCGAGGGGGTAGCCTGCGGTGAGAACGGCGTCGGTCAGCTCGTAGAAGGAGCCCCGCTCCGAGACCCCCTCTGCCCTGCCCTCCATCGGGAAGACCGAGAGGTAGAAATACTCATTCCTAGGGTAGCGGCGGGTCTCGCCGGGCATCACGAAGGTGATGCGGCTGCGCTCGTCCAGAAGGGTGGCGCGGACGCCCCGCTGTTCGAGGCCGAGGCCGGTGCAGAGGTTGGCCAGCGTATGCTCGAGGCGTCTGCCGCCCAGTACACCCAGCAGCAGCGCCTCGTCGAAGCCCTTCTCGGAGGCCAGCTTTGCCGCGTACTCGGTGTCGGTGTCGTCCTTGACGTGGGGCAGGATGATGGTGTCGCCGCCCTCCTGCGCCGGGCAGGGCGCGGTGTCGAAGTCGCCCACGATGATGTCGGGGCGGCAGTGGAGCGGCCCGCAGTTGCGGTAGCCCGCGTCGCAGGCAATGATGGTGTCGCCGGGCCGCAGGGCCGACGCCAGCGAGGCGCTGACCGGGCAGGCGGAAATGATAACACAGCGGGACATTACAACCCCCTCCTCTGCCACTCCTTCACATCCTTGACCTCATCGTACATGGCGCAGTAGCTGTCGTAGCGGGTCTGGGAGAGCTTGCCTTCCGCAAGGGCGGCGCGGACGGCGCAGCCCTTCTCGGAGCGGTGGGAGCAGCCGGTGAACTGGCACGCGCCGAGGTAAGGCCCGAACTCCGGGAAGGCGTGTTCCAGATTTTCTTTCGGGATGAAGCCCGCCCGGCTGGCCTCGAGGCTGGCGAAGCCCGGGGTGTCGGCGATGCGGCCCCCGAAGGCTTCAAAGATGGTCACCTCGCGGGTGGTGTGACGGCCACGGCCCAGCTTCTGGCTGATGGCGGCGGTCTGGCGCTCCACGTCGGGCAGGAGGGCGTTCAGCAGGGTGGATTTGCCCACGCCGGAGTTGCCGCAGAAGGCGCAGAGACGGCCATTGATCCAGTGCCTGATGTCGTCCAGACCCTCGCCGGTGGCGTAGTCGATGCGGATGAAGGGCAGGGTCGATTTTTCATAGGCGCTGCGCAGGAATTCCGCCTCGGCGAGGTCGCTTTTGGTGCAGACGATGACGGGCTGGACGCCCTTGTCCACCGCGATGGCCGAAAGCTTATCCAGCACGAGGGTGCTGGGGGTGGGCTGGGTGGTGCTTGCCACGAGGAACAGCACATCGAGGTTCGCCATGGGCGGGCGGACGAAGATGTTCCGCCGGGGCGCGATGTCCGCGATGACCGCCCCGCCGTTCTCGGTCTCCAGCGTCACCACGTCGCCCGCCACGGGGGTGATCTTCTGCTTGCGGAAGATGCCCCGGGGCTTGCACTCCACGATGCCTTCCGACGTCTTAACGTAATAAAATCCGCCGATGCCTTTTGTGATATAACCTGTCATACCTTCTCCTTCAGCCCAGCCAGGACGTCCACCAGTCGCTGAGACCGCCGCCGGTGGACGAAGACGAGCTGGCGCCGGTGCTCTCGCTGGAAGAGCTGCCGCCCCCGAAGAGGCCGCCCAACCAGCCGCCGGAGCCGCCGCTGCTGGCGGTGCTCTCGCTGGGTGCTTCGGGTTCCGGTGCAGGCTCGGGGCCTGCGCTGACCACGACGCTGACCCGGGTGTTCAGCTTGGCCGATGCGCCCTCGCCGGGGTTCTGGCTGATGATGCTGCCCACGGGCTGGTCGCTGTACTGCTCCGTCTGGCTGCCCAGGCCCAGCTTCCGCTGCACCAGCAGGGTGCGGGCGTCGTCCACGTTCATGCCGATGAGGCTGGGAACTTTGGTGGTGGTGGCCACCTGCGGGCGGCTGACGTAGATCACCACCGTGGTGCCTGCGGCCACCTGACTGCCTGCGGCGGGGTCGGTGCGGATGATGGAGCCTGCGGCCACCGACTCATCCACGGCCTGGGTGACCAGCACCGACACGCCCAGGTCCTTCAGCTGCTGTTCGCCGTCGGCCTGCACGTAGTTGGTCAGGTCGGGGACGGTGACGTAGTGGATGCCGAGGCTGACGGTGAGGGTCACGCTCTGGCCCTCGCGGACGGTGCGGCCCGCCACCGGCGACTGCTTGTAGACATAGCCTGCGGCGTAGTCGTTGTTGTACTCCTCTTCCCAGTTGACGACCACCTGACCGGAGGCCACCTGCTCAGAGGCGTTCACCTCGTCCTGAGTCATGCCGCTGAAATCGCCCAGCACGATGTCGTCGCTTTTGGTCATGATGTTGCTGGAATCGTTCAGGATGGTCCAGCACAAGGCCGCACAGGCCAGCGCAAAGGCCGTCGTGATGCCCAGCAGCACCGGCATAAAGCCGCTGCGCTTCTTCTTTTTCGCCCTGGCCTTGGGGCGGGCGGGGTTCGCCGCCGGTCTCTCCGGGGGTCTGCGGATGCTGCGTTTCTGCGGCATGGGTTCATTCACCACCTTTTCAGGTTCTTCCTTTACATATTGATACTGGAACGTGACGGAGGGGTCCTGCACGTAGGCGTCCAGCGCTTCCAGCATCTCTGCGGCGCTGGAATACCGGTTGACCGGCAGCTTCGCCATGCCGCGTTCCGTAATTTGGACGAGGCCCAGCGGCACGTCCGGGGCAAGCTCGGCCAGCGGCTTCGGGGTGTCCCGGATCTGCTTGCGGGCCACCTCCACCATGTCGTCGGCGTCGAAGGGCAGCCTGCCCGAGAGCATCTCGTACATCATGACGCCCACGGAGTAGATGTCGCTCTTGGGGTCGGTCTCCTCCCCCTTCGCCTGTTCGGGGCTGATGTAGTGGACGCTGCCCATGGCCTTTTTGCCGTTCTGGATCTGGTTCTCGGCCCGGGAGATGCGGGCGATGCCAAAGTCCATCATCCGCAGCTGGCCGTTGTCCAGCAGCATGATGTTCTGGGGCTTGATGTCCCGGTGGACGACGCCGTTGCGGTGGGCGTGGTCGAGGGCGCGGAGGATCTGGGCGATGAAGTGGACGGTCTCCCGGCTGGTGATCTTGCCGCCCCGCTCGTTGAGGTACTCCCGGAGGGTCATCCCCTCCACGCACTCCATGACGATATACTGTAAGTTTTCGCCCACGGAGACGTCGTAGACCTTGACGATGTTGGGGTGGTTGAGCAGGGAGATGGCCTTGGACTCGTTCTTGAAGCGGCGGACGAGGTCGGCGTCATGCATCAACTCCTGACGCAGCACCTTGACGGCCACCACCGTGCCTTCCGGCACAGGCCCGCCGGGGGCAGAGACCACAGCCTTGTAGACGTTGGCCATGCCGCCTGTGCCGATGAGCTCCTGAATGGTGTAGAACCCGTCCAGCGTCTTGCCGATGAGATTATCCATGCTTCACCTCCAGCGGCTCCACGCCCAGCAGCAGCGCGGTGATGTTGTCGGGGCCGCCGCCCGCGTTGGCGGCGTCCACCAGCCGGTCGGGGATGTCGTAGAACCCGCCCTTCGTGAAGATCTCTTCGATCTTTTCTTTGGGCAGGACGTTGGTGAGGCCGTCGGTGCAGAGCAGGAGCATATCGCCCTTCTGCACCGGCAGGCTGGTGAACTCGGGGTCGAGGCGGTAGTCCACGCCCAGCGCCCGGGTGATGATGTTCTTCTGGGGGTGATGCTCGGCTTCCTCGGCGGTGATGGTGCCGCAGTCCACCAGCTCCTGCACATAGGAGTGGTCGTGGGTGAGCTGGGTGAGTCTGCCGTCCCGGACGAGGTAGGCCCGGGAGTCGCCTGCGTGGCAGATAAAGGCGTTGCCGCCCCGCACGAGGGCGCAGACCGCCGTGGTGCCCATGCCCGCCAGCTCCTCCTCCCGGGAGGCTTTCTGGAAGACGAAGCGGTTGGCATTGATGAGCGCCCGCTTCAAAAACTTTTCCTCGTCGCCGGGCAGGCACTGGGCGTACTGCTCGTGGAAGCTGTGCTCGATGACGTCGCAGGCGCTCACGGAAGCCTCACGGCCTCCCCGCGCACCGCCCATGCCGTCGCACACGAGGCCCCAGGCCGCGTCGCTGTTCAGCTCGCCTGCCCGGTAGTCGTCCTGATTCTCGGGGCGGACGCTGCCGACGTCTGTTTTTCCTGCAAGTTTCATAGGATTCTCCTTCTCAAACTTTGCCGTTCATCTCGTCGCGGCGGAGCTGGCCGCAGGCGGCGCTGATCTCGCTGCCCAGACGGCGGCGGACGGTGGCGTTGACGCCGAGGCTTTCCAGCTTCTGCTGGAAGCGCCGGACGTTGGCGGCGTCGGTGGCCGAATACGGGCTGCCGTCCACCGGGTTGATGGGGATGAGGTTGACGTGAGCGCCCATCCCCCGGATGAGGCCGGCCAGTTGCTTAGCGCAGGCGTCGGAGTCGTTGACGCCCCGCACCATGGAGTACTCGAAGCTCACTCTCCGGCCCGTCGTCTCCTGATACCGGCGCACGGCCTGCATCAGCACCTCCACGGGGTAGGCGTCGTTCACGGGCATCATGCCGCTGCGGATGTCGTTGTTGGGGGCGTGGAGAGAGACGGAGAGGGTGAGCTGGAGCTTCTTCTCGGCCAGCTGGTCGATCTTCGGCACGAGGCCGCAGGTGGAGAGGCTGATGTTCCGCATCCCGATGTTCACCCCCTCGGGGGAGGAGATGTTCTCGAGAAAGCGCATGACTTCGTCGAAATTATCCAGCGGCTCCCCAATGCCCATCAGCACGATGTGGGAGATGCGCTCCCCGATGTCCTTCTGGGCGGTGTAGATCTCGGAGCAGATCTCGCCCGCCTCGAGGTTGCGCACCCGGCCCGCCTGGGTGGAGGCGCAGAAGCGGCAGCCCATCCGGCAGCCCACCTGGGTGGACACGCAGACCGTGTTGCCGTAGTGGTAGCGCATGACGACGGTCTCGATGCAGTTGCCGTCGGCCATCCGCAGCAGGTACTTCACGGTGCCGTCCTTGGCCTCCTGCCGCCGCTCGATGATGGGCGCGGCGATGTAAAATGCCTCCTCGAGCTTTGCCAGCAGGGCTTTGGGCTGGTCGGTCATGGCCGAAAAGTCGGTCACGAGCTTCTGGTGGACCCAGTGGAAAATCTGCTTCGCCCGGAAGCCAGGCTGGCCCATCGCTTTCAGCTCCGCTGTCAGCTGTTCCAGCGTCAGGGAGGATATACAGCGTTTAGTCTCCATGAAAATCTCCTTTTGTCAGGAATCACGTTTCTGCATCGCGCAGAGGAAAAAGCCGTCCATGCCGGTGCGGGTGGGAACGGAAAGCGCACCCCAGTCCCCCACCGTCATCCCGGCCGGGAAGCGGACGTCCGGCGTCACCACCCGGAACTCCGGGTGTCGGCCCACGAAGGCCCGCACCTGCCCTTCGTTCTCGGCAGGGTCGATGGTGCAGGTGGAGTAGACCAGACGCCCGCCCTCTTTCAGGTGGGCGGCGGCTGTATCCAGAATGGCCGACTGGGTGGCCAATAATTCATCGTGACGCGCTTTTTCGAGGGTCTTGTAGCGGATGTCCGGCTTCTTGGCGAGGATGCCAAGGCCGCTGCAGGGGGCGTCTACCAAGATGGCGTCCGCCATGGGCAGGTCGGCGTCAGGCTTTGTGCCGTCGGAGACCCGGGGCTCCACGTGGGCAAACCCCATCCGCTCCACGGCCTTGCGGATGAGCTGGACGCGGTTCTCGCTGACGTCGCAGCTCACCAGCCGCCCTTCGTCCCCCATCTCCTCGATGAGGAGCAGGCTCTTGCCGCCGGGGGCGGCGCAGAGGTCGAGGACGGTATCGCCGGGCTTTGCCTCCACACAGAGGGCGGCAAGCTGGCTGGCCTGCCCCTCCACATGGAAGAAGCCGTCCCGGAAAAGCCCGCTCTCCGCCGGGCTCCCCTCGAAGCGGGCTAAGACGCTGCCCGGCAGAAGGCCCGGGGCGGCGGTCTTCGCGCCCGAGGCCAGCAGCTTTTCGCAGAGGGCTTCCGGCGTCCCTTTCAGGGGGTTGGCCCGGAGGCTGGTCAGGCCGCCGTCGGCGGTGTGGGTCAGGATGTCCAGCGCCTCGTCGGGGTAGTGTTCGTGGAGGAACGCTGCCACGTCCCGGCCCGCCGAGCCCAGCACCATCAGCCGCTCCACCTCGTCGGCGAAGACGGCAGAGCCGAGGTCATAGCCGATGGCCCGGCGCAGCACGGCGTTCACGAGGCCGGAGGCGCTGGCTTTTCGGAAGGTGCGGGTCAGCTTGACGGCCTCATTGACCGCCGCCGAAGCAGGCACCTGCATATAGCGGGCCTGCGCCAGCGCGGCGCGGAGAATTTCCCGCACCTGCGGGTCGAGCTTTGCAAGCCCTTTGGGCAAAAACTGGCTCAGGATATAGTCCAGCGTCCCCTGATGTTCCAGCACGGTGTAAAAAATCGCGCTGGCAAATGCTTTCTCGCGGCCTTCCAGCTTCTGGCGGCGCAGCTCTGCGTCGAGGATGAGGTTGGAGAACCCGTCCTGCTCCTGCCGCACCAGCGCCGCCACCGCCGCCGCGCGGGGGTTCGGGCCGCTCACAGGCTGTCCCCCGCCTTGAGGCGGAGACCGGCGGCGAAGGAGGTGCCGTCCATGGGCTTCTTGCCCTCCGGCACCACGTGCAGAAGCTGGACAGCGCCCTCACCGCAGGCCACGGTCAGGGGCTTGGTGGCGAGGACAGTGCCGGCGGCTTCGCCGTGGCTTTCCGCGACGCGGCACTCCATCACCTTGACCTTCTTGCCGCCCGCCGTCACGAACCACGCCCCGGGCCACGGGTTCATGCCCCGCACCCAGTTGTGGATGTGGTCGGCGCTGTCGGTCAGATGGAACTGGGCCATCTCCTTGCTCAGCATGGGAGCGACGGAGGCGTTCTCGTGGGCCTGAGGCTCTGCCTTGAGCGTACCGGCTTCGATGGCAGGCAGGGTCTCACAGAGCACCCGTGCGCCCACGGCAGTGACCCGGTCGAACAGCTGGCCGCTGGTCTCCTCGGGGTCGATGGCGATCTTCTCGCAGGCCAGCACGTCGCCGGTGTCGAGGCCCTCGTCCATCTGCATGATGGAGACGCCCGTCTCGGCGTCGCCGTTCAGCACCGCCCACTGCACGGGGGCGCTGCCCCGGTATTTCGGCAGCAGGGAGACGTGGAGGTTGATGCAGCCGTATTTCGGCGCTTCCAGCACCGATCTGGGCAGGATGCAGCCGTAGGCCACCACCACGATGAGCTCAGGAGCCAGCGCGCGGATGTTCTCGTCCTCGCCGCCGTCCCGCAGGGTGCGGGGCTGAAAGACGGGGGTGCCGTGGGCCAGCGCCACTTCCTTCACCGGGGGTGCGGTGAGCACCTGCTTGCGGCCCACGGGCTTGTCGCGCCGGGTGTAGACCGCGCAGATGTCGTGGCCCGCCTCATACAGGGCTTTCAGGCAGTCCGCCGCAATGTCCGGCGTCCCCATGAACAGAATGCGCATCAGTCGTTCTCCTTCTTCTTGGCGGCAGCGGCGCGGCCCTCCTCGGTGTCCTCATAGAAGAACTCGCTGGACTCCATGATGGTGATGCCGTCCAGATGGTCGTTCTCGTGCTGGATGCAGCGGGCCAGCAGGTCCTCGGCTTCCAGCTCGAACCACTCGCCGTTCCGGTCCTGTGCGCGGACCTTGACGGCCACGGGGCGGGTCACGGCGCCGTTGTGGCCCGGGAAGGACAGGCAGCCCTCGTAGGCGGTCTCCTCGTCCTCAGACACGGCTAGAATTTCCGGGTTGACGAAGTCGATGAACTTGTACTCGTAGTTTTCGGGGATCTCCTCCGGGGCGTCGGTGGTGTCCCACACCACAAAGACGCGGCGCAGCATCCCCACCTGCGGGCCTGCGAGGCCCACGCCGTCGGCGGCGATCATCGTCTCGCGCATATCGTCCAGCAGGGTGGCCAGACGGTCGTCAAAGTTGGTCACGGGGCGGCAGACCTTGTTCAGGATGGGGTCGCCCTCTTTTACAATGTTGCGGATAGCCATGAAGTATACCTCCAAATAAATCTTATCATATATCACCGTCAGAATGCATATCCACCACCACGGTGGCCTTGGCGGGCAGCTTTTCCTGCTCGTAGAGGCCGAGGGTCTGGCGGACAAGGTCGCGGAAGCGTTTGTCGGCGCGGCACTTGATGGTGAGCTTGTAGCGGTAGTTCTCGTTGATCTTTTCGATGTTGCCGGGGGTGGGGCCAAGCACCCGGAGGGGCAGGTCCGGCTGCTGCGCGGCCTGACGGCCTAAGAGGGCCGAGAACCGGGCGGCGGCCCGGGCCACCTCGATCTCCTTCGGGCCGGAGAAGCCCACGACGCAGAGCCCGCAGAAGGGCGGGTAGAGGCCCAGCTTTCGGTAGGCGATCTCCTGCTCGAAGAAGGCGTCGTAGTCCTGCGCGGCGGCGAGGTTGAGGACGGGGTTGTCGGGGTCGGTGGTCTGGATGATGGCGAAGCCCGGGTCTTTCGCCCGGCCGGAGCGCCCCACCACCTGGGTGATGAGGCTGAACACCGTCTCGTAGGCCCGAAACCCCTGCGCAAAGAGCAGCGAGTCGATGCCGAGGACGCCCACGAGGGTCACGTCCTCGAAATCGAGGCCCTTGGCCACCATCTGCGTCCCCACCATGATGTCGTACTCATGCCGGGCGAACTTCGCCAGCAGCTTTTCGTGGGCGTCTTTGGCGGCGGTGGAGTCCTGGTCCATCCGCAGCACTCTTGCCTCCGGGAAGAGCTGGGCCAGCTCCTCCTCGGCCTTCTGGGTGCCGAAGCCCCGGTAGAGCAGCTTGCCGCCGCAGGCGGGGCAGGTCTTGGGGGGCGGGTCGAGCTGGGTGCCGCAGTAGTGGCAGAGCAGCTTGTGGCCCGCCTTGTGGTAGACCATGGGGACGCTGCACTTGGGGCATTTCAGCACCTCGCGGCAGTCGTCGCACTGGGCCATGGTCTGGTAGCCCCGGCGGTTGAGCAGCAAAATCGTCTGCTTCCCCGCGTCGAGGTTGCGCCGGATGGCGTCCTCCATGGCAAGGCTGATCTCCCTCGGGTTGCCCGAGGCCAGCTCTGCCCGCATATCCACGATCTGGACGCTGGGCAGCGGGTTGCCGCCGTAGCGCTGGGTGAGCCGGACGAGCTGGGTGCGGCCATTCTGGGCGGCG
>OMBQ01002103.1_pt1 | contig 13556 bp, 8 predicted proteins | sample 1674311 | NCBI WGS metagenome assembly OMBQ01 (sample SAMEA103958160, study PRJEB25191) | human gut metagenome | biome: human-associated habitat [ENVO:00009003]; feature: intestine environment [ENVO:2100002]; material: feces | place: Germany | collected 2013/2015 | reverse complement strand
CGGACTACGGCAACTGTATTGCATAAAAATGTCCTGTCAGGCAGTGTCAACATACCACCTGTAACAGGACATTTTTCCACAAGCATACTCTCAATCAGGATATCTTTTCCACCAAACTGTGTAAAATCATGAAAACTACACCGTGCAGCCTTTGCATATATCTCACACAATTAAAGTCTCCCCATCTCCTGCACTCCCGAGCCATACAGCTCCTCAATCTGCTCCTTCAGATTCTGAGATGTATCCGTTTTCCCATACTCCAGACACTCCATCACACGATGATAAGCCGTACCACGGGCTGCCCCCGCAAACTCTTCCTCAGCCTCTGTTTTCTCCTCAATAAACCTTGGAACCAAAGGAACAATATCCGGCTCAAAATAAACAGCCTCCTCAATCTCCTCATCCTCATGATAACTTTTCTTTTTCAGATCCGACACCGTAACCTTCACCGGAATATTCCTCCGGTATTCATAAGGATACACAAACCCAAAACGCTTATCCAATTCCTCTCGGATTCCCGGATCCATCACCTTCTCGCTGTCCCAGTCCTCCAGAAGATTCTCCTCCATCTGTCCCGTTGCCTGGTCCACAACCTCCGCCTCTGTCAGCATCTGCGCAGTAATACGCTTCACCTGAAACTGTGCAGGATCCTCATAAAGAGGATTTTCCTTCGTCGGAAAAAGACCAATCTCCTCATAAAGCGAGTCCATGCATCTGTGTCTTGCCAGAGCAGGCAGAACATAATCCAGATAATTTTTCCCTTTCAGCCTGGTCTCCGCCGGAAGAAGCTCTGTCTGATTTTCACGAAAATGAGAAAGGCTGATCAACTCTTTATCCAGATTGGAAACAGCACCTGTCAGAATCATTTTCTCCTTTGCACGGGTCAGGGCAACGTAAAGCACACGGATTTCCTCCCCCAAACTTTCCTCCAGAAGCTGACGGCGGATCACCTGCTTATTCAAGGTCGAAACCACCATTCGCCTGTCCGGCAAAATCGCATCTGCTCCAAGACCATAATCCGGATGAATCAGAAGTTTTGCATTCAAGTCCTGGAAATTGAACTGTTTTCCCATTCCCGCAAGGATCACAACAGGAAATTCCAGTCCTTTACTTTTGTGGATTGTCATGATTTCCACAGAACCTTCCCCTGCACCGGAAAGATTCACCTCGCCGTAATCCACCTCGTATTTCTGCAGATGTTCAATATAGCGAACAAAGTTAAACAAGCCGCGATAGCTGGTTTTCTCGTAATCCATGGCTTTTTCCACCAGCATGGCAAGATTGGCGCTTCGCTGTGCACCATTCGGCAGGGCCTTGGCATAATTGCCGTATCCTGTTCTTCGCAGAATTTCAAGAATCAATTCATGAACCGGAGTATAAACTGCCAGATCCCGCATTTCATTTAGAAGAGTAATAAAACCATGCAATTTTTCCTGCAAAGCTTCTCTTTCTTTAGGAGAAATCAGGCTGCACTGCTCTTCCTCCCCCAGAAAATGCAGCACGCTTTCATACAGCATGCCTTCCGGGTCTTCTTCCCGGATTACGGCAAGTTCCTGGGTGGTACAGCCTGCCAGCGGGGAACGAAGCACCCCGGCAAGGGGAATGTCCTGCAGAGGATTGTCGCATACCTGAAGATAATTCAGAACCGTAACCACCTCAAGTGCTGAAAAATATCCTGTCTTGGAAGCTGCATATACGGGAATTCCATGGGCACTTAAAACATCGGTAAAAGTTTCGCTCCAGCCAGACGCAGTTCGAAGCAAAATAACAATATCCCCATATCGCACCGGACGGTACTCCCCTGTCTCTTTATCCAGGATTTTCTCTTTCCCCACCATTTCCTGAATCCGATGGGAAATGGCAAGTGCTTCCAGTTCCCTGGCATCCTGCCCCTCCATCAGATCTTCCAGTTCCTCTGAGTCTTTTTCCACAAGCAGCACTTCCGTTGAAAGAAATTCGTCTCTGGCTCCTTCTGGAAAAACAGCGCCAGGATAAAGGGCAGCTGCCTCATCATACGCGATTCCACCCAGATCCTCGCCCATGATCTGCCGGAAAATAAAATTGGCACAGGAAAGCACCTGGGATCTGCTTCGGAAGTTTTTGTGCAAGTCGATTCGCTGTTCTTCACTATCCGTTAACATGTACTTTTTATACTTTTCCATGAACAGTTCCGGTCTTGCAAGACGAAAGCGGTAAATGCTCTGCTTCACATCACCAACCATGAAAATGTTCTTACTCTTCTTCGCCCAGCCAGATACACAGGTAGTGATCATCTCCTGCACCAGGTTGCTGTCCTGGTACTCATCCACCATGACCTCATCATATTTCATAGACAGCTCCCGCGCTGCCTGGCTCATGCGGTATCCCGCTTCGTCCTCATCCGCCACCCGCTCCATAAGGATTTCCAGCGCAAAGTGCTCCATATCCGTAAAATCCAGAATATTCTTTTCCCTTTTTTTCTCCCCATAAAGGCGGATAAATTCCCGGGTAAGCTCCACCAGCATTTCCACAGGCTCCCGGCAGCATTCCAGAAGAAGAGGCAATTCCTCTTCACCCACAGTAAAATACCTGCTTCCCAAATCCTTCAGAATATCCTTCTCGTTTTCCCGAAGTGCCTTTACCTGTTCCTTCAAAAGGTCATCCACAGGTTCCTTCGGTTTCTTCGTAGACAATCTTGCAAAAGCCGGACTGCCAAGGACCGCTCTTGTTCCATCAAAATCCCCTGTCAGGGCTTTTTCTTGTGCATCCCGTATCAGAAGCAGGTCACTTGAGATGGCGTCATCATATAAATAAGGACCTCCCGGGGAAAAACACAGCTTCCTGGCCTCCTCCGCCAGACCTTTCGCCTGTTCCAGATCTGCCAGAACATTTTTCCATAACAATTTCATCCATTCGGATGCTTTTATAGATTCTATATCCGTATTTTTATAACTGTCAATACATTTTTCCATCCATTCATCCGGATATGGGTTACTCATGGCTGCATGATACAGGGAATAAATCAGGTCACGTATGCTTTCGTCTGATTTTCCAGCAGCGTAGCACTCAATAAAATATTTATATTTTTCCTGATCCTTGGCATAGTAAGCTTCCAGAAGCTCCTTCATCACATCTTCCTGGAGAAGCTTCAACTCTCCTTCCTCTCCGGTACGGTATCCCGGGTCCAGTCCGATCAGGTGAAAATAATTACGGATCACATAAGCACAGAAACCGTCAATGGTGGTAATCTGCGCAGTGTGGATCAAAGCAGTCTGCCGCTGCAGATGCTCGTTCTCCGGATTTTCCCCAAGGGCATCCTCCAGGGCATTGGCAATTCGCTCCCGCATCTCCCCAGCCGCGGCTCTTGTAAAAGTCATGATCAGCAGCCTGTCAATGTCCACCGGATGCTCCGGGTCCATTACCTTTCCAAGGATTCGCTGAACCAGCACGGCTGTTTTGCCTGAGCCAGCCGCTGCGCTGACCAGAATGTTCCGGTTCCGCAGTCCAATCACCTGTTCCTGTTCTTTCGTCCATTTTACTGCCATGCTATTCCACCTCCTTTGCAAAAGCATTCCACAGCTCTTCATCTGCGAAATTCTTCAGCCTTCTGAATTCATATCCCGGAATCTCCGTGTCAAAGCCGCACACTGTACTGTAAGGGCAGTAGGTACAGGCGTTCTTTTTCCCCAGCATATACGGGGAAACCTGGGCATTTCCGTCCAAGATAGACTGCCGGATATGGGAAATCTTCGTCTTCACATAATGGTTCAGCACATCAAACTGCTCTCTTGTGGCAACCGAGGAATTCTTCCGGAAGCTTCCATCCTTATTAAAGGACACGGGAAGAGACACCAGAGAACTGTCCATCTTCTCTACCAGTTCCCGGTCAGCCTGTACAAGACCGTTCATTTTCAGCTCTTTTAGAACCTTCTGCTGGACTAATTCCACATCCGCGTCAATTTTTTCCTGTACCATAGGGTCCTTAATGTTATAATAAAATACGCCTGCCGGAATCACTTCCTGATCCCGGCAGCGGTTCTGTTCCACCTGAAGAGCTCCATCCAGATAGATCATCAGCTGCAGCTGAAGCCCGTGGTACAAAGACACCAGATCAAAGGAAGTATTTCCTGTCTTGTAGTCAATGACCCGCACATACAGCTTGCCGTCCTCTGTGTGCATGGTATCCACACGGTCAATACGTCCGCCCTGGAACGCCACCTCCACGCCTTCCGGTTCAAACTCCCCGGATTTCAGCTGCTCCTGCACTGCCCACACGGTTCTTCTCATCATTCTCTTGGTGCGCTGGATCATATACTCGTTGCGGGCGCTGCTTTTCAAAATGGTATTGCCGTAGTCCGCACTGACCTCATCCACCAGCCGGTCCACGATCTCATTTCTCTCTTCTTCCGTAAGGGTGGCCCATTTCAGCCCTTCCTTTTTCACCTCTTTTGCAAATTTCTCCATAACCTTGTGCATAATATTTCCCATATCCATAGGGCGGAATTCATACTCTGCACGCTCCGTCAGGCTCAGGCCATACTGGAGAAAATGGGCAAATGCACAGGCGGAAAAACGTTCCAGCCTGGTAGCACTGTAAGGAGACACCTCTCCGTAGAGCACCTTTGCCACGCTTTTGCTGATCACATCGGAAGGACGCCTGGTCATAGATGCCTCCACCAGCTTTCTCGCCAGTTCCCTGTACTTCGGACTTCTTAAGTACCAGCTGTACAGCTCTCCATAAAACGGATCTCCTTTTCCAAGGGCTCCCTCTGTCAGTCCCTTCAAAAAGCATTCCAGGCTGGTTCCCGGAAGTTCCATGCTTCCAAGAGCAAATTCCTCATCCATGGCATTTTTCACTTCAATTTCCGGGTAAAGCTTCTGGATGCTGTGGATCAGATACGCCGGGCTTACAGGCTCCCCTTTTCCGTTGGAAAAACAATAGGAAAGACAGAGATACCGGCTTGGCTTGGTCAGATTCAGGTAAAGATAAAAGCGCTGGGTGTTCATCAGCTCCTTTGGTCCCGGAGCAAGCTCTATTCCCTCTCCTGCAAAAAATTCACGATCCATCTGGGTTAGGATTCCGCCGGAGTCTGTATTTTTCGGAATGTTTCCCTCATTGACACCTACGAAAAACAGAGCCTTGATCTCCTTGAGACGGGTACGCTCCATGTCTCCCACCAGTACCTGATCCATGCTTGGTGGAATCAGTGCTACCTTGGATTTGGCGAAGCCAGTTTCAAGAAGCTGGGTAAACTCCGCCCTTGTAAGTTCCTCTTCTCCGAGAATCTCCACCATACGGTCCAGCAGTTCCATAACAATTCCGTATATCTGCGCGTATTCCTTTTCCAGGGCTTTTTCCCCTTTTGCTTTGAAGGAAAGCTCCTGTTCCTTCAATTTTCTCTGAATGTCGCAGTCTGTGATAAACTGGTATAAACTATAACAATATTCACTTACTTTCTTTTTGCCGCTGGAAAATCCCTGGGCCAGGGCTTCCACTTCCGTCACAAAACGCTCCCGGTACTCATTGAGAACCTGGATGTCCCCGTCTTTCATGATCCGGTAAGTGCGCACCCATTTCTCCGACCATTTGTGCCAGCCCCGGATTCCAAGTGCCAGCACATAGTTTTCCAGCTGATCCGCCTGTTCCCTGGTGATTCCGGACATGCCGCAGCGCAGATAGCGAAAAACACTTTCGTAGGTAAAGCCCTTTGTCACCATCTCAAGAGCGGCACGTATATATTCCACAAAGGGATTCATTAAAATCGAATGCTTCTCATCCAGGAAATAGGGAATCTGTGCCTCCTCAAATACCTGGGAGGCAATACTTTTGTAGCTTTCCAGGTTTCCGGTGATCACTGCGATCTCTCCGTATTTCAGATCCTCTTCCCGGACCATTCTGCGGATTCGCCTTGCCGTTTCTTCCAGTTCTTTGATGGGGGATTCTGCCGCGAAAATACGGATTTCATCCTGGGATTTTCCATAAGCTGCTTTTCGGTAGCGGAACAGATGCTGCTCCAGAAATCCAAGAGCCGGGGCGTCAGAAAAGCGTCCCTTTTTTTCTTCTTTTAAGTATACCGGATCATCCAAGTCATTTGTCAGACCGGACAGGGTATGGATCATTTTCCGGCTCATGTAGAACAGCTGGTGAGGTTTTCCCATTTGAAGAGGATTTTCCTTGACATCCATGGTGACAGTCACAAGCACCTGGTCGCAGACTGCCAGCAGTTCCCGGATCACGTTCATCTGCACAGGGGTAAAGCCAGTGAAGCCGTCCAGTAAAAGCACGCTGTTCTTCAGTTTTCTGGAAAAGGGAATTGCTTTTTTGAGAGCATCCATGACCCCCTCACCAGTCATATAGTGCCCTTCCAGATAATCAGTAAAAGCCTGGTAAAGCACGCTTACGTCATTCATCTTCATCTGAAGCAAGGAATCTTCCCCTGTTTTTTCCAGCATGTCCGAAAGCTCTTCCTGACGGATATCATACTGCATGAACTCGGAAATCAGGGATTTCACCTCGTCCAGATAGCCAGGTTTGTTCATCTGACTTCCCAGATAGGGGAGCTCTTTTTTGTGCTGCTGCACCAGCTTCTGCAGTACCAAGCTTTTGCCTGTGTCGTCCAGAAGCACTTCCCTGGCGCCGCCCACCTCCTCAAATACGCGGTAGGCAAGGCGCTGGAAGCTGAGCACGTCAATATTCAGGATTCCTTTTCCCGGATGCATTTCTACCACGTTCTTCTGGGTCTGCATGGTAAACTGCTCCGGCACAATAATATAGTACAGCTTTCCCGGATTCTCCAGAGATTCCTGTATAATCCGCTGGCAGGCGTAATGTGTTTTCCCGATTCCGGAACTTCCGATAATAAACTGTAATGACATGTGTGTCTCCCTCCTGTCTGGCATTATCACAATATTCTATCATATTTTTCCCTGTTTGATAATAGGATAGAATAAACAAAGCAAACCAGGAGGAGCAGACCATGAGTTCAAAAACCAGGATCATCGTGTTACATATGAAAGAAGTGGTGTACACCATCGCTTTTCTCATTCTTGCCATACTTCTTGGTGTACTGATCTACTTCATGTTTGGTCCGGGCAGGAGCCAGACCACATCGGGAAAAGCAGACTCCCTCTATACTCCTGGTGTTTACCGCTCTTCCATCACATTGAACCAGAATACCTTTGACGTGGAGGTTACGGTGGACCAGAACAGCATCCAGTCTGTGGAGCTGGTAAATTTAAGTGAAAGCACTACGGCTATGTTTCCTCTTGTGAAACCATCCCTGGAATCACTGGCAAGCCAGATTGTAGACAGCCAGTCCCTTGACAACCTGAAGTATTCCACAGACCGCAAATATACGTCTGAGCTGCTTCTGAATGCCATTGAGGATGCACTGAAAAAGGCGGAGAACCAAGTCAGTTCTCCGCCAGAAAGTTAAGCTAAATTATCATTTAAAGGTTATCTAACACTTCCATCCAAACCGCAGCGCTTGCATCACTTGGCATGCGAAGGTCTCCTCTTGGGGAAAGGGCAACACTTCCCACCTTCGGGCCATCCGGCAGACAGGAGCGCTTGAACTGCTGGGCGAAAAATCTTCGGTAGAAGGTCTTCAGCCATTTCAGAATGGTCTCCCTGTCATAGGTATTCTCAAAAGTACGGCAGGCAATGCGGTAAATCTTGTCCGGCTCAAAGCCTGCACGAAGCATATAGTACAGATAAAAATCGTGAAGTTCGTAAGGTCCTACCAGATCCTCGGTTTTCTGGGCGATTTTGCCATCCTTAGGGGGCAGAAGTTCCGGGCTTACCGGAGTGTCCAGAATGTCAAGAAGCACTTCCTCCAGCTCTTTCTCGCCGCAAGTGTCTGCATAGTAGCGGACAAGATGTCTCACCAGAGTCTTGGGAACGGAAGCGTTCACGCCGTACATGGACATGTGGTCGCCATTGTAGGTGGCCCATCCAAGTGCAAGCTCGGAAAGATCTCCGGTACCAACTAAAAGTGCCCCTTCCTGGTTTGCCATATCCATCAGGATCTGGGTGCGCTCTCTTGCCTGGCAGTTCTCGTAGGTCACATCATGAACCGAATCATCATGTCCGATATCCCGGAAATGAATGTTTACCGCTTCCTTAATGTTCACCTCAGTCAAAGTTGCGCCAAGGCACTGGCTTAACTTGCAGGCATTCTGATAGGTACGGTCTGTGGTTCCAAAGCAGGGCATGGTAATGCAGCGGATATTCTCAGAAGGAAGTCCCATCATAGAAAAAGTCCGTGCAATGACCAAAAGGGCCAGCGTGGAATCCAGTCCACCGGAGAGGCCAACCATTGCCTTCTGGCAGTGAATGTGACTCATTCGCTTCTTCAGTCCCATTGCCTGGATGTTCAGGATTTCCTCACAGCGCATATCCCTTTCTTCTTTCACAGAAGGTACAAATGGATATGGGGCAAAGTTTCGGGTCAGGGAGGTCTCTTCAATCTCCACATCAAAGGGTACCATCTGGCACTCTGCACTGTCAGCAGAAGGATAAGTGGAAATTCTTCTTCTCTCATCTGCCAGTCTCTGCACATCGATTTCCCCGTAGATCACAGAATTCTGGAAGCGCTTTGCCTCTGCAAGCAGGACGCCGTTCTCCGCGATCAGATTCTGTCCGCCAAATACCAGATCCTGGGAGGATTCGCCTTCTCCTGCTGTGGCGTAAATATATCCGCAGATCAGGCGGGCTGACTGTCCTTTCACCAGGTCACGGCGGTAGGAATCCTTGCCTACCATCTCATCACTGGCAGAAAGATTGACAATAATATGGGCGCCGCTCATGGCCAGCTTCACGCTTGGAGGAAGGGGAACCCACAGATCCTCGCAGAGCTCTGCTCCTACTGTCAGCTCCGGAAGCTCCTCGCAGGAAAAGATCAGGCTGCTGCCAAAAGGCACGCTCTCATCCCCGATGGTGATCTCATCCCAGACATCCTCCCCAGAGGAAAAGTGTCTCTGCTCATAAAATTCATTGTAGTTGGGAATGTGGGTCTTAGGCACAAATCCCAGGATATTTCCATGATTCAGTACAGCTGCCGCATTGTAAAGCTTGCCATTTTTCCTCACAGGAAGACCTACAAAAATCAGCGCATCCACATCCCTGGTCTCTTCTGCCAGAGTAAGCAGGCTCTCCCACGCACTGTCCAGAAGCCTTCTCTGCAAAAACAGATCCTGGCAGGTATACCCGGTAATGCAAAGCTCCGGAAATACCATGATCTTGGCATGTTGTGCTTCCATCTCTTTAATCATTTCCAGAATTGCTTTTGTATTTGCCCTGCAATCTGCAACTGTAACCCCGGGCGTTCCCGCCGCCACTTTAATAAATCCCTGATTCATGACCTAATCCTCTTTTCCTTCTCGTTCTATCTGCGTGTCTTCCCCAATTATGCAGGATTTTTACCAGAAACATAACGTTTTCGTTCCTTTACCGTTACGCCTTCGTGCCCTGATTATTTACATTTTCTCAGAATTTCTTTCATTTCTTCCACAGTGAAGGTGTAATTTGTGTTGCAGAAATGGCAGTTCATTTCAATAGGCTTGCCTTCCTGGATCATTTCGTTTAATTCTTTTCTGCCAATGCTGATCAGCGCTTTTTCAACTCGCTCTCTGGTGCAGTTGCAGTGGAAGCGGGTGTCTGTTTTCTCGTTGATCTGCATATCAAAGCCTTCCAGAACCTTCTCAAGAAGGCTCTCCGGTGTATGTCCCTCTTCTAACAGACTGGTAACGGAATTGATCTTCTGTACGTTCTGCTCCAGTCTGGAAATGACTTCTTCCTCTGCAAAAGGCATCAGCTGTACAATAAAGCCGCCCGCCTGACGTACCGTATTGTTCTTGTTCATCAGGACTCCAAGACCAACTGCTGAAGGTACCTGCTCGCTTGTTGCAAAATAGTAGGTAAGGTCCTCTGCGATTTCACAGGTCTGAAGCATAACCTGACCGCTGTATGGCTCCTTCAGGCCCATGTCCTTGATCACGTTCAGAAATCCTGGTCCAACAGCGCCTGCCACATCCAGCTTGCCTTTGGAATTGGCTGGGATACAGACATCCGGATTGCCTACGTAGCCTTTCACATTTCCCTGGGAATCGGCTGTTACCGTGATTCCCTGAAGCGGGCCGCCTGCCTTAATCTGAAGAGTCAGGACATCTTTCTCCCCTTTCATCATGGCCCCCATCATGGCTCCTGCTGTGAGAAGTCTGCCAAGGGCTGCTGTCGCAACCGGGCTTGTGTTATGGTGTTCTCTTGCAGTCTCCACCATCTGGGTAGTCACTGCTGCAAATGCGCGAATCTGGTCATTGGCCGCTGTCGCGCGGATAATATAATCGTTCATGTGTTTTCTCCTCTAAAATTTAAACTCATCTTTGTTCAGCATCTTTGCAATTACAATCAAAATGCATTCCTGCCTTCGCGATATACACAAAATCATGCTTCACCCGATTTTGTGCCACAGTTCTCATTTTGCTTTGCTGAACAATTACTATACTTCCTTCCCATGTTCCCTTACTACAAAGGTAAGTCTGCCGCTGTCTTCCTTCGGCGACTCCATAGTGTAGGCATCGTAAACTGCAAGCAGTTCCATACCTGCATTCTGAATCAGTTCCTTAATTTTCTCCAGCGGATAGGCTCTCTGGTAGTGAACCTCCTCTGTTTTCTCATAGAGTCCGTCCTCCCTTGGAATAAAAAGAGCCAGTTCATAGGTATTGATCCCGGACTCCTCATCATAGCTGTTCTCCCAGATGAAGCTTCCTTCCTCCCGGTTCTCTGCAATGGTGGCATCCCCGATCATGGTCTGGTATTTGTATACCGTGTTCATATCAAACAGAAAGATTCCGTGGGGATCCAGGTAATTGTTCACCAGGGCAAATACATGCTGCAGTTCCTCTTCCTCTGTTATGTAATTCAGGCTGTCGCACACGCTGACAACCGCTCTTACGGTTCCGTATAGTTCAAACTCCTGCATATCCTGCAGAAGATAAAGAATGTCGTGTCCGGACTCCACACGCTTCTCCATGGCCTCTGCCAGCATTTCCTCGGAATTGTCCACTCCGATCATGTCATAGCCTGCCTCTGCAAGAAGCTCTGTCATCGTTCCGGTGCCGCATCCAAGATCCAGCACCAGTCCGTCCAAAATGCCGTACTCTTTCAGCTGCTGTTTCAGCCATGCTCCCCAGGCATCGTAGTCCACATTATCCTGGAACATATCATATACCCGGGCAAATTCTCCATAAGCCTGTAAATTCTCCATATTCCCTCCAACCGTCACGGACACAGCCACCCCAAAAGGATAGCTGTGTCCGCCTGATCTTACTTTGTGCTGTTTTCCACGGAAGCTGTTTCTTCGATTCTTTCATCAGCTTCCCTGCTGTCATCTGATTACTCTACAGGCATATAGTATACGTCTGCACCTTCTCCGTGCCAGTAATAGTCAACGTCATTCTGGTCGTAAACATCCTCGTTATTTACGAAACGGTAGGTATTTCCGTCAAAGTCAACCCAGTTGCCATTTCCATCCGGTGTGATCACAAGAGGATGTCCGTCTGAGTTGCGGTAGATGGTTCTGGTCTGGTTGGTATCGGTCAGCTGCTCCTGGGTAAATCCTGCGGAGTTGCTGATGGTTCCGTCACTGCTTCCTGCGGAGGAATCTGTGCTGTCAGACTGTGTACCGTCTGTACTTCCATCTGCAGTTCCGTCTGTGCTGCCATCAGAAGCATTATCTCCTGCTGCAGGTGCTGCTGCCTTCAGGGAAGAATCTCCTGAAATTCCAAAGGAATCAATAGCTGCCTGGATTCCGGCAAGAGAATCATCGTTCACTACAGATCCGCAGATATTGTAATATTCATCTGCACTCTTATAGATCTTGTGAAGGGCATATGCGTAGCCGCCGCTCTTGGAAGCGTCTGTATATCTGACTGTGTAGGAATAAACGCCTACTCCCTCTACATCATTGGAAGTATAGTTCTCAACAGTGAAGTCGGTTCCCTGTACAAGATCGGAAGCCTGTTCAAGGGCATTGGCCAGATCCTCAGTATCCGGAAGCATTGCGGAAGACATGGCATCTTCTCCCTGTCCGTGAAGGATCAGGATCTTACCCTGCTCCGGTGACTCAAAGCTGAGCATATCTGCTTCGTCTGCCTTATTCGCCCATGTCGCATCCGGAAGTTTAATGGAAACGGATCCGTTGCTGGATGTATAAGTGCTGTCCTGAACATCCGGTGCAATGGTCGGCTCCGGTGTAGGAGTTGCAGTTGCTGCCGGTGTAGGAGTCTCGGTCACTACCACCTGCTCTTCCGGTTCAGCTCCGCCGAAATTACAGCCTGCTGCAAACATGGAAATACTAGCTGCTATGGTTAAGATTGCTAAAATCTTTTTATTCTTCATGGTATCCTCCTTGATTTTTCATTCGGTAAAAAGGATTGCTGCACATTCATGTGCTTCACAATCCATGCCTGCATAAAAATTATCTGTTCATGCAGGTTATCCTGTCCAATGTCTTTACAGAACTTACCAGACGATAAGTCCCTCGGGCTATATTTTACAATTTTATTACAGACCTGTCAATGGATTTCCAAAGTCTGAATCTAAAATTACTGTGAAAATATTATAAACTTTAACCGATTTTTTTATACATTTGTGACTAGAAAAAACCAGTTCTTTTTCTATTTTAACTCCTGTTTGTCATACTTTTGTAATATTTATTTTCCGTATTCGTACATATGCAATTTATGAAGCGCTCTGGTAGCAGCAATATAACGTCCCTGTTTTGCAATCGGGCTCTGATCTGCTGCAGGGAACAGGGAAAATACCTGGTCAAATTCCAGACCTTTTGCAAGATAAAACGTAGTAACTGTAAGGCCTTTGCAAAAGCTGGTACTGTCACGATGCAGGTACGAGAAACGATTTTCCACATCAAACCCTGTATTTTCCAGTTTTTCTTTCAGAATGCGGGCGGCATCTTTTGCCTCAGATTCCGTGCGAAGGATCAACGCAGCTGTCTCAAACTGTTCTGCTCCCAGCTGAAGCTTATTCACAAGCTCATCCAGAGCCGCTTCCATTGCCTGCTGTTTTTTCCCTTTAAAAAATAATTCTTCCACTGGCTGGCCATGACGATCAAACAGATCCATATCTGTAATCCCTGCAAGCTGATTCGCATAAGAAGCAATCTCCACAGTGTTTCGGTAGCTTTTGTTCATGACGATCCTGCGGATCTCTTTTCCGAAAATTTTCGGTAAAAATCCCAGGACATCCTGAGCCTCATCTTCCATAGTCTGGGCTTTGTCCCCCAGAATGGTCATGCGGCAGGGAAACATCATTTTAAGGATCAGATACTGAAGCCTTGAATAATCCTGCATTTCGTCTACTACCAGGTGCTTGATACCATTGTGGCTAGTCTGGCGAAGAAGGCGGTACTTCATGTAAAGTACCGGATAGACGTCCTCATACCGAAGCTTTCGCTCCTGAAGCTGTACATGGGGAAGTCCCGGATAGCCGCAGCTTTCCAGAAAACGGCTGTAGATCACATAGAGATCCTGAGTCTCATACATATTCATGAATTTCT
>OMBQ01002091.1_pt1 | contig 13595 bp, 9 predicted proteins | sample 1674311 | NCBI WGS metagenome assembly OMBQ01 (sample SAMEA103958160, study PRJEB25191) | human gut metagenome | biome: human-associated habitat [ENVO:00009003]; feature: intestine environment [ENVO:2100002]; material: feces | place: Germany | collected 2013/2015 | reverse complement strand
CAAAATAAGCGGCGCGGCGCATCTTTTTCAAAAAAACGCGCATGCTGTGCTTATCACCGTTTTCGGAGGATAAGCCGCATGCGCGTTTCTTCTTTTTCCAATGTTCCGTTCATCCCGCCGATTGCGCCGCAGGCCGCGCCGCCGCAGACTCCCTGCGCGCCGCCCGCCCCGGCGGCGTTTCTGCCGTTTTCCGCGCAGGCATTCGATCTGGCGCGTCTGCGCGACGTGCCGGTGCTGCTCTTCATCTGCGACGCGCCGCCGTCGTTTGCGGACGCGGCGCTGAATATGCAGATCTTCGAGCGCACCGTGCCCGTCTGGCTCTACCCCGGCATGCGGCCGGATGTGGAGCTGCTCTGTCAGCGCGCGGGCGCACTGTTTTCCGGCGAGGGCGCGCTGCCCCTGTGCGCGCTGATGCTCGAAGACGCGCGCGTGTTTCTCGCCGCGCCGCTGCCCCCGGCGGGCTTTGCGCTCGATCCGTCGCGGCTGTATGTCTGGCTCTCGCAGGCGGATCGCCGCTTCGCGCAGAACCGCGACGCTTTCATCCGTCAGGCCGCGCAGACCGTCCGCTCCTTCCGCGCCGAGCCGCTGCGCAAGCCCTATTCCCCCGGCGACGCGGCGCACGACCTGACCCGCGCGCTGCTCGCCGTGCGCGACCCGATCAACGGCGGCTTCGGCAAGCTCAAGCAGCCGCTTTGCCCCGCGCTGCGCTTCTTGAGCCGCGCCGCGCTGCGCGACAGGCAGGCGCACGCGGCGCTTGACCAGACGCTCGACGCGATGCTCGCCTCCGACCTCTACGACCCGCTGGACGGCGCGTTCTTCCGCGCGACGCTGACGGAGGATTGGCGCGCCTTTGTGCCGGAAAAGCCGCTGGCCATCAACGCGCTGCTGGCGTTGACGCTGCTGGAAAGCGGCCGCCGCGCCGAGGCCGTCCGCACGCTGGATTTTCTGCTCTCCGCCTGCTTTGCGCCGGGCGGCGCGCTGAACCCCTGCCTCACCTACGACAGGGAGAGCTGCGCCTTCACGCCGGAGCAGGTCTGCGCCGCGCTCGGCGGGGAGGACGGCCTGCGCGTCTGCCGCCTGCTGGGGCTGCGCCGCCAGCACACCGGGCTTCCGCCCAAGGTCACGCCCAGCCGCTTTTCCCCGGTCGAGGATTCCCCCGAGGCGGATCTGCCGCGCACGCCGACCCTGCCGCGTTCGCTCACCCCGGAGGACGCCGCCTTTCTGCGCCGGGTCATGCCCCAGCTCCAGCGCGTGCGCGCCGCCCGAACGCCGCCGACCCCCGCGCCCTGCATCCTCAGCGAGGATTGCGCGCTGGCGGCGGCCGTATTCGCGCTGTGCGGCAGGCGCTTGGGCGAATCGCGCTACATTCAGGCGGCTCAGCACGCCGTCGGCTACCTCGCCGCGCTGTCGCCCGCCCTGCCGCCGTCGTATTCCCCGGTCAGCGCGCTCAACGCCCAGCTCACCTGCGGCGCAGGCGCGGCGCTCGCGCTGGCGCTGCTGACGCTGGGACAGGCGGAGGAGCTGCACACCTATCGCGAAAGCGGCCTGCGCCTTCTGGGCGCGGCGCTGCATGCGTTCACAACGCCGGACGGCCTGCCGATGCACACCCCGCAGGACGCGGCGGCGTTCTTCCCGCGCATCCCCGCGGTTTGGGATTCGGAACTGCCCTCGCCTGCCGCGCTGCTGCTGCATGCGCTGGCGCTGGCCGACGCTTGCCGCCCGCAGGCCGGATACAAGGACGCGGCGCTCGTCCTCTGGCAGGCCGCCGCGCCGTATGCGCGCCAGCAGCCGCTCGCCTGCGCCGGGTTGATCGACGCGGCGCATTTCACGCTTTCAGAATCTCGCGAAGCGCCGCCGCATCCACAGTGAACAGCGAATCCTCGCCGAGCAGCACGCCGTCGCTGAGCGCCTTTTTCTCCTCCTGAAGCAGCACGATGCGCTCCTCGATCGTTCCGGCGGCAATCAGCGAAAACACCTGAACGCCCTTCGTCTGCCCGATGCGGTAGGCGCGGTCGGTCGCCTGATTCTGCGCCGCCGTGTTCCACCATGGGTCGTAGTGGATGACCACATCCGCGCCGACGAGGTTCAGCCCCGTGCCGCCCGCCTTGAGCGAAATCAGGAAAACGGGCGTGTCGCCGCCGTTGAATTGCTCGATCAGCGCCATGCGCTTGGCCTTGTCCGTTTCGCCCGTCAGCTTGAGCGTTTCAAACCCGGCCTCGTGCAGCGCGTCCTCCAGCAGCGCCAGCATCGACGTGAACTGCGAAAAAATCAGCATCCGATGCCCCTGCGCGGCCATATCCCGAACGAGCTCGAGCAGTTGTTCGAGCTTGCCGCTGCCGCCTGCATAATCTTCCAGGCAGAGCCGCGGATCGCAGCAGAGCTGGCGCAGGCGCGTCAGCCCCGCCAAAAGCCGCATGCGCCCCTGCGGGTCGGCCAATTCGCTTTCCGCATCCCGCATCAGCTTTTCGGCGTATGCGTGATACACCTTGGCCTGCCCCGGCGTCATCTCGCTGGTCATCACGGTTTCAATCTTGTCCGGCAGATCGTCGAGCACGTCCTTCTTCATGCGCCGCAGGATGAACGGCGCGACCATCAGGTGCAGGTTTTGGCGCGCCTGCTCGTCCGCGTCCTGCACAATCGGCGCTTCAAACCGCTCGCGGAAGCGCTTGTAGGCGTGCAGATACCCCGGCATCAGGAAATCGAAGATTGACCAGAGCTCGCTCAGCCGGTTTTCAATCGGCGTGCCGGTCAGCGCGAAGCGATGCGCCGCATTGAGCGTCTTGACGGCCTTTGCCGCCTGCGACGCGGCGTTTTTGATGTTCTGCGCCTCATCGAGCAGCGCATGCGTCAGCGGCTTATCCCGATAGGCCAGCACGTCCCGGCGGAGCTGATCGTAGGATGTGATCAAAAGCCCGTCGCGCCATGCCTCGATCTGCTTCTGGCGAACGGCCGCCGTGCCCAGCAGCGCCATGCAGGGCAGGTCTGGCGCAAACCGCGCCGCCTCGCTGCGCCAGTTGAGCTGGAGCGACGCGGGGCAGACCACCAGCGCGCGCACCGGCCGCCCGCACGCCCGCTCGCGCAGCAGCAGCGCCAGCGCCTGCACCGTCTTGCCCAGCCCCATGTCGTCCGCCAAAATGCCGCCGAAGCCCGCGTCGCTCAGCGCGCTCAGCCACGAAAGCCCCGTCCGCTGATAGGGGCGCAGCTCGGCGCAGAGCCCGCGCGGCGGCTCAACCTGCGTCTTCTGCGCGTCTTCCAGCCGCCGCATCCACTCGCTGAGCGCCTTGGGTACATCCAGCGAAATGCCCTTGCGCTGGGCGAGCGCCTGCTCCAGATACATCGCCCGTTCCAGCGGCATTTCGCCGCCGCGCTGGGCGTCCTCCACGCTCAAGCCGGCACTTTCCAGCACCTTTTCAAGCTGCGCCGCCTGATCGAGCGCTTCCTCCGAGAGGAAGGTGCCGTCCTTCAGCCGCACATACTTCCGCTTCTGGCGGTATGCGGCGTAGGCCGCGTCCAGATCCGCCTGCGTCAGCCCGCCCAGATCCGCATGAACGAGCAGCTTCGCGCCCTGCCGCTGCATGCCGAAGGTGATTGCGCGGGGCGCTTTCACGTTCATCCGCGCCAGCCGGTCAGAAACCATGACCTCGCCGACGGCGTCCAATTCGCGCAGGCGCTCCGTCAGCAGCGCGTAGCGCGCGTCGTCGTCGCCGTCAAACGCATATTCTCCTTCGGTTCGCTGCTCGGGAAAGAGCGCCCGAACCCGCGTAAGCGCCTGATTTTCCCGGAACGCATCCCGCCGGATGTGCGGTGTATCCTCGCCGGGACGCACACGCTCCGCGCCGTAATCCCACTCCGGGCGGCAGAGCAGCGCGTCCTTCTCGTCCGCATCCAGATAAAACCGGGCGGTCATCTCCATCGGCGTGTGGCGCAGCACGGTTTTGTGCCCCTGAATCACCTGCGCGCGGGAGGGCGCGATGACCTGCGCACAGACGGGCTCAATCTGCTTCTCCTCAAGGGGCAGGCCGTTCGGGCGCTCCGCCGCGACGCGCAGAAGTGCCTCCACCCGGCGGAAATCCGCGCCGTATGCGCAGACCACGCCCGTCGGCAGAAACTCGTATGCGCCGGAAAGCCCCAGCGTCACATCCGGCGTTTTGACGCGCAGCTTCGCGCCGCCGTCGCTCGTTTCCAGCGACACGGCGGGCGTGATTTCCCCTGTCCGCACCGGAACGCGAACCGGGTCTTCCCCATCCTTTTTCAGCTCCACTTCGCGCCCGAGCAGAACGCGCATCGCCTGATCCAGCAGCGAGCCTTTCAGCGCGAAAGCCGGGACGTTTTGCCTTACCCGCTGCTCCGCGAGCAGCAGCACCAGGTCGATCAGCGGAATATCCCGTTCGTCAAACATCTCGCGGTCGTGCGCAAACGCCAACCCCTTGCCGTAGGCATGATGCTGGCCGTCCAGCACGCGCTGCGCGAAATCCCACGGGTTGCGGACGATGTAGGCGCGCGCTCCTTCCCAGCCGACCCGAAACTCCAGCGCGGCGATTTCCATCCCCCTGCGCTCGATCACGGGATACAGGCGCACCCTCCGCCCCGCCGGCCGCGCGGCATACGTCCGAACCCTGTCGCTCAGATTCACCATCTGATCGACGAATGCCTCGTTCAGGCGCTTTTCCTCCGCCTTTCTCCTTTTTTCCTCCTCCTGACGCCTTTTTTCCTGCTCCTGACGCCACTGCTTCTCCTGCCGTTCATGTTCCATCTCCATCACGTTTTGGATCATCAGCGCGACAACGTGCTTGCACGGCGCGTTCGTGCGCGCATGCGCCATGCAGGTGCATCCGCCCCGAATCTCCCCCTGATTCGTTTCCTCGTACCACGTCTCGTATACGCCGTAATGCCCGCGCACCCTCGCCGTATAGCGCCCTTCCGAGCCGAATTGCCTGTCAATGAACAAAATCCGCCCTTCGCGCACGTAATCAATCGCGCGCTTTATCGTCGTCTGGTTGTGTACCATCTGATAAATGCCTTCCATGTCCAGCACAATCCATGCCCTCCGTCTTCCGTTTGCTCTATTATAGCATGCCTCCGCCGCTTTTTTGAGCCCGATTCCGCTTCTTTTTATTTCGCTATAACGCGACTTTATTAAAATTCACTTGACAAATGTTACAACTCGTAATAAAATAGTCACATACTTGAAATGAAAGGAGACGCATGCCTGTATGTCGATTCGTGCGTCTAACAAAAGATGGATTGCGGCGCTTTCCGCCGCTTTGATGGTATGCGTCTGTGCGAGCGCTTCTGCGCAGAACTACAGCCTCGGCGACGAGGCAGACGAGGTCGCGACGATCCAGACCGCGCTCAAGCAGCTCAAGCTCTACAGCGCGGGGATCACCGGCCACTACGGCGAAAAGACGGAAGCCGCCGTCAAGAAATTCCAGAAGAAATACGCATTTGAGGATAACGGCATTGTTGACGAGGACACCCGCGCGGCGCTTTACGAGGCCGCAGGAATCACTTACACCGCCTCCGGCAGCTCGTCCTCCTCGTCTTCCTCCGCGTCTTCGTCTTCTTCCTCCTCCGTGTCGGGCAGCGCCATTCTCCGCTACGGCACGCGCAGCGACGAGGTTCTCAAGCTCCAGCAGAATTTGACCAAGCTCGGGCTGTACACCGGCACGATCAGCGGCCACTACGGCAGCATCACCGAGGCCGCGGTTATGAACTTCCAGCGGAAGAACGGCCTCTCCGCCGACGGCATCGCGGGCGCGAAGACGCTGGCCAAGATTGAAGAAAAGGTGAACGGTTCTTCGTCCTCCTCTTCCTCCGGCAGTTCTTCGTCTTCTTCCTCTTCTTCGAGCAATGCGGCCGCCAATTCTTCAAACGGCCTGCTCAAGTACGGCGTTCGTTCGGACGCTGTGCGCACCCTCCAGCAGAACCTCAAGACGCTTGGCTATTACGACGGCTCTGTGACCGGCAATTTCGGCCGCCTGACGAAGGAAGCCGTCTACAACTTCCAGAAGGCCAACGGCCTTTCCGCCGACGGCGTTGCGGGCGCGAAGACGCTCTCCTCCATCTCCGGCAAGCTCTCTGGAAACAGCAGCTCGGGCAATTCTTCCAGCTCCGGCAGCAGCAACAGCAATTCCAACAGCAGCTCCAATAACAGTTCGGACAGCTCCACCCTGCTGAACACGAGCGTCATGCTCCAGCAGGGTTCCTCCAGCAGCGAGGTGCTCAAGCTGCAAAACATGCTGGCTTCTCTGGGCTTCTACACCGGCAACAAGACCGGCAACTTCGGCGCGCTGACCGCCGACGCGGTGATGGCCTATCAGAAATCCAAGGGGCTGACGGCGGACGGCATCGCGGGCAAGAAGACGCTCGCCGCCATCAATGCGGATTATTCCGGCAAGGGCAGCACCAGCGCCGGTACGACCAACGGCACGACCGCCCCGAGCACGCAGACCGCCGGCAACGTCATCTATGAAAACTTCTACAACTGGCGGCGCAATTACGCCAACGGCGAATACTGCACGGTGTATGATTTCTCCACCGGCTACTCTTGGAAGCTGCGCATTATGACCAAGGACGCGCATATGGATGCCGAGCCCGCCACGGCGGAGGACACGGCCATCATGCTCAAGGCGTTCGGCGGCAAGACGACGTGGACGCCGAAGGCAGTCTGGGTCACCTTCTCGGATGGCAAGACCTACATCGGCTCGACCCACGACGTGCCGCACTCCCCGCAGCACCTCTCCAATAACAACTTCAATGGTCACCTGTGCGTCCACTTCCCGATTTCCATGGAGAAGGCGCAGAGCATCGGCCCGTATGCCACGAGCCATCAGGAGGCCATCAACGAGGGCTGGGCGGCCACGCAGAAGCTCAAATACTGATGGGTTTGCCAAACCTGATCGAAATCGCATCATCTGGGATTTCAATTATTCGTCCATTTGCAAAAAGAGCCATTCTCTCCCCTTCGGGGGAAGAATGGCTCTTTTTTGATGTCTGAGCGATTGCCCGGCTTTCATCCGCCTGCGCATTTGCAGTTTAGCGCTCAACATGATATAATGAATCATCAAGAGAATCAGGAGGGCTTACCTATGGCCACGATGAAGGATATCGCCAACCTTGTCGGCGTCAGCCTGACGACGGTTTCCAATGTCGTTCACGGCAATTACGACCGCGTTTCCCCGCAGACGGTGCAGCGGATTCTCGACGCCATCGAGCAGCTCCATTATGTGCCCAATATGTCCGCGCGCGCGCTGGTGAGCCATTCCTCCCGCATCATCGCCTTTGTCGATACCCACAGCCCGCAGGAGACCTACGCGGGCAACGGCTTTGCAGGCGTGCTGCTCTCGGGGCTGGAAGGGGTCGTCACCGACCACGGCTATTTCCTGATGATGCGGCGCGGCACGAACGAGGATGTTCTGCGGCTGATGCTCAACAACTGGAACCCGGACGGCGTGATCTTCAAGGATCGCGTGCCGCAGAGCCTCGTGGATTTCGTCAAAAAGCAGGGCAAGCCGTGCGTGACCATCAACACCTACCTCGACGACCCTGAGCTGATTCAGGTGCGCGCGGAGGATCGCCGGGGCGGCTATCTGGCGGCGCGGCACCTCATCGAGCTGGGGCATCGAAACATCCTCTTCATCGGCGCGGTGAACCGCGGCTTTATGAACAACGACCAGCGCTACGCGGGCTACTGCGACGCGCTTGAAGAGGCCGGAATCACGCCGAACCCTGAAAACCTGATTACGAATCTCTTTCCCTTCAAGGCCGAACGCGGCATTGCGCTGGGGCGGCAGTTGGCCGCTCAGCGGGCGATCACGGGCGTCTGCGTCAGCGGCGACCAGTATGCCGCCGCGGTCATCACGGGGCTGCGCGAGGGCGGCGCGCGCGTGCCGGAGGACATCTCCATCGTCGGGTTTGACGATGTGGATATCGCGCGGATGACCTTCCCGCCGCTGACCACCATCCATCAGGACGGCATCGGCAAAGGCCGCCGCGCGGCGGAAGCGATTTTCGCCATGATCGCCGGCGAGCACCCCGATCCGAAGGATTTCAACCTGCCGGTGAAATTGATCGTCCGCGGCTCAACCGGCCCCGCCCGCATAAGCTAAATCGTATTCCCTTTCCCCCTCGGGTCCAGGGTCGCAACCCTGGTCGTTTCAACGGGGGTTATGGGGTTCTTAGGGGATTTAAGGGGGAGAAATCGAAATCTCCCCCTAATCCCCTAAGCCCAGCGGAGCGCCGTTCCCTAATCAAAAAACACGAATCTCGATGCAACGGCCGAAATTCGTGTTTTTTGACCCAGTAAATAAATTAATCCGAAATGTTGTACAAATTCCGATAACGGGCGCGCAATGCGCGCCCCTACGGTACAGCAGCACAATGCACAGTTGCTTTCTTTTGTAACGTTGTAGGGGGCGCGCATTGCGCGCCTGCATTTTGTTCAGAATTTTCTTTTCACTCAATTACATTATATGCCTAATCAGTAATCTGTAATTGTTTTGTTATTCCTGAGGTCTAAAGCTCTTTCCAATCCTGTTGCGTAATAGTCATTTTCAAAGCCATAACTATCTTCCACAATAAGATGATCCGGCTGTCTTACCCATTTAAAATGGAGACCATACGACCATTCCATTTCACCATCATGGTATGTAATAATAACAACATCATTTAAAGTTCCCGAATCAATTTTAACTCTGTCGCAAAAACTATTGTCCTCTCCCTCTAAGAAATAGTAAACATAGCCCTCATCAAAATCCACGATATAATATATATCGTAATTCATACCATCACTTGCGTAGGCATATACTCCAGAGTTCCCCTTTTGAGCTATATCACTATTATCACTTGAATGATAGGGAGCCGTTGCAGCTAACGTTGTAGAAAACAAACACATCATTGCAATAGTCATAACAACAGTTACGATCTTCTTCATGGTATTCTCCTCCTTGCTCCTTTTCATTTATCCCATTTAAATTAATCCTGCACAAGGCTCCCCGCCGCCTCGGCCTCCTCCAGCTCGTGCATATACTTGTATACCGTATAGCGCGAAACATTCAGCCGCTCGGCGACAATCGCCACGGACTTTTGATAGGTGAACGCGCGGCGCTTGTAGAGCATGCGGATGATGCGCATGCGGTCGGTCTTTTTCATCGCCTCCGGCTCTTTGCCGACCGCGCTGATGCACTCGCGCAGCAGCTCCTCGAGCTGGCTTCTGGCGTCCTGCATGAGCGTCTGCTGCAAATCGCCGCTGGTGGCGGTCAGCTCGCTGAGCATCTGCCCGGCGCGCACCATGTTCGTGATATCCAGATTGATGCCCAGCGCGAAGTGATAATCCTCGCCGACGATGTTGAACGTCGAGCTTTTGAGCGTCCGCCCGTCGCGGGAGAGCACCATCTGGTTGATGTAATCCTTGTTCTGGTAGATGCTCTCGTCGTAATCGCCGATGTCGCCGAAGATATCCGCCGTCGAGCCGACCTCGCGCCCCGTCACCGTGCCGTTGAAAATCGCCAGAATCGGATGCCCCGGCCTCGTCATGTCGTGCACGATGGTTTCGCAGTTCGGCCCGAACATCACGGAGATGCCGCGCGCCTCGTTCTTCAGAAAATTGAGCATTTCGTCCCGGTTCATTGAAAAGTCCTCCGTCCAGCCCTTTCGGGTTTTCATTTTGTTTGCTTTTTTATGTTGATAACAAACGTTCCGGCAGACCTTCTCTTTGCCGGGAAAAGTGACATTCTGTTGCCTTTGGTCTATTATATCACATTTTCTTCCCGTTGGGTATGCCTTAGCGTCAAAATCAGCGCGGCAAACATCATCAGCGCGCAGAAAGACAGTGGGAGCGCCGTCTCCCAATAGCTGCCCAGCGACGCCAGCGCAACCAGCGCGCAGATCGGCGCGGCCTTTTTGTCCTTCGCCGCCAGCACGGCGCTCAGGATATCCGCCAGATAGAAATACCGCTCGTGCATCCGCGGCAGGAAGAACACAATCGCCAGCGGCAGCAGCAGCGCCAGACGCAGATACCCTTCCCGCGTCAGCTTTCCCGCCTGCTTCACGCCGCAGGCAACCAGCAGCGCGCACGCGCCAAACGCCAGCGCCATGCCGAAATTGCCGTAGGCGTATACGTCCAGCCCGGTCGTGTTCATCAGTGCGAAGAAGCTGGGCGCGTTATAGGTCAGGCCGGTATACAACCCCGTCTGCGCGGTGTAAATCGAAAGCAGCGCGCCGATGGATTTTCCGCCCAGCAGCGCGGGCAGCGCCGTCGCCGCCAGCGCCGCCAGAAAGACCAGCGCATCCGACAGCCGCAGCTTTCGATCCGCCCAGAGCACCGCGACCATCGGCAGCAGGAACACGGCTTGCAGCTTGAATGCCAGCGACAGCGCAAAGCACGCCGCCGCGCCAGCGGGCTTCCGCTCCAGCGCGAGCGCCAGCCCCCAGAGCGCGCAGGCCGCGTACAAGCTGTCACACTGGGCGAACATGCCGCCGTTGAGCGCGACAGTCGGCAGCAGCAGCGCCAGCCCGAAGGCGGCGGCGCTCTTTTTGCCGTCCTTCTGCGCCAGCGTCGCCGCCGCCCCCGCCAGAAACGCATCCCCGATGAAGGAAACCGCCTTCACCGCGTAGAGCGACGGCACGGGCAGCCGCGTGATGACGAACAGGATGTATTGATACAGCACGTTGTATTCGCCGATGTTCTGGCGCATCCCCTCGGCGAACGAACCGCCCGCCAGTTTTTGCAGCCAATCGGCCAGATAAATCTCGTAATCGCCGGAGGAGCGCTCCAAAAAGCTGACCCGCGCCAGCATGGCCGCCGCGCAGAGCGCGCCCAGCAGCAGCGCGCCCAGCGCCCCCTGCTCGTGCTCGTGCGCAATCCGCATCGCGAAGACGAGCATCGCCGCCAGCGGCAGGCACATCATAACCGCCGTCGCCGCGTGATGCCCCAGCGCAAGCGAGCGCGTCATCATCACGCCCGCAAAGCCCAGCAGCACCAGCGCGGCGCAGGCGATTCTCGCCGCGCGGCCGCAGGGCTGCGCGAGCAGACGGCGCAGGCGCTCATCCAGCGCGTCAAGCGTCGCTTTCACCGATCTGCGCCCCCTTGATGCCCAATTTGCCCATCAGTTCCAGCGCCAGCGCCGCCGCGCAGGCAATCGCCAGCAGGCTCAGCACGTTCATCGGGATGACCGTGAACGAGAAAATCGCCTCCATGTAGCTGCACAGCGAAATCAATTCCAGCACGATGGCAATCGCCAGCCGCCGTGCGCTGTTTACGCAGGCAAAGGCCAGCATGCCCGCCAGATACAGGCAGCGCGCGTTCATCTGCGGCAGAATCAGCGGCAGACCGGCCGCCAGCAGCAGCGCCGCCAGCAGCAGCGTGTCCGCGTCCGGCTCCCGGCGCGCGTGGATCAGCGCAAAGGCGACCAGCAGCGCCGAGGTGAAGGCCAGATACATGCCCATGCCGCTGAACTCGCGCACGGAGGCGACCGTCATCAGGCTGTAAACCCCCGGCGCGTGATCCGCCAGACCCGCACCCTCGTAGGAAATCGCCTCGATCTGCTGAGCATAGCGGCCGAATACCGCCGTCAGCCCCTGCCCGTCGAGCAGGAACGCCGCCTGCGCCAGCACAAACGCCGCCAGACCCGCCAGCAGATGGCGGATGGAAACCCTGCCCTTCATAAAGAACACGAGCAGCAGCGGGAACAGGAAGCCCGCCTGCAATTTCGTCGCCGCCGCCAGCCCCCAGAGGATGCAGCCCCAGACCGGGTGATCCTTCAGCAGCAGCGCCAGCCCCCAAAGCGCCAGCGCGGCGAACATCGCGTCGCACTGCGCCCAGCAGCCGGCGCTCAACAGCATCGTCGGCGCGAGTACGCAGGCCAGCATCGCGCCCACCGCCGCGCCCGGCTTAGCGCCGCGCGTCAGCGCCAGCTTCAAAACCGCCAGCGCCGCCGCCGTCTGGCAAGCCATGTCAAACAGCTTGACGGCGTACATCTGCGGGAAGGCTTCCAGCCGGGAAATCAGCGCCATCACGATCAGATAGCCGCCCGACCACGCGCCGTCCTCCCACGCCATCGCCGTGCCGAGGTCGTAATTCCACATGCCCTCCAGCATCGGCGCAAGCACATTGCTCATGCGCCCCGGCTTGATATCCAGCATCGCCAGATGCGCCGCCACCGCCAGCATGGCCAGCAGCGCCGCGCACAGCAGCACAATCACCGGCTCCTCCCGGAGCGCGCGCCATGCGCCGACCAGCAGCAGTGCCGCGCAGCCCGCGCCGACCAGCGCGATCACCGCCGCGCCCTCCATTGCGGCGCAGAGCTTGAGCGCCAGCGCGAAAAACGCGAGCGTCAGCGCCGCGCCCAGCGCCAGCCTTTGGGTTCCCCGAACCCGCGCCTCCATCCCCGCGCGAAGCGGGTCCCGCATCCATGCCCTGTTCATCACGCCTTCACCTCCGTCAGCACGGCTTCCGTCTTCTCCTCGTGCAGGCTCTTATACAGCGCCGCCGCCGTCAGCGCGACCGCCGCGCCCTGAAAGAGCGTCGCCCATTTGAGATCAAAAATCACGTCGCCCGGCAGCCCGCCCGTATAGCAGATATACGAAGCCAGCCCGAACAGCAGCGGCAGCGCCATGCCTTTCAGACTGCCGTACTGGGCCATGGCGTCGGCCCGGCTGCCGGTGTAGAGCGCTAACGTGTAGGGAATCAGGCTGCTCTCGACAGCCTGCAGTCCGCTGGCCAGCAGGCGGCTGCCCTCCACCGGCAGGACGATGGCGTACAGCTCCTTTTGGGTGTAGGGCTGCAGAGGCTCATCAGCACGGCGGGCAAACTCCGGCGTTTTGGCGGCAAAGGCGAACATGAGGGCGCAGGAGATGCCCTCGCTGACCGTGCTGCCCAGTACTACGGCGGCACAGCCGTAGCCTGCACCCCATTGGGCCAGCACACGCAGTGCGGCGATGGCGATTGCCATGCGGATGATCTGTTCGATCAGCTGAGCAATGACATTCGGGTGTACCCGGCGTGCCGCCAAAAAGCAGCCGCGCACCGCCCCGGCCGCCGCCATAAAGGGCAGGCTGGGGGCTAAAATCTGCAAAGCCAAAATGGCGCGGGTATCGTGGAGGAGATACCGGGCGGCAGGCTCGGCCAGCAGCATTTGCAGCAGCATAGCGCAGCAGCCAAACAGCAGGGCTGTACCGCAAAGCCCCCGCAGGGTAGCCGCCATGCCCCGCCCCCGGGCCAGGCTTTGTGCCGCCAGCCGGGCCGAGGCTACATTGATGCCCGCCGTGGCCAGCGAGACGAATACCATGTACACCGCTAAAATCAGCTGGTACAGGCCCATGCCCTCGCCGCCCAGGTAGGCTGCCAGCACAACCCGGAACCCCATGCCCAGCGCCCGCAGCACCAGCCCCGACCCGGTGAGCAGCGCCGCGTTTTGCAGATAGGTCTTGCGTTTGCTCATACGCCGCCCCCTTCCCCTGCTGATGGGTATGCGGGGAAATCGGTCGGTATGACTTGCAGATTATCTGTTTGCTGTGCTAAGATATACGTAGGGCGTGGTGAGGTCAGGCCGCCATGCAACCTCAAGGCATCACCGCACAATTCCCGCCTAACGGCT
>OMBQ01002083.1_pt1 | contig 13656 bp, 6 predicted proteins | sample 1674311 | NCBI WGS metagenome assembly OMBQ01 (sample SAMEA103958160, study PRJEB25191) | human gut metagenome | biome: human-associated habitat [ENVO:00009003]; feature: intestine environment [ENVO:2100002]; material: feces | place: Germany | collected 2013/2015 | reverse complement strand
TATCAGGCCATATCTCACCTGAACGAATGGGTTGCAACGGTTCATTGCTGCATCCGCAAAGGAAAATCAAAGCTGTGCACAACTCACACAAGCTGTTTCTCAGTTTACTCATCATAAATTATTTTTATATAAAATGTTTCTTATTCAGATGGAAGCAAAGCATCGTAAGACATCCCCCAATGTTCTGCCAGGCGTTCCGCTTCCTGGCGGGTAAGATGAATGATTGCCCCATGTTTGGGAGAAGTGAAGTTAGTAGTCCTCATCACTCCTTGGTTAAACTGTCCCAAAGGAGTGAAATGTACGAAGTCGGAAGTTTCACTGAATCCGAAATTATGAACCTTCTGCCCGTACACATCATACATCAACACCCATCTATCCTCACCGATGCGTTTCCACAAGTTCGGAGCTTCGCACGCCGTGGGTTCAGGATCATACCAACGGGCATTATACTCGTAATCACTGTTTACCCTGTCCGAAACAGCCTGCTTGATACCGGCTCCCCCGTCGTGTGAAACGTAAAACATGTGATACTTATCTCCTATACGGGTAATATCCGCATCAATAGCAGAGATCTTCTCGTCGGGGTATTGAAACAGAAGCTGGGGTAAAGTCTCCAACCTGTCAAAGTCGTCATTGACATATACATAGTAAAGCTTGTTCGCCTCATTCTTGAAGCGCATGGTGAAGTACATCATCAGCTTTCCTTTTTTATCATCATAGGTCACTTCGGGAGCCCAGGCACAACCAATCTCACTAAAAACGGCAGACAACTTGTCAAAGCGCAGATTGGTACGCTTCCAGTGAATCAGATCCCAGGATTTCATCAATACCAGCCCCCGGTTGTTACCCCATCCGTACTCTTTTCCGTCGCGTTCCCACTCTGTATCACGATATCCGTCACGCTGCGCATAAATATGCAAATCGGTCATCGACAGATAGAATGCTCCATCCGGACCGCGGAAGATATGCGGATCGCGGATACCTTTCTGTTCGGCTATCGTATCTCCGGCTATGACGGGCTTTCCTTCGTTCAAAGCGGTAAAAGTGTAGCCGTCGGGACTGATTGCCATGTGAAGTCCATGGTCCTCGTCTTTGTGGAAGACCATCAGATAGGCGCTCATATCTTTCTCTTGCGGAACCGCATTCCGATAACGGAAGCGGCTGAAACCCGCACTTCCTTTTCCGGCAGAAAACAGACCGACACGCAAAGCATAAAAACCACCATAATTATTGTGATGCAAGGAGGAAACATCCATATCACCAGTTAGAAGAGTCCATTCTTTCCCATCCTTACTCACCTCTACGGACAGACGGTTACCGCAATTGTGCAGTCTGGCAAAGAAATGTTTCCCAATGCGGTTGGGAAGTTCCGTCTTGTGCTCCGCATCCCGGTAAATATAGAATGTCTTTCCATCGGAAACGACTCCGGCGTAAGCCTTTTCATTATAATACAGGATAAGCCCGGCCACATTTCCATTCCCTGTCCGGATTTCCACTTGTGTTTCGTAATTCTTGTCTTCAGCGGTGGTCAGCAACACCCGTCCGTCAGCAGGAGTCCGGCCTTTGGCTTTCATCCATAAGATATCCTCCTTGAAAGTCAGGGATTGAGGAGCATATTCTTTCCAGAAAGTCCACTGAAGTCCCAATTGAGGACCTTTGAAATCATCGGACAGTTCCAATCCATGTTTGATTTCCTGCTCCGGAGTGACAGGGGTAGCGGCAGATACGGTACGGTACCAGCCGTCCTCCGTCCATTCTACCGGTTCAATCAGGGTGGAGCGTCCCAACGTGTGATAGTCATTGGCATACGCATGATAAACGATCCACCAGTTGCCGTTCACATCATCTATCAACGTGCCGTGGCCTTTAGACCACCAACTATCCGTTACACTATATGTATGCACAATGGGATTGTAAGGTGAATTCTCCCAGGGGCCGGTCACACTTTTTGAACGGGCGGACACAACCATGTGGCTCGTTGCGGGTCCCGCAGTCCCTCCTTGGGCAGAAGTAAGATAATAATATCCGTTGTGTTCATTCAGTTTCGGGGACTCCAGACACATACATTCCGTATCCCAATGGTCAGGATATTTCCATCCGTCATATACTTTCTTCTTTTCCCCGACGGTGGCAAGTCCGTCCTCTGTCAATCGGATCATTTCCCCTTTATCCAAATAAAGATAGCGGTTACCCTCCTTATCCACCACATGACCGGGGTCAATCCCTCCCACCTTCAAGTCAACGGGGCGGCTCCACGGACCACGGATGTTTTTCGCCCACATCACCCAATTGGTTCCTGCGGCAGGATAATAGATGTAATAAGTATCCTTGTATTTCAACAAATCAGGCGCCATGGCAGAACCTTCATATTGAGGCATGACACGACATAACGGCTCCCAGTTCATTAAATCCTGCGAGTGCCAGATTAAGAATCCGGGAGCGTAATAGAAAGGAGAATGAGTCATGTAGTAATCCTTGCCGTCACGCATAATGGAAGGGTCAGGATAATCACCCGGAAGAATCACTTTAGGATAAGTCTGTGCATTCATCTGCAAGAATGACAAAAGCAATAAAAGGGATAATAAAAGTCGCATCATAGTATTTTATGGGGTTATTCATTACCTGTCATCGAGTCCCAACCCGATACAGCTGTTTTTTATTCTTCAAAAATACATATTCTGCTAATAAAAAAGGGGGTATAATTCGTGCAAAATGGGACAGAAATCAGCCAAAAGTCGCTTTTTATTCTTTCTAAAGAAATAAATCACGTCGAATTACCCAAACTGGAGGAAATAAAATGAGGGCATTCTCTTTGAGAGATATGCCCTTCATGCTCTTTCAATATTTTATATATATCTTACTTATATCCGACAGAATCAATAACCTGGATTCTGTTTCAAATTTCCATCTTTGTTCAATTGAATCTCGGTGAGAGGTATCGGAAGCAGTGTATGGATATTGGCATCAAAACCTGTAATCACCTTATTGCTTGGTGCAGCAGGTTCCACATCCCCATTCAGTTTGATACGTTCGGCCAACGTATTGGTCCGAACTAAAGTCATACGACGGTTCTCCTCACTAATCAATTCACGGGCACGTTCATCCAAAATGAAGTCAATGTCAATCTGATCAGCCGTTACTTTACCAGCACCCGGAGCCACCGCACGATAGTCTTTAAAGGCACGGTCGCGCAACACATTGATGTCATCAGCCGCCCCCTGTGTATTCCCCTGACGGAAACGAGCCTCTGCACGAAGCAAGTAAGTTTCTCCCAAACGCATCACAGGCCAGTCCTTCACTACAGCATAACCAAAATCATCGGTTTCATCATAAGCCCCCCATTTAGTGGGATGAGGATAAAATACGTTCAATGAATCTCCCTCGTGAGGGATGACCTGGTCGCCCGTTTTTAATGTCACATTTCTTACACCTTTGTCTTTATCCACCAAGAACCCTTTAGCATCAATACCAACTTCTTTTGAAAAACCGGGCTTGTTATACCACATTACACGACGGATATTATAATTAGAATTACGGATATCACCTTTCTCATACAATCCGTATTTCACAAAATTGCTGATACGCAAACGGCCATTACCACGACCGCCTATGGAATCCGCATTCACCATACCATCCAGTTTATGGAAAGCAGGAACCCAGTTACGACGTTGTTGCGGATTGTCAATCGTACCGCCATTCACATCACGGTTATACTCCATTTCGAAAGTCCAGATAGCCTCCATATTCCCCTGTGAACGACGCTGATTCCCCCAACGGAACATATCATGATAATAATCACCCGGCTCGGCCGCATATTTACCATATCTTGCTGAAATCAGTTCATATTTACCACCTGTTATAATAGGCGTCACCACATCTTCCGCCTTCTTGAAATAGGAAGCATCACGCATACCCATCCGAAGATAGGCTTCTCCTGCCAACTGTCTTGCCATGTCCTGATTTATACGGCTTTCATTTTTGGCAGCTCCCACTACCGGAAGATTAGACATGGCATAAACCAAGTCAGAATCAATGACTCCATCCACCTCGGCAACCGCATTACGGGTATAATCTGTACGCGGAATACTAGTAGATTCTGTCACCAAAGGTACATCTCCCCATAATGTCACCAACATATTGTATGCATAAGCACGAAAGAACATGGCTTCGGCTGTTGCCGCCGCATCACCGCCTTCAGCTTGTGAAGCGATAATCTGATTCGCACTATTAATGAGCTCATATAATTTTTCCCAAAGGAAACTTACCCCTGCATTCTCTGCATTCAATTCCTGATATCTGTAAAAAGGAACCTCTACCCCCTGAGTGTCACCGGGAGCACCTACATCCGTACCTACCTGCCAGCATCCTACAAATCCCTGCTGACTGGACATTCCCCATATAGCAGCATATTGACGGTGCAGACCTACCAATTTCGCATTTACATCTGATACTTCCGGACCATAACTAGAGTACATTTTCTCATCCAGAAAACTATCGCTGCATGATGTAGTCCCAATAACAAATGCCGATGCAGCAAAAGTTGTTAATAATATATTTCTAAATTTCATAGTTCTTCGTTTTTAGAATGTTAAATTAACTCCAAATACACAACTCTTAGTCATCGGGTAGTTACTGCTGTCATATACAGTTTCACCTCTTGTACTATCCCATGAACTATTACCACGAGCTACCTGACGAGCTTCAGGATCCCAACCTACCCAATCCGTGAAAGTAAACAGGTTACGTCCGCTCACATAAAGCTGCAAACCACCGATACCCATCTTCTGAATCATGCGCTGTGGGAAAGTATAACTTAATGTGATGTCTTTGATACGTGTATAACTGGCATCACAAGGGAAACCATATCCATGTTTGTTTGAGTTCTTACGCAATGAACGCCATTCGTTACTCTTGTTTTCCGGAGTCCAATAACCTATTTCAGTAGTGGTATTACGACGTCCCATTTCATCACCTGCCATACCGATCAATGAATTGTTCTTTTTCAATCCTTGTGTAGTCTGGATAAAGATACTCAATGTAAAATCCTTATAAGTGAACGTATTCGTCAGACCACCAATCCATTTCGGTGTTGTCTGCCCTTTGATGGTACGGTCATTGTCATCAATCTTGCCATCAGGTACTCCGTCAGGGCCACTGATATCCGCCAACTTCACATCACCAGCTTCTGCAATCGGGTCCCAATTCAAATGGTCGCCACGGGCTATCTCATCTTCCTGCCAGATTCCAACCATTGTATAATCATAAATCACGCCTATCGGATGTCCAAGGAACCAACGGTTACCCAAGTCATTCTGGCCGTCCCCATAAAGGTCCTTTATCTCATTCTTATTCCATGAAAAGACCAAATTGGAACTCCATGTAAAGTCGCCTGAAACAATATTACGAGAATTCAATGTCAATTCCACACCTTTATTAGCTGTTTCACCCATATTGGAGTACACGGTGTTGTAACCAGTTACTTTAGGTAAATTACGTTTCAGAAGCAAATCGTTGGTCTTTGAGAAATAGACATCAATATTACCTGTCAAACGGTTATTCCAAAGTCCGAAGTCCAGACCGACATTGAAACTCTTTGTGGTTTCCCAAGTCAGATCCGCATTCCCCATCAAATCATTGGGCCATAAACCTGCATTCGAAGCTCCGCCTAAAGCCAACATGCCCGAATCCATCTTCACACGTGACTGATATACTCCGATGGCCTCGTTACCCGCTTTACCATAAGACGCACGCAGCTTTAATGTATTCAACCAATTACTGGAAGATTCCATAAATGATTCACGGGCAATATTCCAACCTAAAGCGACAGAAGGGAATACACCGTATTTGTTATTATCACCGAAAACAGAAGAACCGTCCCGACGCACTGTAAATGTAAACAAGTAACGGCTGTCATAAGAATAATTAATTCGTCCCATTTGTGAAACAGTAGTATAAAGGTCGGTATATGAAGCTACGCTAGGTGTTTCCGCACTACCCATGTTATGCCACTGCTGGTCGTCATTAATAAATTTGCTGGCCATAGCTTGCGAACGTTGATATTTCTTACGTGAAGCGGCATACAAAGCTGTCAAATCCAAATGATGCTTTCCAAAATCACGATTATAAGCAAGGATATTCTCTATGGTATAACTTTGTGTTTCTTCATTCTTTATTTCAGCATAACCAGTCTGATTATTTACCGACTTACCTTCATAATTATTATAACGTTTGGGCATATATGCATAACCGCCATTGAATTTATAAGTCAGTCCTTTAAGAGGAGAAATCAATTTTTCGAAATCAATTTCGGCATAACCGTTTATATTAATATTCCACTGACGGCGTTCGGGATTAGTAGTAGTCCACATCAACGGATTGGTAAACAAAGTTTCACTGTACATCGGATTAATGCAATAGCTGCCGTCTTCTTCATACATTTTTGCATAAGGAGACATAGCCTCAGCCATCAGAAAGTTAACACGCCCACCGTCACGGTTATGAGATACTATATATGAATTAGTCCCTACCTTCATATAATCAGTCACACTCATATCAATGTTGGTACGAATGGAGTAACGTTTGTAATTGAACCCTTTCAACACACCTTTCTGACTCATATAGTCGGCAGAAACGTAATACTTCACATTATCCGCCCCACCGCCGATACTTACGTTATGGTCTTGGATGATACCTGTTTGCGATACAGCGTCAATCCAATCGTTCTCTATACCATTGGCCTGATTTTCTGCTTCGTATGCATTCTTCACATAGTCATTGTACATGGTTTCTCCGGGATTCTGTGACACATAATCTCTATAACGTTGAGTGATTTGCGAACCATCACAGAAATCTAGTTTATGAGAAAAATCCTCCACCCCGAAATATCCGTTATAACGAATGGTCGGCTTGCCGGAAGTACCACGCTTAGTAGTAATCAAAATAACACCATTCGCACCGTTTGTACCATAAATGGCAGTGGCCGAAGCATCCTTCAAAATTTCCATAGATTCAATATCATTCGGATTGATATCATTCAATGTACCTCCCGACTTGCTGATAGGCACACCATCCACAACAATATATGGCCCGGAATTAGCATTGATGGAATTCTGGCCACGCACCAAAGCATCCGGCGCATCGCCCGGAATGGAAGATGTTTGTGTAATAGTAACACCTGCTGCCGCACCTTGAACAGCTTGTAATACATTCGTCACAGGAAGTTTTCCCAGACGCTCCTTCCCTACTGAAGTAACAGAACCGGTCACATCTGATTTCTTCTGCACACCATAACCGACTACCACCACTTCCTCCAACGTTTCTGTATCCTCTTGCAAAATAATGTTAAGTGATTTTCCCGGAATAACTTTCATTTCTTGATTCTTATATCCTATATAAGAAATAACCAATGTAGCTCCTGGAGCCACATTCAATGTAAAATTACCATCGAAATCAGTAATTGTACCATTGGTAGTACCTTTCTCTAAAATACTGGCACCAATAACCGGTTCCCCTGCCGGATCTTTAATAGTACCTGAAACGGATTGTTTCTGTTGCTGGACAGTTTGTACGGCAGTCACAATTTCTTCAGCCATCACACTGAACGGCTGGGTCGCAACGAAACCTGTACAAAGCAATAAGGCAGTCAAAGCCTTTCGATTTCTTAAGAACGAGTTTGATTTCATCGTTTTTCTTATTAAATTAGATTATAGGTAATAATATTATCCGAATAGAGTTGTGATTAGAAACTCCTTGGGCTGAATTTTGTCACATTCCCAATATTAATCGGGAGCAGATTTATTCCTCATAAGCATTATATTTAAAGTTCGTTTTATCTATTTTTCACATTGCAAACTTAAAGCTTTAAAAGAATAAAAAAGACTAAAAAATAATCAAGAGTAGTAGAAAAATTAAGCATGAACGATTTTTCTATAGTGAATTCCGAAATTTTATATTCCTCTACTTAAAAGGGATAAAAACAGACTACGGGTTAAAATCACTTCAAGCCGTAGTCCTCCTATAATCTAATTCGCAAGTTAATCAGACTTGCTTTATCAGTATCAACAACGCCTGTTGAAAACTATCATTATTTTGTCAATTCTTCATCAGCCACTGCTTCTTCCCAATTAGTAAACATCGGAATCGCTTCATCATAGCCGTCATATCCATAATTTTGCCGCAACCGCGCACCTGTATTAGCAGTAATAGCCGAGTTGGGAATCGGCCAAAACAGATTACGTTTATCTACTTGATAATTCAATTCCTTGTTGGAAACAATAGGCCCATGATTGAAAATATTGTAGCGCGTAGTACGCTTATACCAGTAGCTTCCTCCATTCAAATCCGTACCACTCTGCTTATCCCAAGTAGACAGATTATAAGTTTCTCCCCATTCATCCGGCTGACCACTGCGAGCAAGACACCAAGAAATACGAGTCAATTCAGGCTGTCTCCATTCTTCCAAATACAATTCCCGAGCACGTTCATCAGCAATGTCACCGATAGTTACAGTAGTAAACATCTTTTTGGCATTAGCACGACGACGAACTACGTTCACATCCTCTGCAGCGCCAATCGGGTTACCTTGGTAGAACTTAGCCTCAGCGCGAAGTAAGTAAGTTTCTGCCAAACGGAACAAGTATAGATTACCATTAGACACACTATTGCCCTTGGTTGCTCCATTAAACTGATTAGCCCCCATATTTTCTTCAGCATTTTGATCAAGTATATATACTTTGTACAATGGGGTCGGGAACCAACTACGAATAGTATCAGAACAAAGCAAATCCCCTTTTCTCACCAACAAATCACCTGATTCCGGATCATAATAATCTTCTGGTGCATAAAGCATCATGTTTTTCCCACAATAAGCAGAATTTGGATTATTGTATTTAAGATCCGTCATTTCCATCCAATTACCTATTTCTCGATTATGACGCATATCCTGCCAATCTGTTTCACCATCATAATTCCAAATGGTCTGATTATAATGATAAGAAGTGCGGAAACAACCAATACCACGTCCCATAGCGCGTACCCAATCTAATTTCGCATCATATTCCCCAGCAGTACGTGCATAATTATAAGTTGGAGATCCTAAGTTATGAGGATCACGGATAATACCATTACTCCAATGCACACACATAGCTCGCATCTGCGGATAGGAGATGAAACCTTCAGCATAATAATTCAAAATAGGCATAATCATTTCCGTATTAGAAGCATCAGTTATATTTACTCCACGATGCAAATCCCAAATTACATTACGTTCTACCGGCCATGTTTCCGGATTACCAGAAGAAACATTCGTTCCAAACGGAGCATTCATTAAAGCCAAACCATGATTGTTAATCAAATCGGTAGCTAATTGTTCAGCTTTCTGATATTCACCTACAACTAAATAACACTTGATAAGCAATTGCTTACATGCTTCTTGGTTGACAGTACCTATATAACCGATCTCTTTCTGTGGAGACACATGTTTTACAGCGAATTCCAAATCATGCACCAACATTTGGAAGATTGCCTCTTTACTCGTGGATTTATAGTTTTGTTTAGGTACTTCAATCAGCTTCGTAATTAAAGGTATATCGCCAAACAATAATACACCGTGATAGTAGGCATAGGCGCGATGAAAGTAAGCACGTCCTAAATATTCATCGCGCAAAGTGGGATCCAACCCTTCTACTTTACCTACATTGGAGATAATAGTATTTGCAAAAGTCACACTATTCCATGTGCGGTCCCAGAAACGTGACATAGCATTCTCATCCCCACCACCTTTCATACCGGATGTCGGAGTTATCTTATTGGCAAAATCGTCTTGCATATCGCCCGCATCGGTTTTCCCATACAGACCAATATCTGTCATGAAATAAAGGGAAGCCATAGGCATCACGTTACCATTTCCGTCCATCAGCATTTCTTTCAAGCCATAATCACACATAGCCAAGGCTGATTGCAAACCAGATTCTGTTGTGTAAGTATTTTCGGGATTGTAAAACGACAAAGGGTCCTGTTTCAAAAAATCATCCGTACAGCTAACGTTCACCAAAGCAGTCGCAGCCAGTACCATACATGCTTTTGTAAATATCATATTGCTTGTTTTCATAATATTTTTCAGAAATTAGAGTGTTACATTAATACCAAAGTTAAAAGTGCGTGTAGCCAATCCGCCAGTTTCGGGATCACCATATTCCCAATTATCAAAGGTGCAGACGTTTTTACAACTTGCAGTAAGACGGATGCGGTCTATCATAAATTTCCTAGTCCATTTCTGTGGCAAAGTATAACCCAAAGTTATGTCATCCAAACGAACGAAACTACGGTTGTAAACTTTATCTACACCATTAGCCAGCCCCGTATTGGGACCTGCAGCATTCAAACGACAATAATCATTAGTCGGATTATCAGGAGTCCAATATTTACGAGCTGCCACATTAAAGCCGTTAGTTACCTGTGACCCTCCGTTCTCCTGATTCAACCAATAACCAGCACGGCTCTTGTGTCCCATATAAGAGTATAATGAAACAGAAAGAGTCAAATCCTTCCACAAAGTGAAATCGTTACGTAAATTCCAGTAAACAGGAGGAGCTGTAGTCCCTTGATAAACCTTATCATTATCATTGTAGACAGGTATGCGAGTACCATCTTCCAAAATCCGGTCATCTTCAGTATAGTGATTCACCACTTTCGGATCACCCGGTTTCTGCCCTACCAAAGCAGCAGAAGCAATGTCTTCAGGAGTATTCTGCCAAACTCCATCGGTTTCATAATACCATATAGTACCGATTGCCTGACCGATGAACCAACCATTGGAGGTATCATCCTTCTCTACACCATTCTCGTCATAATCATAGTAGATATGGTTAATTTTATTCTTATTAATAGAAAATCCTACGGAAGTATTCCATGTAAAATTCCTATTTTGAATATTTGTAGAATTCAAAGCGATTTCAAAGCCTTGGTTCTGTACTTCACCCAAATTGGCCATGATGGAACCGAAACCAGAAAAACTCGGCAAACGCTGGCTCATTATCATGTCTGTTGTTTTCTTCAAATAATAATCCATGTTAGCAGTAAGTCTTCCATTCAAAAATGAAAAATCCAAACCGATATTCCACGCTTTAGTCTTTTCCCATTCTAAATTAGGTGCAGCCAAACGACTCATATAAAGTGGATTGACAACGTTCGAGTTACCATTTTGGTAATATACCATACTTCCACCTGCCAGTGACAAATTAGACAACGTAGAGTAAACATCTCCAAATTCACGGTTACCATTAGTTCCCCAAGACAAACGCAACTTACCCATATCCATCCAATCGTGAGCATCAGACATAAAGTTTTCTTCAGAGAATACCCAGCTAAGCCCAACAGATCCAAAGTTACCCCAAGGATTATTAGAACCGAAACCGGAATAACCGTCACGACGGAATGTTCCTGTAAACATATAACGATCCTTGAAGCTATAGAATAAACGCCCCAAATAGGAAGCAGCAGTATAATGAGTATCATTAGTACTAAAGCCACTCTGAGTCTTGTTAGCCCCTTGCGTATAATGGAAACCTAGAGCATCACTCGGCGTGATGTTACGTGCATTAACATTGTCACTCCAATATCGGTGTTCTTCAGCCTCTTGTACTAAGGTTGCGGTGAAATGATGCTCGCCAAATATCTTGTCCCATGTAATGGTGTTGTTCAAATTCCAATCAAAATTTTTCGACCAACCACGATTCACACCTCGATCAGCAGCAGATGCATTAGGCAAATCAGCAGACATCCAATAACGGTCATAGAACCACTGATAACGAGGAGCAATATTGAATTGATAAGAAAAACCTGCTGGCAAAGTAATTTTTGCATTAAAAATAGTATTTAATACGGTATACCCCTTTTCCAAATCGTAATACTGACGATCAAAGTAGTAATTGTACCCACCATTGGTAGGCAAACCAGACATAGGATATTGCTCATAATTACCATTGTTATCATACATGGAAGCATATGGAGAATTACGCAACATATTATTATCCCAATAATTACTTCCAAGAGATACTTGAATATCTCCATCCGAACGGTCCTGGAAATTAACATTCGCTCCTACCTCCAACCAATCTGTAATCTTCGCATTGATTTTCATGTTAGAACGGAAAGCATTGTATTCATTACCCTGTACAGCTCCTTCATTATTAATGTAACCTAATGAAAAGTAATAATTCACACGTTCAGTAGCTCCCGAAATACTTGCATTATAATCTTGATTGAAACCAGTGCGGAAAGTAGCATCATTCCAATCAACCATACGACCATTCAAAAAATTTTCCATCATCATCGGAGAATTATTGAATTCTAAACGACGGGCAAACAGACCAAGCATGGATTCACCTTCACTAAGACCAATACCACTGACACCTATATTGGAGGCCCATGCTTTCTGTTCTGCTTCTGTCAAGGTACGGGGGTCATCATAATAACCAGCTGGATATAACAAATTACCACTACCATCTTTTGCTTGATAGTAGTCATACAAACCATCCTCACCCTGTCCATACGTATAATACATTTTACGCCAGTCCTGATGAAATTTCAAATAACCAGCCGCATCAAAATAATCGCGATAATCTGATTTTCTAGAAACCGAAAGATTAGCACCTACATTAATAACCGGCTTACCCTCCTTACCTTTCTTTGTCGTGATAATAATGACACCGGCAGCAGCCTTAGCACCATAAATAGCAGCAGAAGAAGCATCCTTCAACACATCAATTTGTGCAATATCATCAGGATTAATTTCAGAAAGTTCACCATAAAAAGCCATACCGTCCAATACAATCATTGGGCTTGCATTGGTACCTAAAGAATTCTGTCCACGTAGCAAAATAGAAGCATCACTACCTTTAGCCGATGCATCATAACCTATTTGCAATCCTGGTGTACCGCGCAAAACATCTTGAACAGAAGTCGGATTTTGATCAGCAATCTTGGAAGGGTTAATTTGTACTACCGAACCTGTCAAGTCTTTCTTACGCATTGTACCGTAACCTACCACTACCACTTCTTCCAACATTTCGCTGTCCTCAATCAATGTTAAATTTATTGGTTGTCCTGCTACAGTTTTCATTTCTATCGTCTTATAACCAATATAAGAGATTATTAGTGTAGTGCCAGGAATTACATTCAACGTAAATCTACCATCAAAATCGGTAATTGTACCATTCGTAGTCCCCTTCTCTAGCACACTAGCACCAATTACAGGTTCCCCCGTAGCATCTTTAATAACTCCTGAAACGGATTGTTTTTGTTGCTGAGCAGTTTGAGCAAAAATCATAATCTCTTCAGCCATAACACTAATTGGCTGAGTTACAATGAAACCTGTGCAAAGCAGCAAAGCCATCATAGCCTTTCGATTTCTTTTAAACGAATTTTCTTTCATCGTCTTTCTTTTATAATTAGATTTAATTAAGGTAATAAACTCTCATTCCTAACTCCGAATTGTATATAAAGCATCCGGACCAAACCTGCAAAGAACCTAAGTCTATGTTTTCATAAGCATTAGAATTTTTAATCTGTCCTAAATTCCGCAGCATTTTAGTTTAACTTATTTTATAAGTACCTGAGCAACAAAAAGTTGCTCAGGATTTTGCCATGTCAGATTTT
>OMBQ01002070.1_pt1 | contig 13709 bp, 10 predicted proteins | sample 1674311 | NCBI WGS metagenome assembly OMBQ01 (sample SAMEA103958160, study PRJEB25191) | human gut metagenome | biome: human-associated habitat [ENVO:00009003]; feature: intestine environment [ENVO:2100002]; material: feces | place: Germany | collected 2013/2015 | reverse complement strand
CGTCATGCATCCCTGATAAAGAGGATCATCTTCATCATGTTCCAGAATATCGATATTGCGGACAGTTATGTTTTCTACTGTCTCTCCCACTTCATCCGCCGAATTGCCATGTCCGCCGATATTGACAGGGTGTGCAATATCAGCCCAAAGGATAGAGTTCTGTAAAGTGATATTTTTACTTCCGCCGTAATAATTCCAACGATGTGCATAAACAGCAATGCAGTCATCACTATTACGCATAAACACATTGTCTATCAATACATCGTGACAGCACATCATGTCGATGCCATCGCTCCAACCTTTACAACTGAATGATTTCAGGTTCTTGATTGTCACCCCCTCAGCACCTCCGCCAAATACGGTATAATGATCAGGATTGACCACTGTTATGCCATCTATCACTATATTTTTAGAATCAGTGATTTCAATACCACGAACAGGATGGTCCAAAATGCCACGCCCAATGATCCGTACATTCTCCACTTTATCCAGCAGCAACTTCGCTTTCACAACAGCTCCCGGTGCCAGATAAACCGTCGTATTGCCTGGTATTCTTATCTGATTGTTCGGCAGATCTTTGGGACGATGCACTCCCGGCCCGAAATACATCACTCCTTTCTCTTCTTCCGAGTAAGTCTCCGTTTCCATCGGATTGGCAAAAAGATGGAGATTATGCAGGCGGTCGCCATTAAACTCCACAGACAGATACTGAGGTTTGTCCAGCGTAAACGTAATTACATTCTTATTCTGCACATACTGCACTTTCCTGGCCTGCGGACGGATATCGACCTCATGAATCATCCCATTATTTTTTTTCACCATCACTTCTACAGGACTGCCCATATCAAACTGTACCATCGAAGCATCCTGTACCCTATCCATATCTACCTGCACATTATACTCAAACAGATCTTTCCAGTCGCCCCCCGGCACACGGACACGAACCGTATAGTCATCATTATGAGGCATACCGGTCTGCAGTCCTTCGGGATAAGTCACTAATTGAGCCTGTACGGCCACACAGCATACCATAAGACAAAAGGTCAATAAATTCTTCATATTTTGCATTTTTCTTATTAGATACGTTGGGCAAACGTTTTTCACTCAAAAATAAGATGTTATCAACCGTCAACTTACAAATTAAATCAGTCTTTTCCGAATCTGTTCCGTTCCACCTCTTTTCCTTCATAAAAAAATACGACTTCATAAGATGATTTGTCATCCGCCAAGGCTGCATCCGGAGAGAAGGCCAGATACTCTACTTCATAAGGCTGCAATGTCTTTAGAGTCATCCGCCCCAAGCTATGGCCGCCACATATCACCTCCACTTCCGCCGGTTCCGATGCAGACAATCCAAAGTTTTGTATCTCCACTTTCAATTCCCCTTTTTCCTTATCAAACACAGGACGACGGGCAGAAAGCAAAGCCGGCCGGTAATTCACATAAGGCAGGCGGGCATAACCGTAAAGCATGTTCCCATTCCTGTGTTTTCCTATCATTTTGGGAGCAAACTCACCAGAGGTAATTCCACTTCCTTCGGCATTAAAAACCACAATCAAGTCTTCCCCCGAAACCTTGGTCTTCACCGGTTTGCAACCACGCCCGAAGTTCACTTCTGTAAACGAACCGAACCGCAACGACTTTACATCCACATCCGTTTGCGGATGGAACCCCTCTTCGGCGGCAATCTTCACTTCAATGGTACGGGTAGACGGAGTGATCTCCTTTTCATTCAAAACGGACAATAGCATCCCTTTATTCAAGGGAACGCTTATGTTCTTGGAACTATGTTTGTCATTAGGAAGGTCGTTCCATTTTATCGTATCAATCACGGCAAAATTCATTTGGACGGCACGCCCCTTCTCGTCCTGGAAAACCTTAGAACGCTCATATTTAAACCAACGCTCCACCGTTCCGTCTTTATGGAATGATACGCCCGGCATGTATGCTTCTCCCTGTTCCGTCACCCAATGTACTCCATCCTTGGAACGCTGGTAGAAAGCAATCCTGCCCAACCAGTCATTTACGATCAAGTGATATTGCAAATCATCCCTCCATACCACCGGATCTTCAAACCGGCCCTCCACGTCCGGGTAAACCCGTTTGTCCGTCAACTGCTTATAGGGTGAAAGTCCGTCTTTGCTGATCCAGACACCTCCACCGCGGCATACCATCAGATAAGAGCCATCCTGACGACGGGCAAAAGTCAGATTGGAGAGGCCTTCTATGATTTTACGGTCACGCGGGTCAAAACTGAACTTTCCATACGTCCAAACCTTGTCATCCACCCTGTCCGCTATATAATAACCATCAATAACATAGACCACGATACGGCCGTCCGACAGACGGAACGCTTCCGGATTATGTCCTTTTCCAATGGAATTCCGTATTTTAAAAGGTCCCGTGAGCCGGTCACTTACCGCATGAAAAACGGTAGAGTTTGACCAGAACATGTGACCTTTCGGAGAGTTCTCGGGCCAGCCACACACAAACAGATGATATTTGCCTTCCGTATCCTGCAATATATTTCCTCCCCAGAAAGAAACTCCGGGAAGCTCAATGCCATTATCCACATAACGGTTCAGCACACTGTCAGTTCCCCATATCCCCTTGGCCTGGATACCGTCGGGCATCGGAAGGAAACGGTCCATAAAACGTGCACCCTTTACCAGATGTTGCCATTCGGCAGGACGTTCACGCTCGGTTATCTGTGCATGTACAGGAGCAAACAAAAAACTCGCAGCCATTAAAAAGAAGAGCTTTTTCATCGTATCATTATTTTACACGTTAACAAATCGTTTATTTATATGCTCAAAAATAAAAAGATTAAGCTGACATAAGTACCAGCCAGCTTAACAAAAAGCACGCAAACCTTTGCGTAAAATAAACTTCCACCAAATTCTTCGCCTTACCCGCTCATTCAATAACCACGCCTGATACTTTTACCGTGCCCTTCTCATAAACTACAGGAGTTACCTTTCCATTCACGACAACCGCTTTCGGACGTTTCTCGCTTCTGAATCCAGCATTCATCTTCGGTTGACCATCCATCCACAATTTCATCCGCCCGTTTTCCTCCTTTTGAATCACAAAAAGCTTAGCCAAAGAAGAAAAGAAAGAAACATCTCCTCGTCTTAAAGCGCTTCCATAACAAATAAAGTGCTCTTTTGAACCGGCTGGTTCCATACCAGCCTCATAAGTGACTGCAAACATATAAGCGTCCGTAAACCATCCGTCCGCTTCAATCCATGAATTGCTATGCATCAATCGCCCGTCGGCCAATTGATTGATATAGAGATCTGTTATTTTTCCCTTATAATGAATACGAAGTCCTATCCAATCTTTGCCTTCCCGTCTTTCCATATAAGGAAGATCTTTCTGGTCCGGCGTTTCTTTCAAGATGATGGCGGTCAGCCCTTTCACCCGATCCACTTTTGCCGGCAAATGAAATGAATAATACGTTTCTGTTCCTTTTAAATCCTCCGTTGGAGCTTCTACTTCTTCCCAATATAAATCTTCGGGGTAATCATGTACAAAATCGGATTTCGCCAACAAACGGGGATATAGCAGACGGACAACAACTGAAGAATTCCCATTTGTTATATTCAGATCAATTCCACGTTTTTCCGCCTCTCCTCCCGGATGCCAAAGCCATTCAAAATGTCCCACATCATGAGTTTTCAAATCATCAATCATATAAATCACATCATCTATCCACAGGAAATGACGGAAATTACGACTAAACTGGTCTGAATACGGGCCGGTTCCATTGGCCAATACATATTTTACATTATCCGCATCGAGCAAATAATGTAAATACCCTCTCAGCATTGAACCATGATATTGTTGTTCACGCGACTGTCCTTTGCCATTGAAAAGCACGACATTGTGTGCCTCGCTTTGAAAAAAATAATTACGGTAACTGGGATTAGGATACCAGCAGTTTCCCGCATCTTTTATAATATCCACTCCTTTATGAAAGATGATGAACGAGTTGGCGTCCGCATGAGAATGATTCCATGTATGCCCCGATTTAACGGCCAGCATGGTAGCATCCTTCTCCCAGGAAGTACGCATCGTAGCCCACCCAAAATCTGCAAAAAGTTGTGATTTCTTTATTTCAGGCAACTGCGGCGCTTTGCTTAGATCGGGCGTATAGAGAAATCCCATCGGACGGTCGATAAAATAATCGTCACGGTGTTGCCCCTGTTCCACCTGATTCATATACCAAAGCATATTATCATTCCTGATTCCCATCGCATAGAGCAGCATCAAGGTACTTTCGGCAGTCACATTCTTATGGCTGTCACCAAAATTCATATTATATAGTATACCTGTACGCGGATAGCAGACATGCACAAAGAAATCGGACAATTTATCCAGTTGCGGAATTTGAACCGGCTTTTGTCCGGGATGGGTGTTCATCCATGCCAAACGAAACTGTAATGCTTCCTGAATCCCGAAATTGGCATAATTGAGACTTTCATACATCCCTCCATCGGCATCAAAGCTTTTCGGCTTCTGCTGCAAGACATCTCCGGCAAAGTCAAACCATTGGGGAAGAGCCTCATATACCACCTCCGCTCCTTGCTTTGCCTCCGGCAATTCGTTTTGTAAACTCAAGGCCAGTATGCCGCCCATGCAGGCACAAGAAGTCCACCAGTTATGTCCCATCGAATTCAACGAATGAATACGTGCCGGCTCCAGCACCCAGTCCCCCAGACACGGGTCAAGGGCCAACCGTTTCAATCCTTCCGCTATTTCTTTCCTCTCGGAACTTGAAAGGTCATTATAAACAGCATCATAGGCTATGGCAGAAAGGTAAGCCTTATGTGCCAGTCCCAAATCCGCTCTCCAGACAGGGATACGCGCCAGCATTTCTTCACTGCCCCACGTATCCTCCTTAATGACATCCAATAAAATCTCTTTCAATTTGTCAGCGTATTTTTTTTCATCTGTCATCAAATAAGCCAAAGCCAGGTAATCCGCCTTGCTTAGATTCTTTTTCTGTAACTGTTCATCTGCCGTCTTCTTTATAGAAGCCCATGCCTCAGCCATCTTTAAATCATTTACAATCCGTTGTTTCACCTGCTGAATGCGCTCCGGAGTATAAAGCAAAGCAGGGTGTTTTATCTTTTGCGCCTGTACAAAAGCAAAGCATAAAAAAATCAATAGACATACATATATCCGTTTCATATTTCTGTTGGTTTAATTATTGTTTAACGACATAGAAAATCACTTTCCGCTTTTCCTCAACCGTCTGTCTACATCCGCCGTCCTGACATTATCCAAAAGTACACCGGCGGAAGAAATGTCGTTGACTTGTATCCGGTCAAGCGACAAGTTCCCTACATTAACGGCAATTACCGGTATCCTGGGATCAGGCTTTTCCGATTGAAAGGTGGCATTGTCCACAGCTATACTTCTCACATTTCTGATAAACAGTCCATAACTCGGCAGATTCCCCCATACAGTAGGTTGCGGATAACCTTTCTCATCCTCTTTCACCTCCCGATGGGAAGACCAATATTGGTTCCGAAATACATTTCCGGCAGTATCATGCCGTTTCCCTTGCATATCATTCGCCGTACGGCAATTTCCTGCTACAAGCCCGCCTTTATTTAGAAAGCGAACATTGCTCAAATAAATATTCTCTATCTCACCACCGGGAATCCCCGTTATGGAAGAACAAAAATTACCGGTATCATAAGCGGTTACATTACTAATCTGTATATTTCTCATTTTTCCTATTGGAGGAACCGGAGCCTCATCTATATATTTCCGGCCTCTATTCGCCAAACGGACATACAAAGGACATTCCGTACCCTCAATTACGATATTGTCAATAGACACGCCATCCATTATTCCACCATCCACCACCTCCAAAGAAATAGCCGTAATACCGCTTGGAGTAGATTTTATAATGCGGTCCCCTTTATTGCAACTCGGTTTAACAATACAATTAGAAATGACAATATTCTTATATCCTCCGGTCGATTCGGTGCCACATTTTATAGCATTGGCAAAGCTGCTGACAATACAATTATTAATAACGACATCTTCACAAGGAGCCAGCCCCGTACTTTTCAACACGATTCCGTCATCGTCCGAATCGATGACACTATCAGACAAGATAAACCTGCGACAACCGTCAATATCTATACCGTCATTATTACCATTACAATGGTTGAAAACATGGATATGCTCTACAATAACATCTTCACAATCCAGATAATGTTGATTCCACAAGGCTGAATTCCTCATACTGATACCTGAGATACGTACCCCTTTACATGAAATAAAAAGGATATTGCGCGGCCTGCCGTCGGCATCACCCGGTACTCCGCCCACACGCCCTTTTCTGCCCTTTCCTCTCCCATCAATTACACCTTTGCCTGTAACGGCTATATTCCTAGCCCCCACCGCATAAATCAACGCCGACCATCCGCCTGCATCTTTCAAAGAGCGGTAAACTGCTCTCGGCTGAATAGGAAAATCAGCATAATCCTCACTGGCATAAAGGCAGGCACCGTTATCCAAATGAAGTTCTACATTATCTTTCAGAAAAATAGTACCTGTCTTAAATTTACCCGGAGGAATAACCACTCTTCCGCCACCCTGCCTGTAACAGCTTTCAATCGCTTCATTGATAGCTTTCGTATGCACCATCATAGTATCACGGGTGGCTCCGAAATCCAGAATATTAAATTCTCCCGTCCTCCCGTGCTCCTTCGTTTGAGCAAAAACATGGATGACAGAAAGACATAGATAAAGACAAGTCATCAGCTTCTTTTTCATGGTATTTACTGAATTATGATAATAACAAATCGCAACTTCTCCCTTTATATCATTCAATACGAAAGAGAAGAAATAAAGACTCAACGCGGAGCTGACTATTTCGTTATAAAAAAACTGCGTTCCACCGGTTCAGCCGTCTGTACCTGTCCGGCAATCCCGTACTGCCAGGCTACAACGGTGACTTTCACCGGAAATTTACTGCGGGGAGGAATTTTCGTAAAGACCAGCCTGTTATCTTGTAATTCCGCAGGGCCTTCCTTTACATAATAATATATGGGCAATCCACAATCAGAAACAGCTTCAAGAGAAACTGATTCCACTCCTTCCCTCACATCTTCTATCCCCGGAAAAAGTATATATTGGCGTTTTCCCTCTGTATTCCGATAAGGAATACGAATATTGAATTGTTGTACCGCACTCTTATATCTACTGTCACCCTCATTAGCGACCAACAGCCAGATATCTCCGGTACGCTTCGGATTATCCATTCCCATTCTATAAAAACGCACGGTAAAAGTAGTATCATTCACCTTTGCCACCGGACCGCAAATACGAGTAACTTCAATTCCGCCATGAGCATGTTCCTTTATCAGTGAGGAGCGTAAAGAGTCCGTATACACCCCTTTTACGTGAAAAGTCAGGCCATCGGCCTCCGGCCGGAAAGCGGCAATCACTCCGGCATGTTGTCCGGCATCATATTTAACCAACCGGCCTCTCTGCATAAATCCAAGATATTGCATCTGCTTACCTTTATATTTTGCATAGCGGGCTTCGGTCAGTCCGGCCATTTCTTTATCAAAATACCAAAATGCATCGTGCTTATCTCCTTTATAGTCCCGATAAGGAGCCGCCTTAGCCCTGTCCTTCTGCTCCGGACGCCAACGCTCGGCCAACCACCCTTCTTTCGGATTCAGTTTTTTCAAACGGACAGGCTCATTCAAAGAAGGATGTCCGGACAAACGGTATTCCAACGCTTTTCGCAGAAACAAAGCAATATAATCGGCAGTCTGCCCGGCCACATCAAAATGTCCACGTCCCGTATCACACAAAAATGAAATACAACTTTCGGGATACATCATCCGAAACGCCAAAGCAGGGTTCACCCGCGCCTCCCACCATTCATATTCTCCTTCAATCATCAATCCCGGAATACCATCTATATTACGTGTCCTACCCCACTCCAGATTCTCCCCGCCATAGCCACACAGGTTGGTACGGGGAGCATCTCCATGCAAAGAAATGACAGCCAATGTCCGTTCAGGATTCCAAGCGGCAAAATTCCACGGATAAGTGGCCATTGCCGAATGACCGACAGGAACTACAGGTATATGTTCCAACTCAGAATAGCCGCTGACTTCCGCCAGGTCATTCATCATCCGATTGAAAATCTCTTGCGTTCCTTTTGTCACATCCCATTGCTGGTCGATTCCGGGAGTGATCCATACCAGTCCGATTCCCATCCGGGACAATGCTTCCCGGAAACGCGGCATCTCGAACAGGGTTTCCTCACTCATATTGTGCTTTCCTACCATTACGGCACGCAACTGATGACAATCGGAAGGTATCCACAGGAAGGCAGTCGGTTCTTTGCCGGTTTCGGAAGAGATGAATCCTTTCAACTGTACGGACCATTGCCATTCTTGGGCAGTAGCAAACAAAGCACTGCACAATAACAATAAAGCAAATACTAATTTCCTCATCAAGCTATATGTTTAAATGAATATTTTCTTTTTAATACGCTCCACTCACGATATTCACTCAACACCTCATTCATTAAAATAAAAATCCACAGATACCTCATGAGGATACCTGTGGATCTTTTTAACCGAACATAGAATTACAACTGATGAACCTCTTCCAATGTCAATCCTGTAATTTCCATAATATCCTCTGTAGAGAGCCCTTTTTCTTTCATCCTCCGGGCATTGCGAACGACACCTTCCTTAATGCCTTCTTCGCGACCCTCCGCACGACCTTCTTCGCGACCCTCCATACGACCTTCTTCGCGGCCCTCCATACGCCCTTCTTCGCGACCTTCCATACGTCCTTCCATACGTCCTTCCATACGTCCTTCCATACGTCCTTCCATACGCCCTTCCATACGCCCTTCTATCTTTCCTTCCAACTTGGCAGAATCAAGAACATCATTCTGAATCATTAAAGCGCTGAGATGTTCATCGTAAGCATGACGTTCCTGAGGGGTCATTGAATAATATTTCAATTTTTCACGTGCCTCCCCCAATCCGGGAGCTGTCGTGTCAGGACGGATAATACCCGTCTTCAAATATTCTATCCATTCCTCAAGGGGAGTCATGGCCACCTTATTAAACTCATTCACACGGATAAGGAAATACTCAGGATAAATTTCGGAAGGCATACGAGGCACAATAGCATCCTTCTCCCGGGTACTGACCTGCAGGAAATCTCCCGTATGCACCCCTTTAAATATATTCTGCCCATGATAAAGATAATCAGTTCCATAACCGATATCGAAATAAAGGATACTGATGGAATATATCTTTTTAACTTTATAATAAGTTTCACCCAATGAGATATGCTCCGTAATGGCCTTGGCTACTCCATACAGGATACGCTCCAAATAATACAGTTCACGGGTATTTTGGATCTCGATGATAACAATCTCATTTTTACTATTAAGAGCCTTGATATCAACCCGGTTGAACTTATCCTCCTCCGTTTGCTGATTACCCTCGCTTTCCAGAATCTCCACTATATGGATATCATCACCTATCAGCACCGTAAGGAACCCTTCGAGCACACCAAAATTGGCTTTATGACGCAACAGGCGTTTGACTGCCCAATCAAAACGGATATATCTATCTTGTAATTCCATAAGAATATAATTTATTCATTTTCAATGGACAAAGATACGAAAAAGGATTGCTCTTAAAGAATTATTCCACTTAAATAATTACCCTTATTTTTTATTTCACAAATGCTGCATTCTCCATATGCTCTTCCACAAAGATACCTGCCCAATCCGGAATCTTATACCATTGGGGCCTTTCGGGCATATCATGCCGACATCACCTTACCGTTTATCATCAGGTTCTCGAAACGGATACTCTTTATCTTCCTCATTTCTTGAGAGGAACAAAGGAGCCTGTCTGATGGAACTCCTTATTTCCCCATGTGAAACAAGGAGTTCCAATAGTATAAAACAAGTTGTTTCTGATGGTGGAATCAACTGTTCCACACGTTGGAACACCCTGTTAACCATATAGGTTATCTGCATGAAATAGCTCATCGAGAGAACTACTTCATCCGTTTCTGTGTGACAGAAGGGTGACACTTTTTTTATCTGTCACAGTATTCATCACAGATTTAACACGCTGTATAACAAGGCATTGAAAAGTCATATGACAGTGTGACAGATATTTTTCAAAAGGTACTGATATACATATCTACACTGGAAAATCTTAGAAAGGCTGGAGTCGGGAAATCCCCGAACCAGTCTTTTCTATTTTATTAACGGTTAATCTCTACGTTCTACTCAATCATAATCAATTCCTAAGACATCATACAGACTGCCCGACTTTTACGTTGTTAAATCAGTATTAATCATTAAAATTACTGGATATGAAATTAGATGAAAACATTTTGAAGACCTGCCAAGGACTTGTAATGAACTGTCATTGTAAGATTTTAATCCTTGATGTATTAGGTGAACATCGTGTATTCCTTGTGAATGACGTACACCTTAAAACTCGTGAATGTCGTTATAACGAAGTTCGTGATGCGCAGGACATCACTACTCTCGTATTGAATGTCGGTCACAATTTTGCTAATGGCATGACCGAGCAGACCTTACTTGAACGCACTCAATCTATCCACAAGGAGGATTTCAAGTTTGGAACGGACAATTATATGTGGATTACGCGTATGGATTTAAATCGTTGAGAATATGAAGCAATCCGATGAAAAGCCAACAGTTGAAAAATGTAAAACAGAACTTGAGGAAATTGCAAAAGAAATGGGGCTTCCTATTGAAGACCCCAAAGTACCAGTTGAATGGTGTAAACGTGGTGGGTGGTATGATGATGAAGTCGCAGAAAAATTGATTACCCCTTTGTATTTCAGGAAATAATCAATATTCTATTTGAATAGAATTATCTTCATATTTAATCATATCATCATCAGTGCCAAGTTCAACATCTGAAAGATTTAAAACAACTCGCTTTTTATCTTTCTGGGTAGCATCTATTAATTCGCAATTGACATCTGTTACCTTGTAAATTTTAGATGGGCATACTTTTAATTTGACGTATGTCCCTCCCGTAATTTGTTCTTTCATAATTATTTCCCTATTAGTCTTGTTCAAATATAGGGAATTTACTACTTTTGCGCAAGCCTTTCGAGGTTAAACATTGTTGGAAAATAAAGGAAAGTGCCTTAATACTCGAAGAATCGCCAATTCAATAAAAGTACAAACGAGGCACAGAGGGCAACCTATATCAAGTGGGCTGCTCATCTGTGTGTTTGTACAAGCGTTTGGCGATGCTTTCGAGTTTACACAGGTGGCAGTCCACTTTCTTTATTATATAACGTTCTCATAGACTGTCGGGAACTCGAAAAATTCGCCATTATGAAAAAGTATTTCGTTCTACCAATTATTGTAGCAGTTTTAGCTATCGGATTGCAATCGTGTTCTAAGCCAAATCCTGAATCTATGTCTGAAATCGTACTTGAAACTATTAGTATCTATAAATCCGGTGGAGATTACTTAGGTTACATTGAAAGCCTTGAAAAGAAATATAAATGTGTTGATTATAAGGATTCCTTAAAGTTGGAAATTTCTTCAGACACAAAGATTGTTCGTAAAATGTTCACATCAGAAGATGAAAAGGTTAAAGTTCGGTTGACAGGAACAGAAGACAGTGATTGGCGTGACTTGGAGTTCATAATTTATCCTCTTACTGAAACATCTGAAAGTTATTCTGTGGACAAATGCTACAAGGAAATCAAGGAAAAGGCTAAGGAACACAATGTCTTCTATTATTCCCTGTATCTTTATAGATACGAAGTGCCTAATTCTGTTGGAAAAATCAAGGTAGATGATGTGGAAACTCCTTTTTTCAAAGGACTTAGATTTTATAACAAAAAACAATAGTACCGTTTTATTGCTTTAGCATCCTGTTAAAACTATTCAAATCAGCCGGACTAAGTTCCGGCTTTTTTATTAGTCCGTTTTTAGAGTCTATAAGCAATGGCAATGCCTCTGCGAGTAACATCTTAAAGCCTCGTTTGGTTTTCGCTTTAGACGATTTGTAGAGGTGATTTATTACGGTAAACTTGTAACCTTTACCGAGCCAGTCCCAAGTGAATACATATTGTTGTGGAATGTTCTCAATAGACAGGTCATTGAAATATGTATCAATAATAAGTTGTACACCCTCTGTCCTTATGGCTACTGCTTCATCGAACATTTCAATATAGGGGACAATGATTGTTCCAAGTTTAAATTCTGTTGATTCTTTTCTTCTTTTCATCTTAAGCCGCTGATTTTCTGATTTGCTTGTATGTATAACGTGTGTCAGCGCAGCAGAGGAAGCAGTTAAATCGGTCTGAATTGCTGATGTCCCTCAGATTGTACCTATACACGAACTCATCAACGTATTTCTGTAAATACTTTTTAAGCAGAGTTCTGTATGTCCCTTTGACCATACGCTTGAAATGCGTCCAAGCACCTTCAATTCTATTAGTCGTTATGCTGTCATAACTATATAGTTTCTTACTGTGGTCTACATAGTAACGTTCATAGCTTTTTCCGATTTGATTGTAGGCATCGTTTTCATCTGTGTAAATAATAGCGTTGGGATGTACAAATTCTCTGATAAATGCAGAAAGGGTGTTGGCTTTGGTGTCAGGTGTTACCCGTGCATTCATCAGATTTTCCCGTTGTATCATTCCAACGACAGGTGCTTTATCCTTATGTGAACGTCCCTGTGAATGAGGCACTTTCTTGTCCCAATGACGATTACCGTTTCTTCCACCAACAAGGGTTTCGTCTATTTCAACAGCTTCTTCTAAGAAGTTCTCATTGGCGAGACGCATTGCGTGACGTATTTTATGCAACATATACCATGCTGTCTTTTGCGTGACTTCTATATCGCTTGCAAGTTGGTAGGAGGAAAGACCTGTTTTGTGATTGGTTACGAGCCAAATGGCAATAAACCATTTACGTAAACTAATTTTTGTCTTTTCAAACATGGTTCCAGTACGGACGGTAAAGTTCTTACCTGTATTCTTGCAGCGATATTTACCGCTTTTCAATTTGTAGACCTTTGAAATTTTGTCAAATGGCGAAACGGGTTTGCCGTGCCAATTTATAGCTTCAAGATGTTTGATACAGGCTTCTTCCGTAGGAAATAATTCGTAAAGAGCCATGATTGATTTAGCATTAAGTTTGAATGGGTCTTTCATAAGGCTGTCCTCCAAATTTTAATGATGTTACAATTTACAAAAATTGATTGATTCAACAATGAGTTCACGGAGAAAATCTTGATAGAAATCTGATAACCTCCTGTGCATATAACGAAAAAGTTGAGGACGGAGTAACTCAATTTACGGTTAAATGATGTGAAGATGATGGAGGAAAGATACGTTATACAATAAAATAGCCTCTCCGTGGTGTGGAAAGGCTATCAAACTAAATTATTTGCTTAATTCAATATTCATATTCGAATATTTGAAACTTTGAAATCATTTCAAGAAGTTCGTTTGCTTCTTCTATTGATAGTTCTTCAAACATTTTCGGCACCTCCTTTCACACCGTGAAGATACGAAGAATAACCAAGAAGAGCAAATAACAAAATAGAGCCTTTCTTAACGATTGGCTCTATTCTATTTGGAAAACGTTAATAAAATAGAAAAGACTGGTTCGGGGATTT
>OMBQ01002054.1_pt1 | contig 13825 bp, 10 predicted proteins | sample 1674311 | NCBI WGS metagenome assembly OMBQ01 (sample SAMEA103958160, study PRJEB25191) | human gut metagenome | biome: human-associated habitat [ENVO:00009003]; feature: intestine environment [ENVO:2100002]; material: feces | place: Germany | collected 2013/2015 | reverse complement strand
GTACATTCTGGTTGTAAAAGGCGGAAACGATGACATTCACCTGATCGGAAAAATGGTTACCTTCCAGATCCAGGGTCTTTTAACCGCCTACAAGGAGCGCTTTGATAAGGACAACTTTATCAAGAACCTGCTGCTCGACAACCTGCTGCTGGTCGACATCTACAACAGGGCGAAGAAGTTACATATTGAAGTGGAAGCACGCCGCCTTGTATTTATTCTTGAGACAAATCCGGATAAGAACAGCGGGGCGCTCGAGAGCGTCAAGAGTCTGCTCGGTACCAAATCCGGTGACTTTATAACTGCAGTTGATGAGAAAAACATCATCATCGTAAAAGAACTTGCTCCAGGTGAGGATTATGCCCAGATGAACAAAGTGGCAGCCACCATTCTGGAAGCAGCAGGAAGAGATGAGGAGGGGAAAACCCACGTTGCTTACGGTACCATTGTCAAGGAGATCAAAGAAGTATCGCGTTCCTACAAAGAAGCCAGAATGGCGATGGACGTCGGAAAAATCTTCTCCGCTGAGAATGATATCTATGCATACAGCTCACTGGGTATCGGCCGTCTGATTTACCAGCTTCCGATCCCACTGTGCAAAATGTTCATCAAAGAGATTTTTGGCAACAAATCGCCGGATGACTTTGATGAAGAGACACTGACAACCATTCAGAAGTTTTTCGAAAACAGTCTGAACGTATCAGAGACATCAAGACAGCTGTTTATCCATCGTAATACATTGGTTTACCGTCTGGATAAGCTGCAGAAGACAACGGGACTGGATCTTCGGATCTTTGAGGATGCCATTACCTTCCGGATTGCACTGATGGTTGTGAAATACATGAACTTTATGGAAAATTTTGAATATTAAGATACAGGCGGTGGATATAGTGGCTAAGAGTGAACCAAGGAATAGAAGAAAAAAGAAACAGGGAAGCGGAAATGAAGATATTATTTCCATGACGAATGTGACCAAGTCCTATGCAACAGGTGCGCCTGCCCTGAATGGAATTGATCTGCATATTAAGCCGGGTGAATTCGTATTTATTGTAGGAGACAGCGGATCCGGGAAGTCTACCATGATTAAGCTTCTTTTAAGAGAGCTTGTCCCGACATCCGGTGAAATCAGTGTCATGGGCTATGATCTTTTGAAAATCCGTCATCGTAAGATTCCTAAATTCCGCAGGAATTTAGGAATTGTGTTCCAGGATTTCCGTCTTCTGAAGGACCGGGATGTCTATGAGAATGTGGCATTTGCACAGCGTGTGGTGAACCGCCCGACAAGAGTGATCCGCAAGCGTGTTCCTGAGGTTTTGCAGGAGGTTGGACTTGCAGGCAAATATAAGGCATACCCGGATGAGCTCTCCGGAGGCGAGCAGCAGAGAGTTGCCCTTGCCAGAGCCATTGTAAACCGCCCGGATATTCTGCTGGCAGATGAGCCTACCGGCAACCTGGATCCGAAGACTTCCGAGGAGATCATGAAGCTTCTGGAGGAGATCAATGAGCGCGGTACCACCGTTCTGGTAGTAACCCACAACAAAGAGATTGTCAATTCCATGAAAAAGCGTGTACTGACCATGCACAATGGAGTAATCATCAGCGACGAGAAAGAGGGAGAATATTATGAGGCCTAGTACGATCTGGTATACCCTGAAGCAGGGGGTCAAGAACATTAAGAGGAATTTCATGTTTTCCATTGCTTCTGTTATTACCATGGCAGCATGTATTTTTCTGTTTGGAATTTTCTTTTCCATTGTAAATAATGTAAATACCCTGGCACACAAGGTTGAGGAAGATGTGCCCATTACCGTGCTTTTTAACGAGGGAACTACCCAGGAGCAGATGGATGCAGTAGGCGAGCTGATCAAGGCGCGCCCGGAGGTGTCCAAGATTGAGTTCGAGTCTGCGGATGAAGCATGGGAGAAGATGAAGAAGGAATACTTCGGAGACGATGCGGAGGCAGCAGATGGATTTAAGGATGACAATCCTCTTGCAAACTCTTCCAACTACCGTGTATACATGAACAATATTGAGAAACAGTCTGAGTTGGTTGCATACATTAAGACCCTGGACAATGTCCGTGAGGTCAATCAGTCTGAGCAGGCGGCCAAAACCCTTGGCTCGATCAACCGTATTGTTTCTTATGTATCTGTGGCAGTTATTGTGATCCTGCTGATCATTTCCATTTTTCTGATTAGCAATACCATTTCTGTTGGTATTACAGTTCGTAAGGAAGAGATTGGAATCATGAAATACATAGGTGCTACAGATGGATTTGTCCGTGCGCCGTTTCTTCTGGAAGGTATGGTGCTTGGCCTGATTGGTGCAGGCATTCCGCTGGTGATCCTGTATTTCTGCTACAACAGTGTGGTAACTTATGTGTACACCAAGTTCAGCGTGCTGATGGGCGTTGTGGATTTCATTCCGGTAGGACAGATCTACCAGACACTGGTTCCCATTGCGCTGGCATTAGGACTTGGAATCGGTCTTGTGGGAAGTTTTATTACGACAAGAAAACACTTGAAGGTGTGAGAAATCTGTTTTACAATAAAGGCGGTTATTCGCATTCCGCCAGAGAATATGAGAAAAGATATGGGGGCTGCTGGAGAAATCCGGCAGCCTTTTTGTATAAAAAAGAGTGTGTGCTCGGGGTGGATACATTTAGGCAAATGATAGTATATGAATAGAACTTAGATAGCGAAAATGAGGAGAACGATAAATGGCAGATAAACAATTTATAAAGGGAGCCATAACCGGTGTGCTGTGTGCATCTTTAGCGCTGGGAGGCGGCTACGTGGGTCTGCAGAAAGCAGGGCGTGCGGGAAGCACGGTTTTATCCGATGTGGCAGTGCCCCAGAAAATCAAATACCTGGAGGATATCATTGATCAGAATTATCTGGATGAGGTAGATGAGGATTCCCTGAAGGAGGGACTCTATACAGGTCTTCTGTATGGCATTGGAGATCCCTATTCCCGGTATTACACAGGGGAAGAATATGAGGAGGAAATGCGCGATACGGAAGGCTCTTACTCCGGAATCGGCGTGAGCATCACCCAGAATTCGGAAGGCGGAATTCTGGTAGTGGACTGTTATGAGGGCGGTCCGGCTGATCTTGCGGGAATTAAGGTAAATGACGTAATTACAGCAGTGGATGGAACAGATGTGACAGAAATGACTCCTTCAGAGGTTTCCGAAATGATCCGAAACAAAGAGGACGGAATCTCTGTGCTGACGGTTTATCACCAGGAAGCAGATGAGCCGGAAGAGATTACGGTTACCATCAGCAATGTGGAGCTTCCCACGGTTTCTTATGAGATGCTGGAGGACTCTATCGGATATCTTCGCATTACGGAGTTTACCCTTGTGACGCCCAAGCAGTTTGAGGATGCCTACCAGGATCTTCAGGCAAAAGGCATGGAGAAGCTGATTGTGGATCTCCGCGACAATCCGGGCGGTGTGCTTTCTTCTGTGTGCGATGTGCTCCGCCAGATTTTGCCCGAGGGACTGATCGTGTATACAGAGGACAAATACGGGGAAAGAAATGAGATGAAGTGTGACGGGGATACGCCAATCGACATTCCTCTTGCCGTGCTGGTAAATGAGAATAGCGCCAGTGCTTCCGAGATTTTTGCAGGAGCGGTGAAGGATTACGAAATCGGCACCATTGTGGGAACAACCACCTATGGAAAAGGAATCGTCCAGAGTATCCGCCAGCTGTCAGACGGAAGTGCGGTGAAGCTGACCACAGCCAAATATTTTACTCCAAAGGGCAATGACATCCATAAGGTGGGAATCACGCCGGATGTGGAAGTGAAGCTGGATGCCAGCCTTTTGAATAAGACAGAGATTAGCCATGAGGAAGATAATCAGCTTCAGGCGGCAATACAGGCGGTTTCTCGTTGACAAAAGGACTGTGTTGGATTAGAATGATAAAAGATTTAATGTGGAGGAACCATAGATGAAACACAATTTTAAAAAAATCGAGCCGAAATGGCAGAAAAAATGGGAAGAGCAGCAGGCTTTTAAAGCTGTTGACGGAAGTGATAAACCGAAATTTTACGGCCTTGTAGAGTTCCCGTACCCAAGCGGTGCCGGAATGCACGTTGGCCATATCAAAGCATACTCCAGTATCGAGGTACTTTCCAGAAAGAGAAGAATGCAGGGATACAATGTACTGTTCCCAATTGGATTCGATGCTTTCGGACTTCCGACTGAGAACTATGCGATCAAGACAAACACACATCCCCGTGTGATCACAGACCAGAACATTGAGAAATTCACCAATCAGCTGAAGAGCGTTGGATTCTCCTTTGACTGGAGCCGTGTGATCGATACCACACAGGAGGATTTCTACAAATGGACACAGTGGATCTTCCTGAAAATGTTTGAGAACGGACTTGTTTTCCGTGATAAGACACTGGTTAACTACTGCCCGTCCTGTAAGGTCGTTCTTTCCAACGAGGACAGCCAGGGAGGCAAATGCGATATCTGCCACAGTGATGTTATCCAGAAATCCAAGGACGTATGGTATCTGCGCATTACCCAGTATGCAGACAAGCTTCTTGAGGGCCTGAAGGATGTAGATTATCCTGCAAACATCAAGCAGCAGCAGGTGAACTGGATCGGTAAATCTACAGGTGCTTTCGTGAACTTCGCAGTTGACGGAATTGATGAGACACTTCAGATTTATACCACCAGACCGGATACCCTGTTCGGTGTAACCTTTATGGTTATCGCACCGGAGCATCCTCTGATCGACAAATATGCTGACCGCATCACAAACATGGATGAGATCAAGGCATATCGTGAAGAGTGCGCCAAGAAGACAGAGTTCGAGAGAACCCAGCTTGTAAAAGAAAAAACTGGTGTATGCATCCAGGGTCTTGAGGGCGTAAACCCTGTAAACGGCAAGAAGATCCCGATTTACATTGCAGACTATGTAATGATGGGATATGGTACCGGAGCTATTATGGCAGTACCGGCACATGACCAGAGAGACTATGATTTTGCAAAGAAATTTGGCATTGACATTATCCAGGTTATCAAGGGCGGCGACATCGAGAAGGAAGCCTACACAGGCGACGGCGAGATGATCAACTCTGATTTCCTGAACGGATATACCAATAAGAAGGACTCCATCGAGCGTATGCTTGAGGAACTGGAGAAGAAGGGCATCGGCAAGGCTGGTGTTCAGTACAAGATGAAGGACTGGGCATTCAACCGCCAGAGATACTGGGGCGAGCCAATCCCGATCGTTCACTGCCCGAAATGCGGTGATGTAGCGGTTCCATATGAGGTGCTTCCGCTTCGTCTGCCGAAGATTGAGGACTTCCAGCCAGGAGAGGATGGACAGTCACCTCTTGCAAGAATTGAATCCTTTGTAAACTGCAAATGCCCGAAGTGCGGCGGCGATGCCAAGAGAGAGACTGATACCATGCCTCAGTGGGCTGGATCTTCCTGGTATTTCCTTCGCTATGTGGATCCGCACAATACAGAAGCTCTTGCAGACCGCAAGAAGATGGAATACTGGATGCCGGTTGACTGGTACAACGGCGGTATGGAGCACGTAACCAGACATATGATCTACTCCAGATTCTGGCATCATTTCCTGTATGACATGGGAATCGTCAATACTCCTGAGCCATATGCGAAGCGTTCTGCACAGGGTATGATCCTTGGTTCTGACGGAGATAAGATGAGTAAATCCAAGGGCAACGTAGTAGATCCGCTGGATATTGTAGACGAGTATGGTGCAGACGCACTTCGTACCTATGTACTGTTCATGGGGGATTACGGCGCTGCTGCTCCGTGGAATGACAGCTCTGTAAGAGGCTGCAAGCGTTTCCTTGAGAGAGTTGCTGGACTTACCGATATTATGACTGATGAGCCTGCTTCCAAGGATATGGAGGTTAAGATCCACAAGGCAATCAAGAAGGTATCTTCCGATATCGAGGCTATGAAGTTCAATACTGCAATTGCGTGCCTCATGACTCTGATTAACGAGATCTATGCAGTTGGCAAGATCAGCAGAGATGACCTTGTAATCTTCATCAAGCTTCTTTGCCCATTTGCACCTCACCTTTGCGAGGAAATCTGGGAGACCATCGGCGGAGAAGGATTGCTTTCCCTTTCCCAGTGGCCGGAGTACGAGGAGAGCAAGACTGTAGAGGCTTCCGTAGAGATTGGTGTACAGGTTAACGGTAAAGTCCGCGGAACCATCGTAATCCCGAACGGATGCGCCAAAGAGGAAGCTCTTGAGCTGGCTAAGAAGGATGAGAGAGTTGCTTCCTTCTTAGAGGGCAAAACTCTTGTAAAAGAGATTTATGTACCGAATAAGATTGTAAACTTTGTTGCGAAATAATCACGCTGCCAAGTTATAAAAGCTGTTATATAAGTAGTGCAGAAAAATCCCCATCAGAATGAACTGGTGGGGATTTTCACAGTTAGAGCGTGTTTGTCATTGTATTGTTTGTTTTTAGGAGAGAAATTTATATGGAAGGTCTCAGCAAAAAAATATATCTTGAGTTATCCGCGCCGACGGAAGAGGATTCCCGTTCTGACCAGCAGCGCATTCTGGAAGCATTGAGTGCGGAAGGGATAGAGGAGCAGGTTCATATGCCTGTCCACATTTTGCGAATGATATACCCACTGGTTGAAAATGCAAAGTGGAAAATCACAGTATCTCTTGGCTGGAATGGGGAAAACTGGGAAATACTAGACATAGAGGCTGGAAATCAGACCGGGCATCATTATGGACTGGCGGTAGATCTTGGAAGCACTACCGTGGTGGCAAGACTTCTGGACTGTGTTTCCGGCAGGGTGGTGAAGGAAGTCAGCTGCTTTAACCGCCAGATCCAGTGGGGAACGGATATCCTTTCCAGGATTTTTTACTGTAAGGATAATCCCAGAAAGCTGGAAGAAGTGCGGCAGGCTACGGTGGACTCCATTGTGGAATGCATGGATAAGCTAGACGCGCAGTGGTTGGATGAATGCAGGGCAAAAGAAGCAGATAGAAAAGTACAAAGAAAGACAGAAGAATGCGATAATACAGAAGTGGATGGAGCCAGGCGAGGCGGTGCTTCGTGCCGAGAAGATTCTGATGCCGAGAGTATTACTCGCAGCTGCGTTTCGATGGTAGTTGCGGGAAACACTACCATGATTCATTTTCTCCTTGGAATGGATGCTTTCTGCGTATTTTACACTCCTCATGCAGTTCATGGGGACAGGCCTGGCTTCCAGCCTGCGAAGGATTTGGGAATTCCGATAAAGGGGTACGTCTATTGCTATCCATCCAAATCCAATTACCTTGGCGGTGATATTATCAGCGGTATGATCGATACCGAACTGTACAAGAAGGAGGAAATCAGCGTTTTCTTTGATATCGGTACCAACGGAGAACTGGTGATCGGAAATAAAGAATTTCTTCTTTGCGGAGCCGGGGCAGCAGGTCCTGCACTGGAGGGCGGCGTGGTGAGCACAGGAATGCGGGCAGACACAGGCGCTGTAGATGAGGTAAAAATACGGGACGGAAAAATCCTGGTGCATGTGATTGGAAATGAAGACGGGGAATTTCAGAAAATGGATTCTGGCAATAAATCTGATAAGCAAGAGGCATTAAAGAATGGCGGAAAACCTCTGCAAATAGAGGCAAAGGGAATCTGCGGGTCCGGTATTATTGACTTGATTGCGGAGCTTTTCCTGGAGGGCTGGATTGACATCCGAGGGAAATTTTCCCCGGAGAAAAGTCCGCTGATCCAGAAAAAGGAGGGGCAGTGGTGCGTGGAGTATGCGCCTGGCCTGCATTTTTACCAGAAGGATATTGACGAATTTATCCGTACCAAATCTGCTGCGCACACCATGGTGGAAATCATGCTTCGGGAATCCGGGCTGGAACTTGACCAGGCAGAACGGTTCTATGTGGCAGGGGCTTTTGGAAAGCATGTATCCAAGGAGTCTGCCATTACCATCGGCATGTATCCGGATATGGACCGGGACCACATTATAAATGCAGGAAACTCTTCCCTGGAAGGAGCGGCAAAGCTGCTTTTGAACCGGGCACTTCTTAAAGATATTGACCAGATTCTGGAAGAAATGGTGTATATCCAGTTTGCGGAGGTGGAAGATTTCCTGGAGCTGATGGTAGCTGCACAGGCATTGCCTCATACGGATTTCCAGCGCTATCCCACTGTTATGAAGAAAATACAGGAGCGGCAGGCAAAAAAAGAAAATGTGATTTCTATAAAGAATGACATAAATGTTAAAAAAATTATAAATTATTAGAAAAATATAGTAATTAATAACAAAATCTGCTATACTTGTGCCAAATAAAAGGACAGGAAGTGGACGCAATGACAGAACCTAAGAAACCGCCTATTACCAAAAGCTTTGGCTATGCATTTGAGGGAATTTTTACCTGTATCCGCAGGGAGCGGAACATGAAGATTCACTGCGTGATGGCTGTGCTTGTGGTGATTGCAGGACTGATCCTGGGACTTTCCCCCATTGAATGGTGTATCTGTCTGGCTCTTTTCGGGCTGGTGATGGCGCTGGAACTGGTGAATACAGCGGTAGAATCAGTGGTGGATCTTGTGACCAGTGAGTACAGGCCACTGGCGAAAATTGCCAAGGATACGGCAGCAGGGGCAGTTCTTATCGCAGCGATTATGGCGGCGATTGCAGGTCTGATCATTTTCGTTCCCAAAGGACTGGCATTTCTGGGAATTTTGTGAGAATTCCAGATTTACAGGCAATGATGCCTGTGAGTTTTATGCCAGAACACCGGAAACTGTCCGGCATTTTTCACAGAGCAGAAAGGAGCATATATTATGGAACTTGGAGAAGGCATCAAAAAATTATTACTTGCAGGAATCGGTACAGCAGCAGTGACCGCTGAGAAATCCAAAGAGGTTCTGGACGAACTTGTGAAGAAAGGCGAGCTCACTGTAGAACAGGGCAAGGTCCTGAATCAGGAACTGAAGCACAACATCAAAGAAAGCGTTAAGAAAAATGTGAACGTTACTCTGAAGCCATCCAATCCGGATGAACTGAAAGATGTGCTGAATAAAATGACACCAGACCAGCTAGCAGCCCTGAAGGAGCAGATCTCACAGATGCAGGCGAAGGACGTGGATGCAGAGGGAGCAAAAGAAGAGCCGGAAGAAGCGAAGGAAGCTGAGGCAGAAGAAGCTCCTGCAGAAGAGCCAGAAGAAAACTAAGTAAAGGAAACAATAAGGGCAGGACCAGGCGTTTTGCTGCAGCCCGTTGGAAAGCGGTGCAGCATCTTCCAAGTCCTGCCCTTGAAGCAGGTGGACAGATATGGAACCGACAGAGGCAAAAAACACAGCCAATGAGAAGCTGACACACAACAAAGAAAATACCGGAAAAGAAGCCGGGACTGCCCCGAAAGAGAAAATTGTTCTTGAATCTGGAAAAAATTCATCAGACAAAGACAAAAACGGCTACAAGGAACGGCTGAAAGAGATTACAGCGGTTCTTCACAAGCATGCCATCACAAGAGGCGTTTCCCCGGAGAAACTGCGTCTGATCCTTACAGATCTTGGCCCTACGTTTATCAAGTTGGGACAGGTCATGTCCATGCGTTCTGATATTTTGCCCAAACGCTACTGCGACGAACTGATGAAGCTGTGCTCAGATGTAGAGCCCATGCCTTTTTCCGAGGTGGAAGAAGTGCTGCAGGAAGCTTTCGGCTGTCCGTGGCAGGAAGAATTTCAGGAAATCCAGAGGAAGCCCCTTGGCTCAGCCTCCATCGCCCAGGTGCACCGCGCCGTCCTGAAAACAGGGGAAGAAGTGGTGGTGAAGGTTCAGCGAAAGGGCATCTATGAGGTCATGGCCCGTGATATCGGTCTTATGAAAAAGGCGGTGAAGCTGCTGCCGCCGGTAAGCATCAAGGGTATGGTGGACTTGAACATGGTTTTAAGCGAGCTGTGGACAGTGACCCAGGAGGAGATGAATTTCCTTACCGAAGCTGCCAACATGGAGGAATTTTCCAGGAAAAACAAGAACGTTGCATTTGTGAAAACGCCTATCCTTTATCGGGAATACACCACTGCCAGCGTGCTTGTGATGGAATACATTGACGGCATTCCCATTGACGACAAGGAGACTTTGCTGGCAGGAGGCTATGATCTGGACGAGATCGGAAGCAAATTTGTTGATAATTTTATTAAGCAGGTAATGGACGATGGATTTTTCCATGCAGATCCCCATCCTGGAAATGTGATGATCCAGGGCGGCAAGATTGTGTGGATCGATATGGGAATGATGGGACGGCTGAGTGACCGCGACCGGGAACTGATCGGGGAGGCAATTGAAGGCGTGGCGCTGAATGACATCGGGAAAATCCAGGATGCAGTGCTGGCGCTTGGGGAGTTTAAGGGCAAGCCGGATCAGAGCCGTCTTTACACGGATATCCGGGATCTTATGGCAAAATACGGTACCGCTGATCTGGGTCAGATTGACATTGTGGAAATTTTTACAGACCTAATGGATGTGATGAAGGAAAACAAAATTGTTATGCCCCACGGTCTTACCATGCTTGCCAGGGGACTGACTCATATGGAGGGTGTACTTGCCGACATCAGTCCTGAGATCAATATGGTGCAGATTGCAGCTGCGCGTATGAAAGGAAATCTTCTGGAGAAAGAAAACTGGAAGAAGCAGCTGAAGGGGACTGGCAAGAAGCTGTATCGTTCTGTGCTTCGGGCGATTGATATTCCCACACTTGCAGCAGATTTTCTCCAGGGCTGTATGAAGGGGGAGACGAAGATCAATCTGGATCTGCATGCCTCTGATGATCTGGCATGGCTGATGCGCCGGCTGATCCGGAATATTGTGCTGGGGCTTTGGGTTATGGCGCTGCTGATCAGTTCCAGTATTATCTGTACTACGGATATGATGCCGAAGATGTTTGGAATTCCGGCGCTGGGCGTGTTGGGATATTTTGGAGCACTTGTGATTTTGATGTATTTGTTTATCAAACATTTTATGAAGAAGTAGAATTGCGGGAGCTGCTTTGCAGCGGAGCAATTCGTGGATATCATGTTAGGGGCAAAAGAATTTTTGACCCTAACATCATAGTATACGGGAAAGTTCAAAAGAATCGAGGGATTGGGAAAATGAAAAATTACAGAGCGGAACTGACTGGCGTATTTGGTGATCCTGTGGATGACAATCCAACTGGCGTAGTGGAAGAAGCTGCTTTTGCGGCAAAGAACCTGAATTACAGATATCTGACTATTAAGGTGCGGCCGGAAGACCTTGAGACGGCAATGAACAGTGTCCGTATTTTTGATATGAGAGGAATTAACCTTACAATGCCTCACAAGATTAAGGTGATTCCCTATCTGGACGAGCTGAGTCCCGCAGCTGAGATTATTGGTGCTGTAAATACTGTCATTCAGAAGGACGGCAGATTATATGGAGAAAATACAGACGGCAAGGGTTTTGTAACAGCACTCAAAGCATTCGGAGAAACGCTTGAGAATAAGACGGTCACCATACTGGGAGCCGGAGGCGCAGCCAGAGCAATTGCGGTAGAGTGTGCGTTAAATGGGGCAAGACAGATTCATATTATCAACAGAAGCCAGGAAAAAGGAATGGAGCTTGCCGCCCTGATCAGGAGCAGAACCAAAAGTGATTCCGCCTATATTCCCTGGACCAGAAATATAGTAATCCCGGAAGATACGGACATTTTAATCAATGGTACTTCCATCGGTTTTTCACCGAATGTAACCGAGAAACCAGATGTTGATTATACATCCATTCGCCCCAACATGTGCGTATGCGATGTAATTTTCAACCCATGTGATACCCTGTTCCTTAAGGTAGCCCAAAAGAACGGCGCCAAAACCGTAAACGGCCTTGGCATGCTGGTGCAGCAAGCCGCCCTCAACTTCACCCTCTGGACCGGAGAGGAAGCTCCGGTGGAAGTTATGGAAGAGGCGCTGCGGAAAGAATTTTGAGAAGATTATAAAAAGGCGATCAAAAATAGAACCAGAAAATGACAGTCCAAAACTGTTGTTTCCTGGTTCTATTTTTACGAACTATTCTATAAGAAAAATTCTAAAGCTGATTCTATATTACACTCAGCCAGCGGCTCTGCCTTACTGCAGTTTCTTCCCCTGCTCGAATTTCGGTTCGCAGGTGAGTTCGATGCCAAGCTTGCGGAAGGAGAGGATATCCACGGAGGAAAGCATAACGGAGGTATGTGCCTGGCAGCCTTTCAGCTTTGGAATCTGCTCGAGGGCAAGGCGGGCATCCGGGTTGGTAGCTGCGCTGATGGAAAGGGCGATCATAGTCTCATCCATATGCAGTCTTGGGTTCTTGCTTCCAAGGTAGTTTGTCTTCAGCTCCTGGATCGGATGAATGGCATCCGGAGAGATTACATGCACTGCATGGTCGATTCCTGCAAGCTCCTTCAGAGCATTCAGAAGAAGAGCAGAAGATGCGCCAAGAAGATCAGAAGTCTTTCCTGTGATCACTCTTCCGTCATCAAGCTCCATAGCAGCAGCCGGAGCACCAGCAGCCTTCTCCAGTTCAAGCGAAGCCGGAACAACCTTGCGGTCTTCCAATGCAGCATGAGCCTGCTTCAGAAGAAGCTCAATCTTGTAAACCTCCTCCTCAGTGCCGGTGCCTGCAATCAGAGCATCCATGCCTTTGTAATATCTGCGGATAATTTCCTGACGGGATGCCTCCTGGCAGACTTCATCGTCTATAATGCAGTTTCCTGCCATATTTACACCCATATCTGTAGGTGATTTGTACGGGCACTCACCCATAATTTTCTCAAACATAGCCTGTACAACCGGGAAAATCTCAACATCACGGTTATAGTTAACTGTGGTAACGCCATAGGCATCCAGATGGAAAGGATCGATCATATTTACGTCATTTAAGTCAGCTGTAGCAGCCTCATAAGCAAGGTTCACCGGATGCTTCAGCGGGATATTCCAGATTGGGAAAGTCTCGAATTTGGCGTAGCCTGCGCTGACGCCTCTCTTATATTCATGATAAAGCTGGGAAAGACAGGTGGCCATTTTTCCGCTTCCAGGTCCTGGTGCTGTGATCACAACGAGGGGGCGGGTGGTTTCGATATAGTCGTTCTTTCCGTATCCTTCATCGCTTACGATCAGGGAAGTATTGCTTGGATATCCCGGAATATTATAAAGAACATAAACCTTAATGCCAAGCTTCTCCAGACGCTTCTTAAATGCATCTGCCCCTTCCTGTCCGGAATAGCGTGTGATGCATACGCTTCCTACATAAAGGCCTCTGCTGGTAAATTCATGCATCAGGCGGAGCACATCCTCATCATAGGTGATGCCAAGATCGCCGCGGACCTTATTTTTCTCAATATCAGGCGCACTGATGACGATTACGATCTCTGCCTGGTCGGAAAGCTGCATAAGCATACGCAGTTTGCTGTCCGGCTCAAATCCCGGAAGAACACGGGATGCGTGATAGTCGTCAAATAATTTGCCTCCGAATTCCAGATAAAGTTTGTTGTCAAATTTGCTGATACGCTCACGAATGTGTTCGGACTGCATTTTCAGATACTTGTCATTATCGAATCCAATTTTTTTCATTCTGCTTTTCCTCTCTCTCTTTCTCTGGTTCCTCATCCATTGTATTTAAAATAAAATGATGCCTGCAAAAAGCAGACAGTTTGCGGTGTGATATAAGTCAAAAAAACCACGTTCCTAGTATACTACAGTTTTCCCGTTAAAAAAAGTATCTATTTGATTTGGAAATGTAAATTTTTTTGCATCTTTTTTCTCAAAAATTCAGAGGGTTTTCACAATATCGCAG
>OMBQ01002034.1_pt1 | contig 13958 bp, 10 predicted proteins | sample 1674311 | NCBI WGS metagenome assembly OMBQ01 (sample SAMEA103958160, study PRJEB25191) | human gut metagenome | biome: human-associated habitat [ENVO:00009003]; feature: intestine environment [ENVO:2100002]; material: feces | place: Germany | collected 2013/2015 | reverse complement strand
CTCCACGGAGGTCTGGTTGTCGGCGGCGGTGGAGAAGATCTGGCTCTTCTTCACAGGGATGGTGGTGTTGCGCTCGATCAGACGGGTGCACACGCCGCCCATGGTCTCAATACCCAGGGACAGGGGGGTCACGTCCAGCAGCAGCAGGCCCTTCACGTCGCCGGTCAGCACGCCTGCCTGCAGGGCGGCGCCCATGGCCACGCACTCATCGGGGTTGATGCCCTTGAACGGTTCGCTGCCGGTAAAACTCTTCACGGCCTCCACCACGGCGGGGATACGGCTGGAGCCGCCCACCATCAGCACCTTGGACAGGTCGCTGGCCTTCAGGCCGGCGTCGGACATGGCCTGACGCACGGGGCCCATGGTGGCATCCACCAGATGGCCGGTGAGCTCGTTGAACTTGGCACGGGTCAGGGTCACGTCCAGATGCTTGGGGCCGGTGGCGTCGGCGGTGATATAGGGGAGGTTGATGTTGCTGCTGGTGACGCCGGACAGCTCGATCTTAGCCTTTTCGGCAGCCTCCTTCAGGCGCTGCATGGCCACCTTGTCGCCGGACAGGTCGATGCCGTCGGTGCGCTTGAACTCGCTGACCAGATACTTCATGATGCACTGGTCGAAGTCGTCGCCGCCCAGACGGTTGTTGCCGGCGGTGGCCAGCACCTCGATGACGCCGTCGTCGATCTCCAGAATGGAGACATCGAAGGTGCCGCCGCCCAGATCGTAGACCATGATCTTCTGGGTCTGCTCCTTATCCACACCGTAGGCCAGAGCGGCGGCGGTGGGCTCGTTGATGATACGCTTGACGTCGAGACCGGCGATCTTGCCGGCGTCCTTGGTGGCCTGACGCTGGGCGTCGGTGAAGTAGGCGGGGACGGTGATGACAGCTTCGGTGACGGGCTGGCCCAGATAGGCCTCGGCGTCGCTCTTCAGCTTCTGCAGGATCATGGCGCTGATCTCCTGCGGGGTGTAGCTCTTGCCGTCGATATTCACACGGTGGTCAGAGCCCATCTCACGCTTGATGGAAGCGATGGTGCGGTCAGGATTGGTGATGGCCTGGCGCTTTGCCGTCTGGCCCACCATACGCTCGCCGCTCTTGCTGAAGGCCACCACGGACGGGGTGGTGCGGTTGCCCTCTGCGTTGGGGATGACAACAGCCTCGCCGCCTTCCATGACGGCGACGCAGGAATTGGTCGTACCAAGGTCGATACCGATAACTTTAGACATAATGATTGCCTCCTGATAAGATATATATAGATTGATTTTTTACGGATCGTTACTGCTGGTCCGGGTCCACGGGGATCACGATGGAAGCGATGATATAGGCCAGCAGGCCGCTGCCGCCCATGAAGCCCAGCACCACCCAAGCCAGACGCACCAGCGTGGGGTCGATGTTGAAGTAGTCGGCAAGGCCGGAGCACACGCCGCACAGCATTTTATCGTTGACGTTGCGATATAGTCTCTTTCTCTCCATGACGTTTCTCCTTTCAGTTGGCTACCTTGACCATGGCGAACCGGAGGACCTTATCGCCCAGCTGGTAGCCCTGCTGGAGCACCTCCACCACGGTGTTCTCACCGACGTTCTCGTCCTCCACGTGCATCACGGCATCGTGCTTCTGAGGATCGAAGGGCTGGCCCTGCGCCTCAATGCGGGTGACGCCCAGCTTCTCCAGCACTGCCAGAAACTGCCGGCAGATCAGCTCCATGCCCTGCCGATGGGGATCGCCCTCGGCGAACTGGGCAAGGCCACGCTCCAGATTATCCAGCACCCCCAGAAACTCCTTGACGGTGTCCGCCTTGGCGTCGGCGTAGACGTTTTCCTTTTCCTTGGTGGTGCGCTTGCGGTAGTTATCGTATTCCGCCGCCAGACGCAGATACTTGTCGCTGGCATCGCTGACCATTTTAGCCAGCTGCTCCATCTGCTCCATCTGCTCACGGGTGACGGTAAAGGTCTCCTCCTCGGCGGCCTTTTCCGCAGCCTGCTCCGTTTCCGGGGCGGTGTCGGCCTGCGGCTGCTCCTCCTGAGGGGTGTTCTTCTTTTTTTTCTCGCTCATGACTGTTCCTCCTTGGTAGGCGGCAGCTGCCGCTTTTCAAACATATGACTCAGACTCTCGGCAAAGCAGGTGAGCCGGGCCGCCACGGACGCATAGTCCATGCGGGTGGGGCCCACCACCCCTACCAGCCCACGCATACCGTCACCGATATCGTAGCTGGCGATGACCACGCTGCTCTCCTTCAGGGCGGCATCCACATTCTCCGGTCCGATGAGGATCTGCACCGGGGCGTTGCCCGACGGCACCGGAAGGTTCTGCTTGTTGTCCACCATAAAGGTCATCAGGTCACGGGCCTTGTCGGCGTCCCGATACTCCGGGAATTTCAGCAGCTGGGTGGTGCCGCCCAGATAGACCTCCTGCCCGGCGGCATCCTTCAGCAGCTGTCCGGCGTATTCGCACACCTGATTCAGCAGCAGGAACCACTTGCCGGACACCTGATCCGACAGGCTCATGAGCCGGGCGTTCATCTCCTCCGGCCCAAGGCCGGTAAAGTGCGTGTTCAGCAGGTGGCTCATCTCCGTCAGAGCCTCCCGCTCCACCGGCAGCTGCCAGCGAAGCAGCTGGCTCTTGACCCGGCTGTCCGACAGCATGGCCACGGCGATGAAGCTGTCATCGTCCACGGCAATGAGGTCGAACCGCTGCACCGTCACCGCCTGCGTGTGGTCCGCCACGGCATAGGCGGGGTAGCCCACCATGCTGGAGACCATCTGGCCCGCTTGGGCCATCACCTGATCCACCTGAGACATTTTCCCGGTGAGGGAGCGGCGGATGCTCTCGGCCTCCGCCTCCGGCAGCGCACGGCGCTCCATGAGCTCGTTGACGTAGAGCCGGTAGCCCCTGGCGGAGGGGACCCGCCCGGCGGAGGTGTGGGGCTGCTCCAGATATCCCATCTCCACCAGATCCGCCAGCTCGTTGCGGATGGTGGCAGAACTGATCCTGCCGGGCATCTTCTCAGCAATGGCCTTGGAGCTCACCGGCTCCGCCGTGGCCACATAGCCGTCCACCACGATCTTTAATATTTGCTTTTTTCGGTCTGTCAATTCCATGATAAAACTCCATTTAGCACTCCTATCTCCTGAGTGCTAAATGGAGTTTACCACCGCGGGCAGGTAAAGTCAATACCCGCAATTTTAATTATTTGTAAACACGTCGCTTACCAGCGCAGGCGGCCGCCCGGCAGCTGCTCCGGGAGCCAGCGCTGGCGCTGCATCACCGGCAGCACCGCCTGAAGCAGGAAGCCCAGCAGCAGAATTTGCAGCGGCAGATACAGGGCGTTTTTCACGGCGCTCTGGGTCAGGTAGTAGAGGTAGCCCTTGCTGTACAGGATGGCGCTCCAGAGGGCGCCCAGCAGCACATTCTGGATATTGGTGAGGAGCTTGGCCAGAATGATGCGCCGCCACGTGATCTTGGCCCGGTAGAAAAACAGGGCGTAGATCATACAGCCGGTGATGGTGGTCAGCATATAGCCGGGGAAATAGGGGTAGCCGCCGGAGGACAGGAAGAAGCTGAGGGTATCCTCGGCGGCGCCGAACACGATCACCGCCAGCGGGCCGCAGACCAGTGAACAGAGGGCTCTGGCCAGAAAGGTAACGCTGAGGGACAGGCTCTCGCCCAGCCGGATGGAGCAGTGGCTCAGGACGATGCAGGCGGCGATCATCAGGGCCATGAACACCAGACGGCGCAGATGCTTCAGCTCCCCGGCGGCGCTGCGCCAGTAGCCGGGAGACAGGGGATGGGGATAAAGCGGCATAAAAAAACCTCCTCTGATTTGGCAGACCGGACAGGCCGGACAGCCGCACAGAGGAGCGCCGGGGCTTACTGCCCCGGAGATGACCGCTATGCGGCAGCGGGATGCGAGATCTGCACTGCAAGGCGATGCCATTTCGTCCGGCGGACAACTCCCCGTTCCGCCGGCACTATGCCCCCATGGGGGCGACACGCAGATCCCTACTCTGCCTTTGTATGTGTGATGGGTTTAGTATAGCACATCGGCGGGAAAATGCAAGGATAATCGCCGAAGCGCCGCCGGTGGCGGAAAAAGCGAGGCGATTTCGAGGAAGTGTCCCGGTTTTCACGCCCCAAGGGGGCTGGAAACCGGCTGACACGACGGTGTTCCGAATCGCCGAAGCGCCGCCGGTGGCATACTTTTCCCAGCAGTTCTTTCTTTTTGTCTCCGACGGCATACTTTTTGTCAACAGCGACAAAAAGTATGCAAAAAACGCCGCCAGAAACCGATGGTTTCTGGACTTCCTTTCCTCTCAAGAGCTGCGTTCGTTATGGGCCGTAAAGGGGATCGACTGTGCAACAAACCCGCTGCCGCTCCCTCTCAGGTGAAGGGGCGTGTGGGTCTACCGCTGGGGGAGTACGGATCCCCACGACCAGTCTGCGGACTGGTCTCGGAATGACAGGGGGTGGCAAGGCGGGAAAAGGGCGCTCTCCCCGGTGGGGAGAGCGCCCTTTTGTATGGAAAAATATCAGAGTCTAACTTGCAGCGGTAGGCTTAGCCCTTGACCACGGTGTACCAAACATCGCCGTTGGTCTGAGGCGCAGACACGACCTTGTAGCCATCGGCCACGAAGTTGGTGCCGGCACCCTCGGCCGTGCAGTTGGACGGGTCGAAGTTCACGAAGGTACCGCCGTTGATGATGACCTTAGCTGTACCATTCTTGTAAGCGCTGTCCAAGCAGTTGATCAAGAAGTTGTAACCGTAAGTCGGGCTGCTGTACGGCTCGCAGGCGAAGGTTCCGCCGTTGATAATGAGGGTACCCTCCTGAACCTGCACAGCAGTACCGCCGCCGTAATAGTAGCCGCCGTTGATGGTGAGGGTTGCACCATTCCGGACGTTGATGCCATAGCCGCCGTTGACGCCGGTATCAATGCCGCCGTCCTTACCGGCGTTGATGGTGGTATCCGCATCGATGATAAGGGCGCAGAAGTTCGTATTGTTGTTGCCCATGTTATCGGGGGTGATGATCTTCTTCTCCAGATTCAGTGTGGTGGGCTGGGAGATAACGATGCGGGCCGCAGCCGTATCCTCAATGTTGTTGGTATGGATGTCCTTGGTAACAGCCACGACACCGCCGTTGGTCAGAGCCTCCTTCAGTTCCGTAACGTTCACCACAGGGTAAGCGGCGTTCTTGTCGTACTGGTTGGTGAAGCTATCGCTCTCCACGGTGTCCTGGGTGGCGTAGACGGTGATGGCGATGCCGTCAATAGACTCGTTCATGTACTCGTTGCCGGCGGATTCCTTCATGTGGCCCTTGATGGTCAGCGCCTCAGACGTAGCACCAGCGGACAGACTGTGGTCAGCGGACAGATCGGCGTCATTGATGGTCCAGTCGATGACCTCGTTCAGCTTGGCGCTGCCGTTGATGCCGGTGATGGCCACCTTGTACTTCAGGGCCAGCTTGCCGTTGTTCTTCACGTACACGGCAGGCAGCTCATAGGTGCAGCCCGGCTCCCACAGGACAGCCTCGCCCTCGGCAGCGTTGGCAGCCTTCTTGAACTCCAGCGTCTTGCCCTCCAAGCTATTGCCGTTTTCATCAACCAGTTGAACATCCAGGTTACCGGCCTGAATTTTGTTGACACCCGTGCTTGCGGTGTCGGTGAACCATGCAAAGGTAGCGCCTACCAGCATAGCCAGGCACAGAACCATAGCCATGACGCTGCCCAGCAAGGCCCGTTTGGTACTCTTGCGATTTGTCATGATATCTTCCTCCTATTTTCTTGTGTGTGACCGATGGGGCGTCTCAAGGGGAGTACGGATCGCCACAGCCAGTCTGCGGACTGGTCTGCACCGTCGTGTCAGCCGATTTTCAGCCACTTCGTGTCATGAAAATCGGGAAACATCCTCGAAATCGCTTTGCTGCGTCCTTCGCTGGCGGCGCTGCGGTGATTTCCGCAATGACATTTTTATATCATATCATTGCCAAAAATCGCAATTCGGCATAGGGATCCATATTCTCTTTGGAGCACCTCTTATCGTTTCAAGCGAAACGATAACCGCCCATGGGCGGTTCGGCACACTGTCTATATGCGCATATTAGCACTCCTTACGACGGACTGCAAGAGGATTTGATATTTTTGTCGTTTTTTACATAGCGGTTTTCCAGCCATAGCGGTTTTCCAGCGATTTCACACAAAGCGCCCCTCTCGCAGGGAGAGGGGCGCTCAGGCGGTATATGGGCAGGATCAGCAGCGGACCAGCTCCACCAGCACCTGCACCATTTTCTCCATGGAGGCCACGGGGACGAACTCATGGACGCCGTGGAAGTTGGCGCCGCCGGTGCAGAGGTTGGGGCAGGGGATATCCCGCTCCCAAGAGAGGCGGGCTCCGTCGGTGCCGCCCCGGATGGGAACGATCTCCGGCTCCACGCCCACGGCCCGCATGGCGGCACAGGCGTTGTCGATGAGCTCCATGTGGGGCAGCAGCTTTTCCTTCATATTATAGTAGCTGTCCTTCAGCTCCAGCCGGAAGGAACCCTCGCCCCAAAGGCCGTTGAGGTAGCGGACGGCGTTTTCCACGAAGGTCTTGCGGGCCTCGAACTTCTCACGGTCGTGGTCACGGATGATGGCGTGGAGCACCACCTCCGTCTCGTTGCCGGAGACGTCGGTGACGTGGTAGAAGCCCTCGTAGCCCTCGGTGTGGGCGGGAGTTTCCGCCTCCGGCAGCAGGGAGATGAACTGGTGGGCCATGAGGACGGCGTTTTTCATCTTATCCTTGGCGGAGCCGGGGTGCATGTTGACGCCGTGGACGGTGAGGGTCACGGCGGCGGCGTTGAAGTTCTCGTACTCGATCTCGCCCAACTCTCCGCCGTCCACGGTATAGGCGGCCTTGGCGGGGAATTTGGCGGGGTCGAAGTGGTCGGCACCCTTGCCCACCTCCTCGTCGGGGGTGAAGCAGACGGCGATGGTGCGGTGGGGGACCTCCGGGTGGGCCAGCAGATACTCGCAGGCGGTGACGATCTCCGCCACGCCGGCCTTGTCGTCGGCGCCCAGCAGGGTGGTGCCGTCGGTGACGATGAGCTGCTGCCCCACGTAGCGGCTGAGGAAGGGGAAGTCCTTCACCCGCAGGCAGCCGGTCTTGGCCAGCGGCAGGTCGCCGCCCTGATAGATGACGATCTGGGGGTGGATGTCGGCGCCGCTGACGGCGGGAGAGGTATCCATGTGGGAGATGAGGCCCAGCGCCGGGACGTGCTCCTGACCCGGCGTGGCGGGCAGGACGGCGTAGACGTAGCCCAGCTGGTCCATGTGGGCGTTCTCCAGCCCCAGCCGGGCCAGCTCGTCGGCCAGATACCGGCCCAGCTCCTTCTGGTGGGCGGTGGTGGGGACGGTGTCGGACGTCTCGCTGGAGGTGGTGTCAAAGGAGACGTATTTCAAAAAACGTTCGGTCACTTGCATGGTGGTTCCTCCTGTATCAGGCATCCCGCAGGATGCCGGTATTCTTTGCCTTGTATTGTATCACAGTTTCGGGAAAATACGAGACTTTTTTCACCGCCGGGGGAGATTTTTCTGCGGCGGCGGGGATTTTTGCTTGAGTAACGGTGGCGGGTGTGCTATACTGATTACTGTATGCGGGCGTGGTGGAATTGGTAGACTCGATGGATTTAGGTGCTGTCACCTCAGTGTAGGATTTTCGCGTAGGATTTGACCAGCAGCTTCTTGTCCAAGGCTTTCCATACGGCAAGGCAATTTATGCGCAGATACAAATCCGCGATTTCATCGCACTCTGTGCGCTGAAATCGCAGACTGACAAAGTCAGTCCCCGGATTTCGCACTTCTCAAATTCTTCTTTTTTATAATAAAAGCAGGCGTGACCTGTTTTTATAGATGCGGGTCAAGCGTTATGCTCCGCCTCGGTTCCTCACCGTGTAAAAATCAGAGGAGAATAAAATAGCGACAGGTAGTTCTGCCGCTCATATATGCGCCTGTGATGGAATTGGTAGACATGCGAGATTTAGGTTCTCGTGCTTTCAGCGTGTGGGTTCGAGTCCCTTCAGGCGCACCATGGTCGTTGGCTTGCGCTAACGACCATTTTTATATGCGATTGTCAAATGTGAAAATATGGTTTAGAATAAAATAAAAATAATCCAAGAGGTGATTTTAATGGAGTGGGCTTATTTTCAGCAAATCGTTACCCTGTTACTTGGTAGAATGGCAGTTTTTCAGGTGCTTGACGATAGGATAGAATTCACTATCGAAACCGAAACATTTACATATTTTCGAGAAGAATTTGATTCCACTATTGCACAGCTGAAAATGTACAGATATACACCTACACAGTGTTATTCACCTCGGGAGTACGAGGTGTTTGTAGAACCTGTTGAGCCACGTTATGGGTATCGAATTATTGACGAGCCCATTGAGATAAGTGATGACAGCTCTGCATATAGACTTGGATCACCTTCCGATGAATTGGTCTTAGCCTTTCTTTCTGGTATTCCAAGTGACTCTGTTCGCAACTATAGGCGAATATTATCATCTCGCATGATAAATGTTCGCACTTTGCGAAATGATGCTGGAGAGATTCACTTGTTGGATCTAATCAAAAAGGTAACTAAAATATCTCTTTCTTTAAAAATCTCCTTATCAGAAGGAGTATCTGCAGAAACCATGCTTAATCGTGCAACATCGTTTCTGTTTTCTGTAGCATATAATACAGATACCGCCGTCAAAATAATCCACTCTGTAAATGAACTCGAATTTGAAAGAGGTCATTTTTCATCTCGTCGTAGCACCAATTTGAGAAACCTTGAGTCTCCAAAACTTTTTTATAATCACGAACTCATTGAACAGTATAACCTGTCCTTAACTTCCGAAGATCCGTTTATCAAGTTTATCGGATACTATCATATACTGGAGTATTTCTTCGATGCGGTTTATACTGACGAATTGATTAACAGCGTAAAAGATATCATCCTACATCCTGGTTTCTCTACAAAAAAGCCTAAGGAAATCAATAAAATTATTGATACTGTTCGCAAAAAAACAAGAGCGAATCAAGATGCTTTCCAAGGCACAGAGCTCGAAGCGCTTGAACTAACAATAAAACGGTTTGTTTCTTTGGAGCAACTCCATGAAGATTTAGCAAATTATCGACCAGACTTGATTGCTTATTACAAATCCCATGAAATTAGTTTTTCGAATGGCGATGCGATTGATTTAGATAACTATACAAGCGATAAATTGCCTAAAAAAATCGCAGCTCGTATCTATAAGACCCGAAACGCTTTGGTTCATCACAAATCAAACACCGCCCGTCTTAAAGAGCGCGGAATATATCATCCATTCAAGGATGAGGCTGAGTTGTCAAATGAAATACCTTTAATGCGTTTTGTCGCTGAAGCCATTATAATCAAAACTGCAACTGAGATTTAATGTTGAATACCTCTTCTCCATATAGTTTTTCACTACAAGGCCTTATTGGCCACTCCTATTTTCTCCATCACAATCCCATCTATCTCCTGTTCCAGATCCTGTACTTTCTTCTGTAACGACAAAATGTGGGCGTCGAGGATTGGTTTCCTCAACGCCCACATTTTTTGCATCTGCGCCAGTTTCTTCAGTTCTTCCGCACTGCTCTCACGAGCTGCGAAAACGAGTTCCCACACCATCGCATCCAGCTTTTCCTCGTGGATACGGTGGGAGGAGCAATAGGATTTTCCATTCCGGTGATACCCACGGCACACATATTCCACACGGCTCTTGCCGTTCCAGCAGCGAATCATAGGAATGAACGTATTCCCACATTCCTGGCAGGTCAGCAGTCCCGCGTAACGGTGCTTGGCCTGATTGCCGTTTGCAGGGCGGGCCTGCTGTTTGAGCAAGCGCTGCACCTGCTCCCATTCCTGTTTTCCGATGATCACAGGAAAGAATCCCTCATGACGATACCAGTCGGTTTCGTCAATACGCTTGACCTTACCGTTGTTATACTCCCTGCGATGGTTGTTCAGCACACCGGTGTACGCTTCTTCCACCAAGATGTTTTTCACACTGGCATATGTCCACAGGAACTGACCGTCACGGGTTTTGTGCGTATGCCGGACCTCTCTGCCGCACCGTTCAGCCCGGAGCTGCGCTGGTGTCTTTCGCCCCGCAGCATTAAGCCGCCGGGCGATCTCTTTCTGCCCACAACCCTGCAAGTACAGAGAATAGATGAGCTGCACCGTGACCGACGCTTCTGCGTCTGTCTTGATCTGCCCCGTATTTTTGTCTTTCCAGTAACCGAAGGGCGGTGTGATCACGATGCCGTCTTTCTGCTTCTGGCGGTATCCCGCCCGGATCTTTTTGCCAATATCCTTTGCATAGTAATCGTTCATCAGGCCACGGACGCCGATGATCAAGTCATCTTCGTCGCGGAATGTATCAACGCCCTCCGTGGCAGAGATTACGCGCACCTGGTGTTCCCGCAGATAATCAATAAACAATGCGGTCTGGGTCCTATGGCGGCCAAGCCGGGATAAGTCTTTTACGATGACAGCGTCAATTTTATCAGCATCCACAGCCGCCGCGAGCTCGTCCAGCCCACGGCGGTTAAATTTCATGCCGCTTACATTATCATCGAATGATTGTCCCACGATGATATACCCATGCTGCTTGGCAAACACCTGGCAGATTTCTTGCTGATTCAGCAAAGAGTTCATCTCTTGGTCATCATCGTTTGATAGCCGTGCATAGAGCCATACCCGCATCTGTTATCACCTACCCCGCATAATAATCGCCGTAGATCACCGCACCCAGCCTGTCATAGTCAAAATCTGCGGTGGGGAAGCAATCTGTCTGCGCTCCGTTTTCGAAGACGTCCAGATGGTCACGGAAGGGCGCTTTCAGCCGGATCTCCAAATCCAGCCTGCCGTCCTCCTCATGAACGAGTATTTTCTCCACCAGTATCCTCAGATGTGCTTCTGACATTTTACCCTCTCGCAGGATGTCGTCGATCAGGCTGATGTCCCGCTTCAGCTTGGCCTGTCGGCTGCGGAGCATTTCTGAGATGTTTTGCAGATTTTCGATTTGTTTCTTGGCCTCCGCGATCTGCTCCTCGCGCTTGGTGATCATGCGGTCGTAGCGTTCCGCGTTGGCCTTATCCCGAATGCGTTCCATCAGGATCACCTCCACTTCTTCCTCCAGTAAGAGGATGTGTTCTTGCAGTTTACTTATTTTGGCACTGGCCGTGGAAGCCTTCGGCGTCCATCTCTCAATGAGCCATTCCATCCGCGACCAGTTTTCCTCATACATTTTCTTTGTCCGCAGGATCTCCGCGCCGATCAATCTGTCCAATGTTTCCTCGTCCACCATGTGAGATGCGCAGTGTTCCTTGCCATACCGATGGTAGGTGTCGCAGACATAGGCCACCCGTTCCCCGCTTTTCAGCTTGATTCGTTTTCCGATAAAGGTTCGGCCACAGTCCTTGCAGCGGAGTAATCCGCCGTACCGGAGGATACCGCGGTTGGTACCAGCACGGACATTTTTCTCTTTGCGTTCTGTAAGGAGCGCCTGTGCTTGTTCCCATATCTCACAGGTCACGATCATTGGCAGATAATTCTCATGTCGGAACTGCTCCTCCGGGTCTGTGAAGCGGAAGGTCTTATTGATCTTATTGCGCTCGCTTTTGTGGCAGATCAGGGTGCCGATATAGCTTTCATCTCTTAAGATTCGGGCCACCATCGTTGCGTCCCACAAATATTTCTTGAGGATGCCATCCTGGGTGTTGGGCAGGCGCTTATTTAGCAGTTCCGCCTGCATAAGCGCCGGCGTTTTCCTCCTCTGTTCATTCAGTGTGCGGGCGATGGCCTTCATGCCGTTGCCGCCGACATAGGCGGAGAAAATCAGTCGGACCGTTTCGGCGGCTTCTTCTACGACAACGACCTTTTTTGTGTTCTTATCCTTGAAGTAGCCGAAAGGCGGGATGGTCACAATACCTTCCTTTTGCTTCTGTCGATATCCGGTGCGGACCCGGCGGCTGCCGTCACGGGCATAGAAGTCGTTGACCAGACCCTTGAATCCGATGATGAGATCATCGTTCTCATTGAAGGTGTCGATATTTTCCGTTGCGGACAGGACCCGCACATCATGTTCTCGCAGATAGTCGATGAACAGTGCGGTCTGCGTGCGGTGGCGGCCCAGGCGGGACAGATCTTTAACGATGATCGCTTCGATTTTGCCCGCTTCGACCACCTCATAGATTTTGTCGATTCCCTCACGGTTGAAGTGCATACCGCTGACATTGTCATCGAAGGATTCGCCCACCACCTCGTGGCCGTTGCTGACCGCAAAGTTATATATGATTTTCCGCTGGTTATTCAGAGAGTTCAGTTCTTCATCCTCATCTCTGGACAGCCGGTAATAGAGCCAGACTTTCATAATCGTTCCTTTCCGCTATGGTGTGCCGATCATGCACGACACACCATAGCACACAATTTTTTGAATAGCTATCAAAACAAATCAGGCGACTTCTGTTTCTACTTTAGCAACAAAATCAGCGGGCTGATTTGTATATGGATGATCCACAGACAGATAGTCGTGGATCATCATTTTCAGGAAAGCGTCAAACTGATCGTCCGTACCCATATAGGAGTACATGACGCTTGCAATATTGGATTCTTTTCTCTTTCTACCCATAGCGTTCCTTTCTCCCAAAGTCAATTTGGGCAATAAAAATAGCAGACCTCACATGGTCTGCTGCCAGTCATAACTCACCTCGTCCTCGTGGTCATCAGCCTTGTGACCGAGGGCGATTTTCTTTTCCCGTTCTTTTTGCAGTACCTTTCTGTCGGTGTAGTGCTGTACGGGCATCACAGGGACAGCAGGCTGAAGCTGTTCCAGACGGTGCCCAAGCCCCACCAGAGCAGAAGCAGTGCTGCCGCCGCCATCAGCAGAGAGATCAATGCCGGAATACTGACGTGTGGCAGATGCAGTCTGGGAAGTCTGATTCTGTGCAGAGAAAAAGAATTCTCTTTCGGCTTCCCAGCCTGTTCGGTCATCTGCTCCAGATGCCGCACCGCTTTCAGCAGATCGTCCAGCTGCGTCCGCGTGGGAAGCTGCGACATCTGCCTGCTGATGCGCTCCAACAGATCCGTCTGCCGATCCGCATGATACCACAGTGCATCCAGATCGTTCATCATTTGCTCCCAGTCCGTTTTCGAGGGACACGCTTCGTGAGGTGGTGTCGGCGTCGGAAGTACTGCCTGCTGGGTGTTGCGCTGCTTGAGTTCTTGCAGAGACAATCTCTGCTCTGATTCTGAATTCATGCTCCATGGCCTCCTTGCAATACTTTTCCTCGTGCAGTTTGTTATCGCGGCATTTCATGCCGTCCGGGGTGGTATAGGTGATGTACTTGCGGCCACTTTCCCAGCGGACGGCATAACCCTCGGACGCCATCAGCGAAACGAAAGCGTCCCTGTCGGCGGCGTATTTCATGCACTCGTCGATGGTGTTCATAATCCGTAGTTTCCAGCTTTGGCCCTTCAGAGCCGTGTGGTACTCCGCGCCGCTCATGCCGCGGGCCTGCTGCATTGGCGCGTCAAAGACAGGAAGACCCATCTCCAGACAGATCGCATCGTTGCGCCGCATCAGCTCCTGCAGTTGTTCCTTCGCCATGTGCAGCTTTTTGCCGGTTTCAAAGTTGACGGAGTTGATGACGCAGTGGGAATGGATATGCTCGCGGTCGACATGGGTACAGACCAGCACCTCACAGCCGTCGAAGTATTCGGCCAGCCGCCGTGCGGCTTCGTGGGCCTGCCGTGGATCGACCACCGCGCCCTTCGGGAAGCTCTGCACCATGTGGTAGAACATCACGCCGCCGTCCTTGTGGTAGAGCAGCTTCGTGTTCAGGAAGTCATCGTAGACGCTTTGGGGCTGGCAGTTGATGCCGCTGACGAGCGGCCCGCCCTCCCATGCGGTTTTCTTTTC
>OMBQ01002029.1_pt1 | contig 13982 bp, 14 predicted proteins | sample 1674311 | NCBI WGS metagenome assembly OMBQ01 (sample SAMEA103958160, study PRJEB25191) | human gut metagenome | biome: human-associated habitat [ENVO:00009003]; feature: intestine environment [ENVO:2100002]; material: feces | place: Germany | collected 2013/2015 | reverse complement strand
TATCATAAAAAAATTACTCTTAATACTGTCTAAGATATCAAAAAAAATCGCTCTTACAAAAGATGATAATGAATTTATGGACGAAATCAGCATACTCATTGATAAAAAGAGAATACCGGAAGGAGACCCTGTGCAACTGATATTCAAGCAGATCCTTAGCTTTGAGTATGCAAGGAACTCTGATGATTAATAGACCTATTGTATACAGCGCAACAGCTCAGGAATTTGTAGATACATTCAATGGAGACGCCTCGCATTGGGATGGTACGTGCGCAGTGCGTAAAGCCTTCCGAAAAGAAGTTAGAGATTATCATCGCGATGAACAAGAGTTCACATGTCCTTATTGTGGGAGATTAAGAGAAGAATTTCATGGTGGGCAATGGGATATTGATCATATTATCCCCAAATCTTCTTACCCACAATATCTCTACACCCCAAGGAATCTTGCTGTTACGTGCAAAGACTGTAATACGCATAAATCCAAAAAAAATCCACTACTAATTACACTCGACAGCGGAGCACCCTACCCTGAGAATACTGTGTCTTACAAAATAATACATCCGCATTTTGACTCTTACAATGAACATATTACGCTAAGAAAAGATAAAAAAGGTCGATCATATCATGAAGTAATTACAGATAAAGGCCGCGAAACTTTCCTTATGTGCAATTTGATTCGGTTCAGCGAAGTGATTTGTGGCACCTCTGAGTTTATTCCTGAGTTGGGAACTGAAATTGGTATCACTAATAGCTTTAGTGAGTCAGTTCAAGTATGGTTGGCGGATTATGACGATCTAAATCCTGTCGATGCGGAAATCGCCTTACAGGCTCTGATGCAAAAAATAAGCCTGCGTTGACACCTAGTCAATTGGAAAGATAACAGACAGTGTAGTGAAAAGTAGTAATGGGCGTGTTAAGCTAATTTTATTTAGCTATTTAGGGAGCGAAATGCTCCCGCTTATTAATATACAGTAAAGTTAGTGACGCTTTCATCTGGCAGTAAGAAAGCCGCAAACTTCCGCTCCTCGCTCATAGCGGACCTTCAAATCAGTTAGTTCGTCCGCTCTGTACCAGGAGCGGACATGACAAGCTCAACCCGACGGCAAGCTCACCGAGCATGACATTCTGCTTGCGCTGCTTTGTAACGTGCCTCCAGCTTATCCAAAAAGCCAAAAAGTACTTGGTTCATTTCGCTATAATCGTGCGCCCGGAGCGCTTCAGGCGTGTCAACGAAACGATATTCTGCTGCACGGCTCAGGTCTTTCTCAGAATGAGCGATCAGCCGCTCTACAACGTCCAATGTGAGCTCCATGTGGCACTGGAAACCAAAGACGCGGTCAGAATAGGCAACGATCTGCCGCGGACAGCCTTCGCTGTAAGCAATAATTTTGGCCTCTGGCGTCAAACCCGGCATATCGTTATGCCAGTGACCCACTGCCAGTGTTTTCCCAAAGTGAGAGAACATCTCATCCTTCCTGCCGTCTTCGGTCAATGTAATCGGGAATTTACCAATCTCTTTTTCCGGGCTATGAGAGAAGGGCGCGCCCAGCGCTTCACCGATTAGCTGTGAACCCAGGCAAATACCGATCACCGCCTTACCGGTTTTAACCGCGGAAGCAATCAGCGCCTGTTCCGCTTTAGCATTAAAGTGCGGGCACGCTTCAAGCGTTGTGTTCGGATCTTGCGGACCGCCCATAACGATAAGAAAATCGATGCCTTCGGCGTCAGCAGGTAGCCGATCGCCTGCATAGACGCGTGAGTAAGTTACATCATGACCCTGGTTTATTGCCCAGGTTTCATATGCGCCCGGGGATTCAAAACTTTCATGTACGATAAAGTGTACACGCATGAGGTTAAGCTCCTGTAATATCTTTGATGATCAGAATGATAAGTCACGCACCCATTGCCTAAGGCTCTTCTACGGGTGGTTCCAGTTTCGATATGATAATGGCAGGGGCTAAATCTGAAATGCCAGGTAGTATAGATAAAGCGCCAAGACATGATGAGGCCACAGGCTGGTCCAGTACTGCGATAAGCTATCAGCGCGGCGAGGCAGATCCTCCCCATCATCATGTTGAGGGGCAGCTACTCTTCGCCACCAGAGGGGTTATGCTGGTGCAAACAGAGAGCGACCGTTGGGTGATCCCTCCTCAGCGGGCATTATGGTTACCGCCTCTGCATATCCATAGTTACCATCTGCTTTCACAAACCGATCTCAGAGCGATCTATTTCAGCAGTAGCCTTATCGCAGAATGTACGAGCTTTACGAAGAGTCAGCAGGTGCATGTGATCACGGCTACGCCGTTAGTCAAAGAGCTTATCGCTGGGCTGTTCAGTGAGGACTACGCCAGACCGATTCAACGGAAGATAGCTTTGTTGCTTCTGGAAATTCTCAGCGAGGCTCCACCTTTAACGATGGCGCTTCCCATGCCGAATGATGAGCGATTATTTAGCGCGGCCAGATCGCTACTGGTCACTCAGCGCTGGGAAGCATCGCTGAGCGAGCTGGCTTTTATGTCGGCCATGTCGGAACGGACCTTTTCCCGCTTGTTTATGAAGGATACAGGCTTTAGTTTTAGAACATGGAAGCAGAGAGCCAGAATTTGCGCTTCGTTGGATCTTCTTGCGAACGGCGTTCCAATCAAACAGGTCGCTTACCAGCTTGGTTTCTCATGCCCGGCAGCCTTTACCGCTGCTTTTCGCTGCATTTTGGGGGCAACGCCGCGCGATTATGTGCCTTAAACCGGGAAACCCTCAAAGCGGTCTTTGAGACTGTCATGGGCATATTACCAGACGCAGAAACCCTGCGAGGGTAGGCGTATCCCGCCTTTGCTGTTGAGAAAGGTAGTTTAATTTGCACCCGACACACTCTCATTGATTAAAGCACGGAGTGGAGATTACTGCGGTCCACAGTTCTGACAAACCGTGAAAGAGAAGGCCTGCGTCAAGAAAAAAGGTGTCGCGATACGTTATGAAATTACCTTATGACAGACCTTGTGGTGATTTACGGCACCGGGTGGATTCCGGACGCTGTGAACCGACTCATTGCTACGAAGCCTGATTCTGCTGTACCTCAGGCCATATGATAGCCTGCACAACAATCACATACCGCCCATTAATGCGTCCAGGGGAGTACTCCCGGGCCCTTGACGTCCCCTGTGTGCCAAAAGCGGAAGTAGGCTGAAGATAAATTAGCATTGCTGTTAGTCGTGGGTTCTGCAGATGGGTAGAAATTGATAACTTAGGATGCAAGTTCGTCCCGCTCTTTCTGCAGTTTTCATCGAGGGGATATTCTCCGGAATAATTGTGCCCATATACAAAGATAGTTCAGAATCGGAATGAGTTAATAATCGGTACAGCAGGCGTTGCGCTCGGGCTGACAATGATCGACCACGAAAAGCAGGAAGTATTACTTTGTCAGTAATACGATATCCTCGCAGAAAAGCGATGTTTCCTTTCTGGCATATTAGCAACCCGGCGCGAACGTCGTTTTCATAGATAATATATACTTCTCTCTCAGAAATATGGTCACACAACTCTTCGTCATCAACTGCTACCAAATTGTTTGCAGAAAGTTCGCGAACTGTCTGCCATGTATGCTTATAGGCATCGCCCAGAGCCTGACAACACCAGTCAAAATCTTCGTATGTCGCCACTTGCAAAGTAAGAGATTTATCATTGAATTCAGGGGGTTCAGAAAAAGAGGTGGCGTATATATACTGGTCGGGAATACCCTGCGGGAAGGACTGGCCGGGTACAAGAATGCGAACATACTGAGCTCTGAGTTGTGACCATTCCTTACTAATGAGTTCTAATGCAGTATGATTTAGGTCAGAATCCATACCTACAATATCAATAAAAGGTTTGTTAATATTTCCGCCCTGATAACGGGGGCCAGTAAGAAATTGCTTTCCATCAATTTTGAGTTTTCGTTGTAAAAAATATTCCTGACATAATCCAATTTCTCTCCAGGGAAATCGCGCCGAGAAACTTCTGTCTGTACACATCGATTCCTGCTCTGACAACCATTGTTTTAGCCATGAACGTAGGGTAAATTCAGGCACAGGTAGCCTGGCATATTGAGATAGCATGTAAGATAGCATAAAAAATATTTCGCCCTTGGATGTAAAAATGTTCTTTATAAACAAATTAGAATAGCTCTACTCTCATTTTATTACCAATTATAGCTGGCACGTCCGCTCCTTGCTCAATGCGAACCTTTAGCTCGATAGCTTGTCCGCTCCGCGCCAGAAGCGAACAGTGTTATCAGTGGCGATTGATAAAAACGTCAGCCCGTTGACCTTTTCTCACAGCACCTCAACCACTTCAAATTCTTCTGCGATCAACTCCATATCCTTAGAAAAATGACCTTCGGAGCTGAAAAATCTCTGATGCTCTTTCTTCCAGTATTCAAGGCTTAAATCGCCTTCACCTTCTTTGCGGGCGAATGCTTCAGTCACATCACAAAAACGAACCAGCTGCATCGAAACCAGTCTGATCACGCAAACTGGAACATTCTGGCCATCAAGAATAATGTTATAACTCCCTATCCTCGGGGCAGCTTTTTCCTGCTGGTAAGAGGCAAAAGATCCGCAAGAGGCCGTTTTTATCCCTTTTTTGATCAGGTCAGCAAGCTCGTTAGCCAGCTCCGGACTGTCACCCATTTGCCAGGCATCTGCGCCGGGATACTTCTTTTTTATTTCCTCAACCTCAACCATGAAAATCCCTTCGTTATCGTCAATGAAAAGAAATGGCATACCTTTTTAACATGAGCGGTCCCAACATTATCAGCGATATCTTTCTTTAGATAGTGTGGTCCGTTTTTCGCTCAAAACGGACCTTAAGGGCATTGAACGCGTTTGCTCTGCGCCAGAAACGGCAGTTAACTTCAAGACGAACCATAAAGTCGCCTGTCTTATTCAGACTGCCAGTAAAGCGGTGAACCGAACGCGTCGATGTAGTAATCGATAATCGCCCGCACGTTCAGCGGAGGGTGGCGGGCATTCGGATAGATTGCCGCGATATGCTGTGGCTCCGTTTTTATGGACCTATCCAGCTCCGGCAGCAGTTCGACAAGCTCGCCGCTCTTTAGCCGGTCTCCAATCAGCCAGTCAGGAAACAGCACAATCCCCATCCCTCCGAGTGCGGCAATCAGCAGGGTTTCAGCATTATTCGATGACATCAGGGGCGAGACGGGGTAGTGCACCCATTCCTCTCCGTGCCGGCGCAGCAGCCATTGGTTTGGTCCTGACGAACCGCGGTAGACCAGGCATTTATGCCGGGCGAGCTCTTCGGGCGATCCCAGCATGCCGTGCCGGCGGATATAATCCGGTGACGCGGCAAGATGATAGCACTGCTGGCCAAACACGCGCGCATGAAATGCGGAATCCGTCAGCACGCCAATCCGAAAAATCACGTCAGCCGGCTCACGGTGCGGATCGATGTAATCATCAGTCAACGTAAGCTCAATGCTGAGCTTCGGATATCGCTCCGTCAGGCCCGGTAACGCGGGTGCGACATGGCGCTGTCCAAAGAATACGGGTGCGTTTATGCGGACCATTCCGGAAGGCTCAAGCGTTCTCTCGTTGAGTTCCCGCCGCGCCTCCTCCATGCTGCCAGTCATCGCTCGCGCATAGCGCATAAAAAGATGGCCGCTTTCCGTCGGGATTATCGCCCGGGTATTGCGGTAAAAAAGCTGCTGGCCGAGCACATCCTCCATCTGATGGATGACCCGCGATACCTGAGAGGCCGATATACCTTCCCGCCGGGCCACCACAGAGAAATTCTGCGTCTCATAGACGTCTATAAAAATCAGCAGGGCGCGAATACTGATGTTCCCAAGCTCATTCATTAATGCATATCCTGCACAGGTGTTTATCTCATTATGGCATTTTTCTCATCCATATTAAGCCGTAATCTCCTGCGCCTGGAGTACTGGAGATGATTGCTATGCAGCTAATATTGATTTTTATCGTCATTGCCGGAGGCATGGGACTGTCCATAGAGGCAGGATTGCTCGGACCATTGGGTGGGGAGGTCGGTGACCTCTGGGCGACCTTCAGCATATTCGGCGTGGGCGCGGCGCTGACCTTTCTGCTGATGCTTTTTTTCAGCCCGCGCAACAGCCCGTCGTTCTTTGCGCAACCAGCGTGGCAGCTGCTTGGCGGCGTGCTTGGGCCGATTTACGTCATCATCCTGACCGTGGTAACGCCGGCAATCGGCATCGCCATGACGATGATCGGCATCCTGGCAGGCCAGGTGTTCAAGAGCCTGATTATTGATCACTTCGGTCTGCTCGGTACGTCACGCAGGAAAATTGACAGTAAACGTATCATTGCGCTGATTTTCATTATTGCAGCGCTGGTTATGGTTGCACAGGGGTAAAGTAACATTATGACTATTATCATGATTCTGCTCGCCGTCGCCGGTGGCGCCATGCTGAGTATCCAGGCGGCTATCAATGGCCAGCTGGGCAGCAAGGTCGGCGTATTCAAAAGCGCGTTCCTGACATTTTCTGTCGGCGCCCTGGTGACGGGGCTGCTGATCTTTTTCTTCGAACCCAAACACACCCTGACGCTGATGGACGTGCCTAAATGGCAACTGCTGGGCGCAATGTTTGGTGTGCCTTATATCGTTATTATGGTACTGGCCGTCCAGCGTATTGGCGCGGCAGTTACTACGGTCGCTGTCATTTTTGGCCAGTTAACCATGAGCATGCTGATCGATAACTTCGGCTGGCTGGGCAATGCGTCGATTCCATTCTCGATGAGCCGAATCGGCGCCATTGTCTGCCTGGGTATCGCGCTGTTCTTCATTTACTCCAGCAGCAGGGCAAAAGCTGCCACGGCGAAAATCCCCCGCCAGCCATCGCCGGGGGGGAGTTGACGATTATTCCCAGCGTTTCAGCAGCAGACTGGCATTAACCCCGCCGAAGCCAAAACCGTTCGACAGCGCATAGCGCATCTTCTGCGGGCGGGCCTGCAGCGCCACCAGGTTCATGCCTGCCGCCTCTTCATCGGGGTGATGCAGGTTCAGCGTCGGCGGCACCACCTGATCACGCAGCGCCTGAATGGTGAAGATGGCCTCAATCCCGCCGGCCGCGCCTAACAGATGGCCGGTGGCGGATTTCGTCGAGGTAATGGCGACCGGATGCGCGCCAAACAGCGTTTTAATCGCCGCCAGCTCACCTTTATCACCGACCTGCGTCGAGGTGGCGTGGGCGTTGATATGGTCAATCTCGTCGACGGTCACCCCGGCCTGGCGAATAGCGGTCTCCATGGCCCGACGCGCGCCGTTCCCGTCTTCCGGGCCTGCGGTCAGGTGATAAGCATCTGCGCTGGTGCCGTAGCCGACCAGCTCAGCCAGCGGCGTGGCGCCGCGCGCCAGCGCGTGCTCCAGTGACTCGATCACGATAAGCCCCGCGCCTTCTCCCATCACAAATCCATCGCGGCCGCGGTCAAAGGGGCGGGAAGCGGCTTCCGGCTGGTCGTTGGAGGCGCTGGAGAGCGCCCTTGCCGCGGCAAACCCGGCCAGGCTAACGCGATGAATTGCCGCTTCCGCGCCGCCGCAGAGGGCAATATCCGCCTCGCCGCTGCGGATCATCCGCGCCGCATCGCCAATGGCCTGGGCACCCGCTGCGCAGGCGGTGACCGGCGCGCCGATGGGGCCCCGGAAGCCGTGAGCGATAGACACATGCCCGGCGGCCAGGTTGGCCAGAAAAGAGGGGATAGTGAACGGCGAGAGGCGACGCGGCCCGCGTTCATCGGTGGTATGTACCGCATTGGCGATCTCGCTGAAGCCGCCGATCCCGGTGGCGATCACCGTGGCGGTACGTTCCTGTTCGGCCGCAGATGCTGGCGACCAGCCGGCCTGGGTCAGCGCTTCACGGGCGGCGACCAGCGCAAACTCGATAAAGCGATCCATCTTTTTGCGCTCTTTCGCCGGGATGGTCGCCAGCGGGTCGAAGCCGTGCAGCGGATCGCTTTCAATGGACGGCACCTGGCCGGCCACTTTGCAGGGAATATCCGCGACCAGCTGCTCGCTGAGTCGGGTGATCCCTGACTTTCCTGCCAGCAGCGACTGCCAGACGTGCTGTACGCCGCAGCCCAGCGGGCTGACAATCCCCATCCCGGTGACGACAATGCGTTTAACGGAAACGCCCATAGTTTACTCTCCTGTAGTATCAGTGTGCCGGCGGCTTTTTCATCAAGGGAACCAGCAGCGCGGCAAGCAAAAAACCCATCATGATGAGGTAGAAAGCATCGGAAAAGGCCTGGGTTCGCGCCTCCCGCAGCGCCAGCGCGGAAAGATTTTTCAGCGCCGCCGTCTGCGCGGCATCCGGCGAGATCCCCTGGACGGTGAAGTTTGCCGCGCTGCGCTGAACAAAATCGCTCATTGCCAGGTTGGCGTTATTCAGATGGTCCGCCAGGCGGTTGTAGTGCAAATTGGTTCTGTCGTTAAGCACTGTGCCGCACAGGGCGATGCCGATGGCGCCTCCGAGGTTGCGCATGAGATTAAACAGCCCGGAGGCCAGCTTCAGGCGCGCGGGCGGCAGGCTGCCCAGCGTCAGGGTCACCGTTGGCGCGACGGCAAACTGCTGCGCCAGTCCGCGAAACGCCTGAGGGAGCAGCAACTGGTCCGCCCCCCAGTCATGGGTTATCGGGACGAAGCTGTACATCGACACCGCAAAGCCGATCAGCCCGGCCATCAGCAGCCAGCGCAGGTCAACGCGGTTGGCCAGCCACGAATAAAACGGAATAGACATGACCTGGAACAAGCCGGTGGAAAATACCGCCAGGCCGATCTCCAGCGCGCTGAAACCGCGCACGCTACCGAGATACAGCGGAGTTAAATAGATGGTGGCGAAGATGCCGACGCCTGCCATAAACGAGAAATAGCAGCCGAGGCTGAAAGTTCGGTCCTGCAGGGCCCGCAGATCCATCACCGGCTGCGGATGGCGGAGGGTGCGGATAACAAAAGCCACGCCGCAGAGCAGGGCGACCCAGGCGGTGGTCGTCAGGGTCGCGTCATCAAACCAGCCCCAGCGCGGACCTTCTTCGAGGGTATATTCCAGGCAGCCGAGGGACACGGCCAGCAGCAGAATACTGAGATAGTCGGCGCCGCGCAGCAGAGTGGGGTCGGCGCTGTCTACTTTCACCAGCAGCGGCACTGCCACCGCGATGTAAATCCCCGGAACAACGTTGATAAAGAACAGCCAGTGCCAGTTGTAGTTTTCGGTGATCCAGCCGCCCACCGTCGGGCCCAGCGTCGGGGCGAGGGAGGCCAGGCCGCCGATTGTCGCCGCGGCAATGACCCGCTGTTTGCCCTGAAAAAAGGCGAAAGCGGTGGTGAACACCAGGGGGATCATCGATCCGCCCGCCAGCCCCTGCAGGGCGCGGAAGGCGATCATACTCTGGATGTTCCATGCCCAGCCGCACAGCAGGCTCATCAGCGTGAAGCCCGCCGCGGAGGCGGCGAACAGCCAGCGGGTCGACATGACCCGGGCCAGCCAGCCGGAAAGCGGGATAATAATGATCTCGGCGATCAGATAGCTGGTTTGTACCCAGACGGTCTCATCGTCGCCCGCCGACAGGCCACCGCCGATATCCCGCAGCGAGGCGGAGACGATCTGGATGTCGATAAGGGCGATAAACATCCCCACACACATGCTGGCGAAGGCAAAGATTTTCTTCGCCGTCGGCATCGACAGACTTTGCGGGGCGGACAGCGCCTGAGCGGTGCTCATCGAGGGCTCTTTTCATTCACGGTAACGATCACCGACAGTCCCGGGCGCAGGACGTCAAGCTTTGCCCCGTCACCTTCCAGCGCAATGCGAACCGGCACCCGCTGCACGATTTTAGTGAAATTCCCGGTCGCGTTCTCCGCCGGCAGAATGCTGAAGCGTGAGCCGGTCGCCGGCGCCAGGCTGGCGACATGGCCCTTAAAGGTATGGTTCGGCAGCACATCGGCGACGATGGTCACCGCCTGGCCGGCGCGCATATGCGCCAGCTGGTTTTCCTTGAAGTTGGCGTCAATCCACAGGCCGTGCGCGGGCACCAGGGAGAGCAGCTGCGTGCCGCTGCTGACGAAGGAGCCGGACCACGCGCGGCGGTTGCCAATCACCCCATCGAACGGCGCGCGAATGTCGGTATAGCTGAGGTTCAGCCTGGCCATCTCGAGGTTAGCCTGGGCCTGCGCCAGGGCAGCCAGGGTTTGCTGCTGGCGAGCATCCAGCACCGTCAGCTGACGTTCGGCCACGGTTTTATCCGCTTTGGCTTTCTCCTGCTCGGCATGCGCCCGGCGATAATCGGCGGAGGCGTTATCGCGGATCTGTGCGGAAATCGCGCTCGACGCGGCCAGGGCGTTATAGCGTCGGTTGTCGTTAGCCAGTTTTTCGGTTGCCGCCGTGGCGGCCAGTAACGAGGCCGCAGAGCCGGCAATGGTCGCCTGCTGTAGCTGGCGGGTAGCCTGGATATCGGCCAGCGCGGCCTGCTGCGCCGCCACTTCCCCGGCGGCTTTCGCAAGGGCGGCGCGGTAATCGCGGTCGTCAATGCGGATCAACAGGTCACCTTTTTTCACCGCCATATTGTCCTGCACCGCCAGCTGCTGGATATAGCCGGAGACTTTGCTGGAGATGGCGCTAATGTCGCCACCAACATAGGCGTCATCGGTGGTCTGCAGAAAACGTCCGGTATGCCACCAGTACGCGCCGTAGCTCGCTGCCGCCAGCACGGCGGCGAGGGCCGCCAGGACGAGGACGCTTTTCTTACTGGCCAGCTTCATGGTTGGCATCTCTGTAGGGTTCAGGCTGGAATTTTTGCCCGCTATCGCCTTCGCGTTTGCGCAGCAGATATTCATGACGATATTGCATCAGCGGCGAGGCGGCGGGGCCCGGCACCATGGCGTATTTACCAGGGATAATCTCTTCCCCGGTCGCTTTATCCACCATGACTGGCTCCACGCGACGCTGGGTGGCGGTTTCCACCAGCTGCATCTGACGGCCTTCGGGAGCGAAATGGCGGTTACCCCATTCCGCCAGCGCCAGCAATACCATGCGAAAATCGCGGCCGCGTTGCGTAAGGTGGTATTCGTAGCGCGGCGGGGTGCTGCTGTAGCAAACCTTCTCCAGCAGCCCGTCGTCGACCAGCGCCTTCAGGCGGCGCGACAGAATATTGGGCGCGACGTTACTGCTCTTCTGGAACTCGTCAAAGCGGGTAAAGCCCGCGAACGCGTCGCGCAGGATCATGATGCTCCAGCTGTCACCGATGCGTCCCAGGCTACGGGCGATGGGGCAGGGAGCGTGGCAAAGCGGTTCATTTTTCATGTGCTGTCCAGTAACAAGGTGGCTTTTGCCAGCAAATTGACATAGTCACTATCAAAATGCAAGTGACTATTTGTGGCAGCCAGGGGAGAAGCCGCTGCCGTTCCGCTACGTCGTTTCTCCCTTTGAACAGTCTCCGCCGCCTATATCTGCCTGACCGTAATAAGAGATAACTATCGCTGATGGCAGATGAAACATTTTAATAATGATAAAAATCGATGTGCTGGGTAATGACCTTTATTGGGGGGTACGATATAAGGTATGGCGACACTCAAATTAACATTCTCATAACTTTTTAAGGTTAAATAAATGAAGCAGGTGGGTATTGTTGGCTGGCGGGGCATGGTTGGCTCAGTATTGTTGCAGCGCATGATCGAAGAAAATGATTTCGACGATATTTCAGCGCATTTTTTTAGTACCTCCAGTGCGGGTGCCGCTGGCCCGGTTATTAATGGTAAAAGCGACAAACTGAAAGATGCGAATTCCCTTAGCGCCCTCGCCGAAATGGATATTATTATAACCTGTCAGGGCGGGGATTATACCAAAGCCATCTATCCTGCGTTAATTAACTCTGGCTGGCAAGGGTACTGGATTGACGCCGCTTCGGCGCTGCGGATGGATGACAACGCCTGCATTATTCTCGACCCGGTCAACCGCGATAATATCGATCGCGCGGTGAAAGCGGGTATGAAACTGTTTGTCGGCGGCAACTGCTCCATCACACTGAGCCTGATGGGGCTGGCCGGGTTGATAAAAGCGGGTCTGATCGAATGGATGAGCGTAATGACCTATCAGTCTGCCTCCGGGGCGGGCGCCAAACAGGTGCGGGAATTCATCGCGCAAAGCGCGTATATCAGTCAGCACTTGTCTGCGGATGAACTGACGGTATCAGGTTCCGTGCTGCCTTTAGTCAATAAAGTGAGTGAGTTGATTAATAGCGCCGGCATGCCGGTGGAGAATTTTGGCGTCCCGCTGATGGGCAGCATCATTCCCTGGATCGACAGCGATCTTGGCGATGGAAACAGCCGCGAAGAATGGAAGGGCGAGGCGGAAACTAATAAAATTCTTGGCCTTGCGCCCGGCACCATTCCGGTCAATGGCTTATGCATTCGGGTCGGCGTAATCCGCTGCCACAGCGCTGCCATTACCCTTAAACTGAAACGTGAGGTCAGCGAAGCGGAATTTGCTGAGTTAGTCACCCATTCCCATCCGTGGGTAAACTATATCCCCAATAATAAGCAAGAGAGTGTCAGTAATTTGACCCCGGCTGCGATTAGCGGTTCGTTGCAGGTAGGAATTGGCCGCTACAAGAAAATGTCGCTAAATAATGAACCCGTCTATTCGGTGTTAACGGTTGGCGATCAGCTATTATGGGGCGCGGCGGAACCCCTGCGCCGCATGTTAAATATCCTGCTGGGCAAAATATAGTTACGGTCATCTGGGGAAAGCCCTCGCGCGCAGGCGGTTAAGACAAATGTTTAACGAAGCGTTTGCGAACCTCCTGTAGCCGTTATTTTCATAAAATTGATGCGCTCTGATTCTTTTTTCACTGCTTGAAAGCTCAATATGAGCGCATTGTTTATCGTGGGCGAGGCGCTCTGCGGCATGGAGAAGCTGGTGGCCTATCCCTGAACCCCGTGACGATTCCTCTATCACCAGCGCGGAAATTAATGCCCACAATCGGTTTTCATGTACCGGTAAGATAAAATTGATAACGACCACGCCACACACGGCGTTTTCTGCTTCAGCCACCAGCGTATACATCATACTTTGGGGTTCAGTGATGCGTTGTTCTAAGATCGCCGTCTCCGTCTGATAGCCCAGCTGCAGAAATAGCGTTTTCAGCGCGGGGATATCTTTTGATTCAGCATCCCTGATTAACACCATGACCATCGTCTCCTCACGTATTGATACCGGGCGGGTGCGGGCCGGTGGATAGCCTCATTCCCCCGGCCCGCGTCAGTGTACGCCACTCAGTCCATCAGACTGACCTGGGCGGCGACAATCCGCCAGCCGTAGGGAAAGCGCACCCACGTTTGCTGCTGACGCCCAAGGCGCGCGCTGCCTTCGCGGGTAAACTCGGTGCTGCATACCGCCATGTCCGCGCCAAAGGTGGTGATGGTGGTATGGCGCAGGTCGCGGGCCAGACCGGCGGCCGGGCGGGTGGCGCGAAAGGCGCGGATCGCCTCAATGCCATACAGATTTTCGCCGGCCCCCAGCCGCACGGTGCGCGGGTCATGCCAGAACAACGCGTCCAGCGCCTCGATGTTATTGCTGACCAGCGCCTCTTCATACTGATAAAACGCCGCCGTCACCTCGGCGAGGATCGCCGGGCGGTCTACATTGTCCAGATTGATCATGCTGCACTCTCCGCCACTCGGGCATCGGTAACGCCCATCGCTTCCAGCGCCCGCGCGGCGCGAAGACAGGCTTGTTCGTTAAACGGCGCGGCTATCAGCTGCAGGCCAATCGGCTTGCCGCTGGCGGTACGCAGGGGCACGGTCACCACCGGCAGCCCGAGGAAGGAGATCGGCTGGGTCAGCATACCCATGCTGGCGCGCACCGGCAGCGGCTGGCCGTTAATCACCATCTCCTCCGCGCCAATCGGCGTGGCGCTGCATGGAGTGGCCGGGGCAATCAGCACGTCGGCCTGACTGAACAG
>OMBQ01002015.1_pt1 | contig 14072 bp, 13 predicted proteins | sample 1674311 | NCBI WGS metagenome assembly OMBQ01 (sample SAMEA103958160, study PRJEB25191) | human gut metagenome | biome: human-associated habitat [ENVO:00009003]; feature: intestine environment [ENVO:2100002]; material: feces | place: Germany | collected 2013/2015 | reverse complement strand
GGTTTTCGATGGTTGGAAAAGAAAAAAACAAATTCGCGCGTTAGAAACGCTTGTGGATACCAAATATGAAAAAATGTATCGCATTGCCTTTAACTATACACATTCGAAAGAAGATGCCTTGGATGTGATTCAAGAAAGCTTTGAAAAGGCACTGAAGGCCATCCAAAAAGGACCCGATATTAAGGATTTTGAAGCGTGGTTCTTTCGAATTCTGCTTTCTGTAGCGACAGATTATTGGCGTAAAAAGAAACGAGAAGCTGTTCATATTGAAAAAGATGAACATGTGTTAGCCCTTTTAAATAATCCCCAACGCAGTTTTTTAGAAATTGAAGAAATTATTAATCAATTAGATAGTCCCAATCGTGAAATTATTCTATTAAAATTTTTTGAAGGATTTACGCTAAAAGAAATCGCCTTGATCCTGGATATTAACGAAAACACGATTAAAACGAAGATGTACCGCAGTTTGAATGAACTCCGAAGTCTATTGAATTAGTAAAAGAAAGGAAGCGAAAAAATAATGGAAGATTTTGTAAAAAGTGTTGTTAAAAACTTTTCAAAAGAATACCGCCAACAACCGTTGCCAACGGATCTACAAGCGGAAGTCAAAGCGCGTTTTCATAAAGAGAAAAAGCGGTACACCTGGCTTCGTTTTAGAAACCGCTCACTGCAAAGTAGTGTAGTGGTGGCTTGTGGCTTTGTCTTATCAGTCAATTTGTTTCCAGGTTTTAGTGAAGCAGCCCGCAACATTCCTGTGTTAGATAAAATTGTTCAATTAGTCACCATAAAAACGTTGACAGCGAAAAAACAGGAAAGTGAAGTAAACATCGATGTCCCTAAAATCCAAACATCCCAAGAATCTTCAGTAGCCGACACGCTCAACAAAAAATACTTGAAAGAAGCCCAAACAGAATTTCAACAAGTCAAAGGGCAATTGTTTGATGGTTCTCGTGTTTCAGTCACTGGAGATTATGAAAAAGTCGTGGACGACCGTCGTTTCCTAGTGGTCAAACGAACCTTCACAGAAATTAAAGGCAGCTCTGCGACGACAACGAAATATGACACCATCGACAAACGAGCCAATGTTGTCGTTTCACTCCCCTTAATTTTTAAAAATGATTTTTACATTGATGTCATTAGTAGTGAAATTAAACAACAAATAGCAGACCAAATGAAGAACGATAGCAATAAAATATACTGGTCCGAAAAAGAGGATGCCCCCAGTGATGTTCAACCCTTCAAAAAAATTAAAAAGGACCAACCTTTCTATATCAATGAAAAACACCAATTAGTGATTGTGTTTCCTCAAGGAGAAATTGCGCCTTACTATATGGGCACCCCTGAATTTGTGATCCCTAATCAAGTCATTGAGAATGAATTGGCAGCGCCTAATTATTTAAAATAAACTCAGTAAAAAACACGCGACATTTCTTAAAACTGTCGCGTGTTTTTTGCTGACCTAACCAAGTCAGTTGCGGTTTTACTGAGAGAAGCGTACACTAGAATTAAGCATAACAAGAAAGGGCGAATGGCAATGGAAAAATCAGAAAAAATTAGTATTTTACAAGATGTGGTTAAAATTAAATCTGTAAATGGAAACGAAGAAGAAGTGGCAATCTATTTACAAAATCTTTTGAAGAAATATGAGATCCCTTCTGAACTTGTTTCTTATGCACCAAATCGTAGTAGTTTGGTTGCTTATTTAGGTGAAAACCGAGAAAAAGTCTTAGGGTTTAGTGGCCACATGGACGTGGTTTCTGAAGGGGATGAAAGTCAATGGACTTTCCCACCATTTGCGGCCCATATTGAAGGAAATAAATTGTATGGCCGTGGCGCAACGGACATGAAAAGCGGCTTAGTCGCAATGGTTTTAGCAATGATTGAATTAAAAGAAAAGGAAGTTCCATTAAATGGAGCGGTTAAATTTTTAGGTACAGTTGGTGAAGAAGTCGGTGAGCTAGGTGCTGGCCAATTAACTGAAAAAGGCTATGCGGATGATTTAAGTGCCTTAGTCATTGGAGAACCAACCAATTATAACTTGATGTATGCGCACATGGGTTCAATTAACTATTCTGTTGTGTCACACGGAAAAGAAGCCCACAGTTCGATGCCGGAAGAAGGCATTAATGCAATTAATAATTTGAACGAATTTATTACAGAAGCAAACCAACAAATGGCGGAAGTCACAGCAAACTATGAAAATCCTGAATTGGGTCGAACGATTCACAATGTAACCGTCATTAAAGGTGGCACACAAGTGAACAGTATTCCAGGTCAAGCAGCCTTGCAAGGGAATATCCGTTCAATTCCAGAATTCAGCAACGACCAAGTCATTGCATTATTACAAAAAATTGTCGATGAATTGAACAAAAAAGAAAAACATCAGTTAGAATTAACGATTGATTACAATAAAATTCCTGTAAAAGCTGAGAAAGATTCTGCGTTAATTCAAGCCATTCAAGCCCAATTTGATCAACCATTACCATTAGTGACAAGCGCTGGGACCACAGACTTAGCTGAATTTACTAAATCAGACAATACATTTGATTGCGTTGTCTTTGGACCAGGTGTGGCCACTACTGCACACCAAGTCGACGAATATGTCGAAATTGATAATTATTTAGATATGATTGATAAATATCAAGCGATAGCAAAAAGTTATTTAAATTAAAAAAATGTCGCGCCTGAATCATAAAAATCAGGTGCGACATTTTTTATAAGGTTTATTCCACCACAGTCCATTCATTTAAGGTTTTGCCGTTCTCATCAACTAGCTCTAACCAGCTGTTTGTTCCAGCAAAATAGAGAAACAAGCCGACTTCATTAACGCTTTTTAAGACGATATCTTCCGTTGTGACAAAGTCTTTAAATTGGCCCTTGCGTTCATCACGAAGTTTTTCACCAAATCTAGCGGAGAAACCGACAGACCCGTCTTTATTTAAAGGGGCTTCTGGCATCATTGTCGCGCCAGCTTTAATAAGCATTTCATTGCGCTTTTGCCAAAAAACAGTTGCTTTGCTTTGTCGAGTATCAATATAAAAAGGAATTTGGCTGACTTCTTTTGTCCATTTGTGGCGTGCTTTGGCTGGTCTGGCTTTCTTCGGCGCCGGTTTTTTAAACAGAGAGTAGCCAAAACGTTCCAAGATAAAGGTGACTGTTTCTTTATAGTTAGTCACTGTCGCTACCGCACTTTTCGGAATTTTGACTGTCGCTGGGGTTGCTTCCAATGTTAAACCACTTTCTTTCGCATCATCTAGGAAAGCTTGCGCTAAATAGGCAAGTTCTGTGTCCCAAGTCGGTTTCAATAAAATCGAGTGATCAAAAGAAACTTCTTTATATGTAGCTTTTTCTTCAGCAAGTCCTAAAGCAACTAGTTGGTTATCTCTTAGCAAGAAAAGAATCGCTGCCTCTTTTTTCGGTAATTTAGTTGTTTGTTCAATGATTAAGTGGGCCTGATCGGCTAAGTCAATGAGTGTCTTTGTTTTTTTTAGATCAACGGTTAAATGTAAGTCCATGAAGTCTGCTCCTTTATCGTTAGTTTCTTCATTGTATCATGAAACAGCGTCTTCGTCTTTTAACGAGTCAGCAACCTTACAATATTGTTTGAAACAAAAAGAAGCTTTCGTGGTATACTTACTCACATACATAATTTTTAATGAGGAAAGTAGAGGAACAAGAATGAAAACACTTGGCAATATTTTATGGTTCATCTTTGGCGGCTTTTTTGGTGGCTTATCTTGGCTATTCGCAGGCGTGATTTGGTGTATTACAATTATCGGTATTCCGATTGGTTTACAATGTTTTAAATTAGCGGGGTTGAGCTTTTGGCCGTTTAAAAAGCGAGTCGTGTATAGTGATAGCGGCGTATCTTTGGTGGTAAATATTATTTGGCTGATTATCAGTGGACTACCATTAGCAATTGGGCATTGTATTAGTGGCTTGTTGCTTTGTCTGACAATCATCGGTATTCCGTTTGGGCAACAGTCCTTTAAATTGGCGAAATTAGCGTTAATGCCGTTTGGGGCCCGTGTTGTTTCAACAACTGATTTTTATTTTGAATAGTCAGAGGTTTCTCATTGACAAATAAAACGAAACAGCGTATTCTGTAAATGTAACAAATAACGTTACATTTAGTTTGGAGTGATTAGACATGGCCATGTCAACGAAATTAAGTGTTGCGATTCATATTTTAAGTTTGATTGAAACAGGTCCTCAAGAACAAGTGACTTCTGAATACATTGCTTCGAGCGTGAATACGAATCCAGTCGTTGTTCGACGACTAATGAGCCAGTTAAAAAAAGCCGGCTTGATTCATTCCATGCGTGGAGCCAATAAAAATACCTTATTAAAGAAACCAGAAGAGATCTCACTGTATGAAATTTATACAGCGGTTGAATTGGAACGAGAGATTTTCAATATTCATCAAAATCCTAATCCAAACTGTTCCGTTGGGGCAAATATCCAATCGGTACTAGAAACTGAATTTACTAAAGTGCAACAAAAAATGGAAGAAGAATTGAAAAGCATCACCTTAGCAGATGTGATTCATGAAATAGAAGTTAAGAGAGATAAGTAATCTCTCTACTTTTAAAGTATTAAATGTAACTATTTTAGTTCTATTTAAAAATGAAAGGATGATTTACATGAAAGTAGCAGTATTAGGAGCAACAGGAAAAGAAGGACAATTACTTTTAGCAGAAGCTAAACGTCGCGGGATGGACGTGACAGCCATCGTTCGTAATGCCTCAAAAATAACAGATGGCACACCGACCATTGAAAAAGATGTTTATCAATTAACAACAGAAGATATTCAAGCGTTTGATGTATTAATTAGTGCCTTAGGATTCCCTGATGTGCAAGATTTCCCCAAATCTACCCAGCATTTGATTGAGATTTTAACCAATCAAAAAACGCGCTTGTTTGTCGTTGGGGGCGCTGGAACCTTGTATGTGGACCCAGAACACACAACTCAATTAAAAGATACACCATCATTCCCAGCAGAAATTCAGCCATTAGCTTCGGCGATGGGCGAAGCTCTAAACTTATTGAAAGAAGCTCAAAACATCCACTGGACCTATATTAGTCCTGCAGCCATGTTTGATGCTGAAGGTCCTGCGACAGGCCATTATGAAGTCGCTGGCGAAGAATTAACAACCAATAGTCAAGGTGACAGCTACATTAGTTACGCAGACTACGCCGTTGCCATGTTAGATGAAGTGGAAAGTAATGCACACCCAAATCAACGAATTAGTGTGTATCAATAAAAGAAAAAAATCATAAATAAAGAAAGAAGTGAGAGATAAAATGTTTTATCTCTCGCTTCTTTCTTTATTTACACAAAAATTAATAACATTTAGAACAAGGTGTTAAGCCTCTTGCTTGGGCATCTGCCAACGTAGTTGCCGTATAGGTTCCATTTCCACATTTGCGTGCATGGTATTTACTGCCAGTTGGTGTCACAAGAACAGTTGCGCTTGTTTCTGGACCAGCATTTGCAGCAGCAGTCTCGACTTCCGCCGGCGCCTGTGCGGCTTGTTGCGCCTCTGCTTCAGCTTGCGCTTTTGCTGCCGCTTCGGCTTGTTCTTTTTGCGCTTTTTCAGCGGCTAGTTTCTGAGCTTCTGCTTCTTTTCGTTGTTTTTCTTTGTGGGCATCTAATTGAGTTTTAACAACGGCTACCCGTTTTGTTAAAGCTTGATTTGGGGAGTTTAAAGCGTCAATTTGTTTGACCGCTTCATTATAGTAAGCTTCATTGGTTGGTTCTTGTTCAGCTTTTTCAACAGCGGCAGTTGCACTGGCGACTAATTGTTCATTTTTTTCTTTTTCAGCGATAGCGGTTTGAACAGTCGTTAATCGTTGTTGAAATCCTTCTTTACCAACTGGGGCAGCAGCTACTAATTTTTCAGCAGTTGTAACTGCTTCATCAACAGGTACTGCTTCTTTGATTTTTTCAAGGCGATCATTGTATTCCTCGTATTCTTGACTTAATGAAGATACTAAGGTTGCGGCTTCATCATAGTTTTTCTGAGAAGGTTGTTTTTCAGCGTAAGCTAAGGCTTTTTCTGTTTTGGCCAATTCTTGTTCAGAATCTGTGATGCTTGCAATAAATTCTTTTGATGGTGTGACTTCGACTGATTTTTCAACTTTGGTATCTTTCTTCTCAGCCACAAAGGTGATTTTTTGCGTTTTTTCATCGGACAGTTTTACTTTGTAAGCAAACGTTTTGTCTTTTGTTTTTACTTCCTTGCCATTGGCCGTTAGTTTGCTGTTGCCGTCGTATTCGCCTTTGATGGTGGCTGAGCCATTGGCATCGGTTTCAACACTCTCTGCATCAAGTGAAAGCGTTGGGGAAGAATCTGTCGTGGCAACCCCACCAATAAATAGAGCGGCACTTGCTAATGCGGCATAGCCATATTGTTTTTTCGGTTGTTTCTTGATTAATGCTTTGATAGTCAGACCCCCGCTGACAAGTAACCCTAATAGACCCAAAAGTACTAATACTACACTCATTCATTTCTCTCCTTTCGATATAACGTTATTATACAATGTATTGTGAGAAAATGAACATTTTTTTCGTAATAATTAATAAATTTCCTGATAAAAAAATTATTTCCTGAAGCTCAAATTCTTTTGTAAAAATTTTGTTGTGCTAAAATGGAAAGTGAGTTTAACTACGTATGTTATTAGAGAAGGGGAAATCAATGAAAGCAGAAATCATTGCAGTCGGAACAGAGTTATTACTTGGACAAGTAGTGAATACCAACGCCACCTTTTTATCAGAAGAGTTAGCTGCGCTAGGCATCGATGTTTACTATCAGACCGTTGTTGGCGATAACGGCGGCCGCTTAGAAACGCTACTAACAGAAGCAGAACAAAGAAGTGATTTAATTGTCCTTTGTGGAGGGCTAGGACCTACAGAAGACGATTTAACCAAGCAAGTTGTCGCACAACATCTTCATAAATCATTAGTAGAAGATCAAGAAGGATTGAACCGCTTGCACCAGTTTTTCCAACAGTCTAAGCGGCCAATGACGGAAAATAATCTACGACAAGTGTTAGCCATTGAAGGTGGACAAGTTCTTCAAAACCCGACAGGATTAGCGGTTGGTTCTTTCGTAACAGAAGGCACAACAAGCTATTTGCTCTTACCAGGGCCGCCCAATGAATTAATTCCGATGTTTCAACAAGCGGCACGACCTTTATTGATTGATGCGTTTCCACAAGAAGAACAATTGATTTCGAGAGTCTTGCGTTTTTATGGCATTGGTGAATCACAGCTGGTGACCGAGATTCAATCGTTGATTGCGCACCAAACGAATCCAACCATTGCGCCTTATGCTAAGCCTAATGAAGTGACACTTCGTTTAACAGTTAAAACAAAAGACTTAGTAGCCGGCGAAGAATTATTAACAGCGACGGAAGAAAAGGTTTTAGCTAAAGTGGGAGACTATTTTTATGGGTATGGGGATGACAATAGTTTAGCCAAGGTAACAGTGGATTTGTTATTACAAAACGGACAAACCGTCACGGCTGCTGAGAGCCTCACCGCTGGCCTATTCCAAAGTACACTGGGGGAAATTGCGGGTGCTTCGAAGATTTTTAAGGGAGGCTTCGTGACGTATTCGCAAGAAACAAAAGAGAACTTTTTAGGAATTTCTCATGAACTTTTAGAAGAACATGGCACGGTAAGTGAAGCGTGTGCCAAAGAAATGGCAGAGAAAGCGCGTCAGTTAGCTAAATCTAACTATGGTTTATCATTTACTGGGGTCGCTGGTGACCCACTCGAAGGTCAACCGACAGGCACTGTTTGGATTGGGCTGGCGGAAGAAGGCCAACCAACCGTTGCAGAATGTTTCCATTTTAACCGTGACCGAAATTATATTAGACAGAGTGCGATTATGCGAGGGTTAGATCTTTTGCGGCGCCGAATCATTAATAAAAAATAAATATGCGAATGTTTGTTCGGTTTTTTCTTGCTTTTTTGGTACAAAAGAGATATGATAGACCTACTAACAGGAAATGAAAAATAAGTTTATATAAATTAAAGGAGGATTATCCATTGGCAGATGATCGTAAAGTGGCTTTAGATGCCGCACTGAAAAAAATTGAAAAGAACTTTGGGAAAGGTTCTATTATGAAATTAGGCGAAAAAGCTGATCAAAAAATTTCAACTATCCCTAGTGGTTCTTTAGCGTTAGATGTTGCATTGGGCGTAGGTGGGTATCCACGTGGCCGAATTATTGAAGTATATGGTCCTGAGAGTTCAGGTAAAACAACTGTTTCTTTACACGCAATTGCAGAAGTGCAACGAAATGGTGGAACAGCCGCTTTTATCGATGCTGAGCATGCATTGGATCCTCAATATGCGGAGAAACTAGGCGTTAACATTGATGAATTACTTTTATCTCAACCAGATACGGGCGAGCAAGGCTTAGAGATTGCCGATGCCTTAGTTTCAAGTGGTGCGATTGACATCGTTGTCATCGACTCGGTTGCTGCGTTAGTTCCTCGTGCAGAGATTGATGGTGAGATGGGAGCGAGCCATGTCGGCTTACAAGCTCGACTAATGTCTCAAGCACTACGTAAATTATCAGGCTCAATTAATAAGACAAAAACAATTGCTATTTTCATTAACCAAATTCGTGAAAAAGTTGGCGTGATGTTCGGAAATCCTGAAACAACTCCTGGTGGACGTGCATTGAAATTCTACGCAACGGTTCGTCTAGAAGTCCGTCGTGCAGAACAGTTAAAACAAGGAACAGACATCGTCGGTAACCGCACAAAAATTAAAGTCGTTAAAAACAAAGTGGCGCCACCATTTAAAGTGGCAGAAGTTGATATCATGTATGGCCAAGGGATTTCCCAAGAAGGCGAATTACTAGATATGGCTGTGGAAAAAGACCTTATCAGCAAAAGTGGTGCTTGGTATGGCTACAAAGAAGAACGAATTGGCCAAGGCCGTGAAAATGCCAAACAATACATGGCGGATCATCCTGAAATGATGGCAGAAGTGTCTAAATTGGTCCGTGATGCATACGGCATCGGTGACGGTTCAACCATTACAGAAGAAGCAGAAGGTCAAGAAGAATTACCCTTAGACGAATAAATAACGAGTGAATACGACTCGTTAAGAAGAAGGACAACACTTACTGAACAGGACAGGTGTTGTCTTTTTTTGTTTAGAACTAAATTGTTAAATAGACTGTTGTCCATGTCCGAGCCCATCCACATCAAGCAGCTTAGTCAAACAGCAGACTATGCGGCGTTTGTTCTAAAATTTAAACAATTCGTGACGGCGGAAACCTAAAAATGTGACGTTGTCTAATATTTGCTGCCCTTTCCAAAAGAAAGGGCTTTTTTAAGTTGACACCTTTCACGACAAACATTAGAATAAAATTGTGTGTATGCACAAATATGCAAGTAGGCATATTGATAATTGATTTTAGTTTATCAAAAAACTACAAGATATGAATTAACAAAAAGATAGTATGGAGGTGGAAATATGGTTTTAAATATTCTCCTCGCTATCGTCGGTTTGATTGTCGGTCTTGGTTTAGGATTTGTTATTGCAAAGTCACGTCATGATAAAGCAATAAATGGTGCAAAAATTTCAGCGTCGAGTATTCTAGAGAACGCTCGGAAAGAATCAGAAACACTGAAAAAAGAAGCATTGCTAGAAGCTAAGGAAGAGAACCAGAAGTATCGTTCAGAAATTGAAAGTGAGTTGAAAGAAAGCAGATTAGAACTTAAATCTCAAGAAAATCGTTTAATTCAACGGGAACAAACGTTGGATCGTAAAGATGACTCTCTTGAAAAACGTGAAGGCTCACTGGAAGAAAAAGAAGAGAAACTTGGTGCTAGACAGCAATTAATTGATGAGCGAGAAAAAGAAGTAGAAAACTTAATTAATCAGCAACATCAAGAATTAGAACGAATTGCTTCCCTTTCAAAAGAAGAAGCAAAATCGATTATTATGAAGTCAACAGAAGAAGAGTTGAATCATGAACTAACCTTGATGGTCAAGGAGTCAGAACAACGTGCCAAAGAAGAATCTGATCGCAAAGCGAAGAACTTGCTTTCCCTAGCAATTCAACGTTGCGCCGCCGATTCTGTTTCTGAAACAACTGTTTCCGTGGTCACTTTACCAAATGATGAGATGAAAGGTCGCATAATTGGTCGTGAAGGTCGTAATATCAGAGCATTGGAAACATTAACTGGTGTTGATTTAATTATTGATGATACTCCAGAAGCTGTTGTATTATCAAGCTTTGACCCTGTAAGACGTGAAATTGCAAAATTAGCTTTAGAAAAATTGATTGTAGATGGCCGTATTCACCCAGTAAGAATTGAAGAAATGGTTGAAAAAGCTCAAGAAGAAATTGATAAGAAAATTTGGTCAGAAGGTGAAAATGCCGCTTTAGAAATGGGTGTTATGGGGCTAAACAAAGAGCTCATCAAAACTCTAGGTCGTTTATACTATAGAACAAGTTACGGTCAAAATGTTTTGAAACACTCATTAGAAGTAGGTCATATCGCAGGCATGTTGGCTGCTGAAATAGGAGCTAACGAAAAAATAGCAAAACGTGCAGGACTTTTACACGATATTGGGAAAGCTGTTGATCAGACTCAAGAAGGTACACATATACAATTGGGCGTTGAATTAGCTGCAAGATTCGGAGAAAGACCTGAGGTTATTCATGCTATAGAAGCTCACCATGATGACGTTGTTGCAAATACAATTGAAGCAGTTCTTGTAAAAGTTGCAGATGCAATTTCTGCAGGTAGACCTGGAGCAAGACGTGATACTTTGGAAATTTATATCAAACGTTTACAAAAAATTGAAGAAATTGTAAATAGCTTTGATGGTATTAAACAATCATTTGCTGTACAAGCCGGTCGTGAAGTTAGAATTATTGTTGAATCTGAAAAATTTGACGATTTAGCATCTCAAAAACTTGCAAGAGATGTTGCAAAACGAATAGAAGATGAACTTGATTATCCGGGACAAATTAGAGTAACTGTTGTAAGAGAATTCAGAACAACTGAAATAGCAAAATAAAATAAAAAGTTAAGATTTCAGGAAGGTAGCTTTTTCAAAAATAGCTAGACTTCCTGATCTCAAAACTTTAGGATAAATAAAATTATGTTGAAGAGTGATGATAATATATTAAAAGTTTTATTTTTTGGAGATTTGGTAGGCAGACCGGGCAGGTACGCCATAAAAGATTTTTTGGAAAAAAATAAACAAGATTATGATTTTGTCATTGCTAATGTTGAAAATGCATCTCATGGATTTGGTCTAACAGAAAAGAATTATAATGAATTATCCGAATATGGTCTTAATTGTATGACTTCAGGAAATCATATTTGGGATAAAAAAGAAATTTTTAACTACATCGATAAGGCTGATAAGTTAGTCAGACCTTTTAATTATCCGGGAAACACTCCGGGATTTGGAAGTCGTATTTTTGATCTTCCTAATGGTATAAAAATTGGAGTTATAAATGTTTTAGGTCGAGTATTTATGGCTCCAGTTGAATCTCAATGGTCAGTTGTGAAAAATGAAATCATTAAATTAAAAGAAATTACTCCGATTATAATTGTTGATTTTCATGCAGAAGCTACTGCTGAAAAAATTTGTTTTGGCAGGTTTTGTGCAGATTTGGGAGTAAGTGCCTTTTTCGGAACACATACTCATGTTCAGACAGCTGATGATCAAATTGTAAATAATATGGGATATATCACTGATGCAGGTTTTTGCGGTACAGTGGATAGTGTAATCGGTATGGATTATCGAACTTCCTTAAACCGTTTCACGACGGTTATTCCTGAAAGATATGATGTAGCTGACGGTAATGTCGTCCAATTAAATGCTGTTGAAGTTGAAATAGATCAAACAAGCGGGCATACTGTAGCTATAAAAAGAGTTTTTTGTTATGTAGATAAGAATAAAAAGGAAGAGGAAAATGAAAAGTGATTTGCACATTCACACCCTTTATTCAGACGGTGTCTTTTCTCCCGAAAAGATTGTGGACACTGCCATTGATGTCGGGCTCCAAGTAATTGCTTTGACTGATCACGATAATATTCTTTCGTATCAAGTCGCAAAAGACTATTTGAAAAAAACTAATAAAGAAGATAAGTTAGAAATAATTCAAGGTATTGAAGTAAATACTTTGTATAAAAATTATGAAGTCCATATTTTAGGATATTTTATGGATGTTAATAACAGCGATTTTCAAAATTTATTGAAAATGCAGCAACAAGCACGTGTAAAACAGACAAAAGAAATTATTAATCTTTTAGCTAAAAAAGAAGGTATCAGAATAAAATTTGATGACATAAAAAAACAAGTTGCAGAAGGTGGTAGTATTGGTCGACCTCATATAGCAAAAGCTATTACTAATGCTGGGGGAACAAATAATGTAATTGAAGCATATGCTAAATATATTCATGATGATTCGCCTGTATATGTTCAAAGAAAGACAGTATCTCCTCAAGATGCTGTAGAGATTATTTATGACGCAGGTGGTATTCCTGTAATTGCGCATCCTCATGATTTAGATATTGCAGAAGATCTAATTAAAGAATTAATGCAATATGGACTTAGAGGAATTGAGGCATATCATAGAAAACATTCTCCAGCTTGTGTTGAATATTTCTCATCAATGGCTGAAGAATTAGGTTTGATTGTAACAGGTGGATCTGATTTCCACGCACCAAATATAATGAACGGTCAAATTATTTTAGGCAAAAATTTTGTTCCTGAATGGATTTATGAAAAACTCATTGAGGAAAAGAAAAGAATAGATATGGCTTAAAAAATAGGTATCTTTATTATGGTAAAGAAACATTATTGGAAATTAGAATATTCAATTGCATTATTTGTAATGATTGGCGTGATTCTTTTAATTATGCCATTTTCGATTGAAAATACCCGCCAAGCCAATTTTATATCTAAGTGGAATGAAACATTTAATCGTATTGAATATATGTTTTCAGTAATTAATGCTCATATTTCTGACGATATGATAAAAAGTTTTAATAAGGCAGATACCCCAGATGAAAGAGAAAAACTTTTACTTACAATCGTAAAACCATATTTGAGAATAAATACAGCTAATTATCCAATTAGGCATTATAGACCACGTTATATCAATGGTAATCGTATTTATAAAGGTCAAAGGTATTTCTTTGATGACTTTTATTTTGCTGAAAATAATACAATAGTCGGAATAAAAGATATTAAATCAGATAAGGCTGATGATGTATTTTTCTTGATGATGTTTGATATAAATGGTATTTTGCCTCCAAATAGATGGGGGAAAGATATTTATGGTGTAAATATTTATGATGGTGGAAAAATCGAGCCTTTTGGATTTGATAAGAGTATGGATGAATTAAAGAAAGATTGTTCAGAAGCTGGTACAGGTATAAATTGCTCTTATTATTATAAAATAGGTGGAGGATTTGATGACTGATATAAAACGAGTATGTGTATTTGCATCATCTTGTAACTATTTAGAAAAATCATACTATGAAGCAGCAGCAGAATTTGGAGAATTACTCGGGAAGTATGGATATGATATGGTATATGGCGGAAGTTCATTAGGCTTGATGTGGGCTTGTGCAGAAAAAGTAAAACAAAATGGTGCTCAATTAATTGGAGTTATGCCTGAGCGATTGCATAATATGGGAGTTCATACTGATGAATGTGTTGAACTTTTTATAACTCCTTGTATGAGAAGCAGAAAAGCTAAGATGGATGAACTATCTGATGCTGTAGTTGCTCTTGCTGGAGGTTTTGGAACTTTAGAAGAATTATCCGAAATGATTGTACAAAAACAATTAGGATATAATAACAAACCTATTGTGATTTTAAATACAAATGGTTTTTATGATAAATTAATAGAGTTCTTTGACGAAATTATAAATCAAAAATTTGCACGTGATACTGCTAAAAAATTATATTTTGTTGCAAGTACTCCGAAAGAAGTAATTGAATATATAAAAAATTATCAACCCGAAAATTTAGCAATATCAAAAGCTGATATTTATACAAGATAAGTTTTACA
>OMBQ01002004.1_pt1 | contig 14171 bp, 14 predicted proteins | sample 1674311 | NCBI WGS metagenome assembly OMBQ01 (sample SAMEA103958160, study PRJEB25191) | human gut metagenome | biome: human-associated habitat [ENVO:00009003]; feature: intestine environment [ENVO:2100002]; material: feces | place: Germany | collected 2013/2015 | reverse complement strand
CGAACCCGAGAAGTGCTGTCCGACAAAAAGAACTATCGGTAGCTTGCTATCATAGTCAAAGTTGAACGATATAGCAGAAGCATATCAAACAAAAGACTTTTTCTACAAACCGAAACCGCCGTACATCTCTGTACGGCGGTCATACTTTATATCCTTATGTCAAAAAAGCTCCGGATTACTTGCTGAACTTAGCGTCTGCAATTTCATCCATAGACTTGCCTGCATCGTCATTCCATGCATACAGCTTACGGATTTCCTTACCAACCTGCTCAAGCTGCTGTTCGCTTTCGATACGTCTTACTGCATTGAAGTGTGAACGACCCATCTTGTTCTCCATGATCCAGTTGCGAGCGAATGTACCGTCCTGGATTTCGCCGAGAACCTTCTTCATTTCCTTCTTTGTTTCGTCTGTGATAAGTCTCTTACCAACCTCGTAGTCACCGAACTCGGCTGTATCTGAGATAGAATATCTCATCATCTGGAAACCGCCCTTGTAGATAAGGTCAACGATGAGCTTCATCTCGTGGATGCACTCGAAGTAAGCATTCTGAGGATCGTAGCCTGCTTCAACAAGAGTTTCAAAGCCTGCCTTCATTAAGGCTGTAACACCGCCGCAGAGAACGCACTGTTCGCCGAAGAGGTCTGTTTCTGTTTCCATCTTGAATGTTGTCATAAGTACGCCGGCTCTTGAACCACCGATACCTGCGGCATAAGCAAGACCTGTGTCAAGCGCTCTGCCTGTAGCGTCCTGGTGAACTGCAACTAAGCAGGGAACGCCTCTGCCGATTGTGTACTCTGAACGTACTGTGTGACCCGGTCCCTTAGGAGCAACCATGATAACGTCAACGTCTTTGGGAGGTACGATCTGACCAAAGTGGATGTTGAAGCCGTGAGCAAATGCAAGTGTCTTGCCTGCTGTAAGGTTAGGCTCGATGCTCTGCTTGTAAAGGTCAGCCTGTCTTTCATCGTTGATAAGAATCATGATGATGTCAGCCTTAGCTGCTGCCTCCGCCGCTGTGTATACTTCAAAACCTGCAGCCTCAGCCTTAGCCCATGACTTTGAGCCGTTGTAAAGACCGATGATTACCTTAACGCCGCTGTCCTTTAAGTTAAGAGCGTGAGCGTGTCCCTGGCTGCCGTAACCGATTATTGCAACTGTCTTGCCGTCAAGCAGAGAAAGGTTGCAGTCTTCCTGATGATAAAGTTTTGCCATTTTAAAGATCTCCTTTAAATTTGTTTTCGGAGTTTTGCCTCCGTGTATTAAAGCGTGGCTTTTACAGCTTCATAGAAGCCCCGCCTTTTTGCATTGCTATAGAGCCTGTACGGACGGTTTCCTTTATTCCGTACGGACGTAAAAGCTCCTCGAACGTTTTTATACGGGGAACGCTGTCGGATAATTCAAGCGTCATCGTATTTACCGTTATATCGGAAATTTTTGCCTTTGCTATCTCGGCGAGCGAGATAAGTTCAGCCCTCTGTGACGGCTGGCAGGCTACCTTTATAAGTACAAGCTCTCTTGATAAAAGCTCCTCCGCAGGCAGATGACGTACTTTTATAACGTCTATCAGCTTGTTGAGCTGTTTTTCAATCTGCTCCAAGGTATATGCCGTTCCGTCTGCGATAATTGTGATACGGGAAATCTTCTCGTCCTCTGTAACGCCTACCGCAAGGCTGTCTATATTGAAACCCCGTCTTGCGAAAAGTCCCGCAACTCTTGCGAGAACGCCTGCGTGGTTTTCTACAAGTATTGATATAGTATGCTTCATAGGCTCACCCTTTACAGTATAGTCTTTTCGTTTTCGGCTACTCTGACTTCAAGCAGATAACAGCCTTTCGACGAGAGCATCTCGTCTATCGCCTTGTCCGCATCGGCTATATCGGTAATTCTTTTTGCAGGTATGCCGTAGCTGTCAGCCAGCTTTATAAAATCGGGACTGCCGTCAAGGAAAACCGCTGTCAGCCTGTTGTCGTAACCGTTTGTCTGAAGCTCTCTTACCATACCAAGACGATTGTTGGTCATAACGATTACTTTTACCGCAATGTTATGCTGTATCATCGTCGCAAGCTCCATAAACTGCATCTGGAAGCTGCCGTCACCGCATATTGCGACAACCTCGCTGTCCGGACGTGCCGCCTTTGCACCGAGAGCGGCAGGAACGGAATAGCCCATTGTTCCCATACCACCCGATGTTATGAATCGACCGTTTTTAAGACCGATATTGTTGACGGTCCATATCTGATTCTGTCCTACATCGGCGCTTACAACGGAATTGTCGGGGAGCTTTTGTCCGAGAAGCCTTATGAAAGCCTTGGGATTAACGCATCCGTCAGGCTCGTTGCCGATCGGCTTGTCCTGTGTTTTCTTTATTTCACTAAGTTCCTGCTTCCAGTCGTAGTGGTCGTAATTCTTCACACATTCAAGCAGCTGTTCGAGTATATTCTTTACATCGCCTACAACGGGTATCGTTGCGGCAAGGTTCTTGCCTATTTCCGCAGGGTCAACATCTATATGTATTACCGTTGCGCCCTCAAGTCTGCTTATTGCGGTGACCGCTCTGTCGCCTACTCTCGCACCGAGAAGTATCAGCAGGTCGCAGTTGTTGATAGCGTAGTTCGCACTCTTTACGCCGTGCATACCTATCATTCCGTAGAACAAGGGATCGTCCGCAGGAACACTGCTCATACCCATCATTGTGTTGACAACGGGTATATCCGTCACCTGCATAAAATCTCTCAGCAGATTTACCGCACCTGCGGTAAAGATACCTCCGCCCGCACAGATAAGAGGCTTTTTGCTCTTTTCTATGGCGGCAACGGCACGCTTTATCTGCAGCTTGTTTCCCTGAATGCTGGGCTTATATGAGCGTATATCCACCGTTTTCGGATATTCAAAATCTATTACTGACTTCTGAACATCAAAAGGCATATCTATAAGCACAGGTCCCGGTCTGCCGGAGCCTGCGATGTAAAATGCGTTTTTGAAGATGACAGGCATTTCCGCAGGGTCTTTGACAAGATAGCTGTGCTTTACGAAAGGCTCAGCCGCACCTGTTATATCTGCCTCCTGGAAAACGTCACGTCCTATCTGTTCACAGCTTACCTGTCCTGTGATAAGCACCATAGGTATGCTGTCCATATGGGCGGTTGCGATTGCCGTGATAAGATTTGTCGCACCCGGTCCCGATGTTGCTATAGCAACGGCAGGCTTTCCGGTCATACGGGCATAACCGCTTGCGGCGTGTCCGCCGTTTACCTCGTGGCGCACAAGCACATGGCGTATATCCGAGCTTATAAGCTCGTCATAAAACGGACATATAGCCGCACCCGGATAACCGAATACAGTAGTTATACCCTCCGCTTCGAGAGCCTTTACCATAGCTCTTGCAACCGTCATTCTTTCTGACGCCATCTATCGACCTACCCCTTTATAAGTGTTGATGAATATACTGTATTTTTATACAGCAAAGCCGCACGGTAATTTTTGTGCTTACAAATAATTATAACCGCTTTACAAATAAAAGTCAAGATTTCTTTGCATATAAATAGTCGCCTTGAGGGCGGTTTTCAGTATATTTTTCACATAAATACCGCTGTCGGTGACGTGATGTATATTTTGCATACGCTCACAGCCGTATTTTTTTGCCGATAAACTTAAATTCAACTGTATATCTGCCGATAAATATACAGAGTAATTTTGCCTGCGGCGTTAAAATGCGGTTCAGGCGGAAAAGAGGCTTTTAATGGCGTTTGAACATCTGTGCGGTCAGGTCATGACCGACAGTAACGGAACGACTTACATAATATCCGATAATTTTTCGGTCATATATCCCGGTGACGCTCACCCCGACGTATACGAGTGGGCTGATATTTCTGCGGTTAAAATCGACAAAAGCAGTATCACCGTCACTACAGGAAAGCAGACATATCACATACCCGACAGGGCGTTTACGGGCAGGGCGCAGTTTACAGCGGCAAAGACGCTGATATTGTCGCAGGTATCCGATAAGGAAACAGCCTGTGACGTTAGCGTAGAGGTGCTTCCCGACAAGCGCTTCTATTCAAATTACGATATACCCGATTCAGCTGTTTTTGCAAAAGGCGAATATAATCCCAAAGAGATACGTTCTTCCGTGCTGTCGCTCGTTCTGGGTAAAATGGGCAGACTGCTCTGGTGCATAGGGATACTTGCATGCGTTGCCACCGCAATTATTTTCCAGATGTATATCGGTTTTGCACAGGATACATGGTGGTATCTGTCCATAGGCACATTCTTCTGCGCCGTAGGTGCGGTAGTGCTGACCTATCTTGTAATGGTACTTATCGCAAAGATAAAATACTCGGGTCTTATCAGAAGCTGTGCGGATAACGATGAAACGATAACGTTTGCCGTATGCCCCGCAGGAGTATCCGCCGCAGAGGAGAGCGTATACAGCCCGCACGAGATAATTCGCTTCGGAATGAATGATAATTATATAGAAACCTCGTCAATGTTCATAGTCACAAGAAGTAATGCACCGCTTGTATGGATACCGAAATCGCTTTTCGACGGAGCGGCTCTTGACAGGATAGAACAGTACCTTGCGCTCGGAACGCAGGATAAATAAGCGGAAAGGAGCAGGGGATAATGAGTGAAAGAATACCCGAGGTCGTTTGTGAACGGATAAATATAAACGAAAGCGAAGTGCTTGTGTTCTCGGTCAAAAACGGACTTTCAAAAATAGGCATCTGCAGGATAAATTCCGAATATGATAAATACTGTCTTTATTCTCACGATGAGCCGGTAATGGTAATAAGCGGAGGAATGAACGATGATGACACAGACAAGGTAATAAGCGAATACGGCAGTGCGTCGGGCGGCTCGATAATTGCCGACAGCATAGACAGAGCGTATGAAAAGCTGGCGGCGGGAGGCTCTCCCGAATATGCCCTTGAGCCGCTTATGAGATTGCTTTCTGACGGACTTTATGCGGTAAGCTATGTTGAAACATATCCCACGGCAGGAGAAAATATGTTTTTCTGGTCGGGATACGGCGTGTCAAAACAGCTCAGAAACAGCAGCAGAAATATCAGATTAATCGGCGACAAGGCGTACAGCGCACCGTTTCTGATTCCTACCGAAAAGCCCTCGTCCTATGACCCCTCGCTGATAAAAAAGGCAAGCGTGAAAGGAACGAGAAACGGAGATTTGTTCGGAATATCCATTCATTTTTCGGGCCTTTACTCATTACTGCTGAAGGGACATTATGCGGCTTGTGCGGCGGCTATAGAAAACCGACCTTTTTATACGGTACAGATACAGCCGCTTAAAAATATATGGAAGATAACGGACGAAAACGAGGAGATTAAATCCATAGGTTTTTCCTCTGCGTCATTCAGAGTGCCGTTTGAATCTCTGACAAAGGAGCAGCTGAGAATCGGACTTACCGCAAGAAAATACGTTACCCCGGATACCTACGATACGATAAAGCAGAAGCTGGGGATAGTGCCGAAGTCAAGCCAGAAGAGGATACCGAAGCAGCTTGACATATTCTCCGAGCGTTATCCCGATGCGGATATGGTAGCCTGCGCACAAGGCATAGACGAGCTTACAAAGCCTATGCTTGACGCTCTGCTTGCAGGTCAGACCGAGCTTGACGGCAAGGTGATAATTTCGGAAAATTATTATAACAGCGTAACTGCTGCCTGCAACTACCTGCGTTATCACAGCAAGGACGATTTTATTGATTTTGCACTGAACGTTATGCGAAATCCGGAGCTTTCCGCCACCTACTCATACGTTGCCTCCAGTCTTGCAAAGGTGCGTGACGAGCGTGTAAAGCAGTTCTTCACAGAGGTGAAGAATTCGGGCGATGCCGGATATTCAAAGATAATCGGCACGGCACGTTCCTATATCGACAACTATGACAAGTATGAGGAAATTTCATCGGAGGATTTCTTCAACGCACTCCCCGAGCCGAAACAGGAAAGAAAGCGTAAGGAAATAATTCATCTTACCGGCGACACGAAAAGTGAAGACAGGATAAGCTCCGAAACCGCAAAAATGATGGCTGCCCACATAGCCACAATGATGGATAATAAAAGCAAATAAAATCATTACCGCCGTGTACAATTCCGTACACGGCGGTTTGCTGTCTGAGGACGGTATTGCTTATCCGGATGATCATTCACAAAAATTGTACGGTACGAAATTCACCCGCCACGCATTTTTTCTTGACTATAAGCATTAATTAGTGTAAAATAAAATTGTATAACTAAGGCAACACCGCACAATTAACGGCTATCGCCTTTGCCGCACGCTTGCTTGCGTATTTTCCGTCATCTTGCACAAATTTTGCTTGACAGGCGTTAGCCTGCCCACACTCAATTTATACAATCTGACGAAAAATCTGACTGCGCAATCGCACGACAATAATTATGCGGTATTGCCCTAAAAAACGGGAATGAATCCGGAGGGTATAATTTATGCTTTTACATCAGGTAAAGCTGCCGCACTTCAAACATTCCGCCGAAAGCGAAACAGTAAAGCTACCTATGCCCGACAAGGTAGTGATAAGTATGGCTCAGCATCTCGGCGCACCGTGTACCCCGACAGTAAAGGTCGGCGACAAGGTGAAGATAGGCGATGTGATAGGTAGCAGTGAGGCGGCTATGTCCGCACCCGTTCACAGCAGTATATCGGGAACGGTAACGGCAATAACCGATGTCCTGCATATATCGGGCAGGAATATGCAGTCGGTCGTTATTGAGAATGACGGCCTCGAACAGATCAGCGACAGCGTCTGTCCGCCTACTGTAGAAAACAGGGAGCAGTTTTTACAGGCGGTAAGAAACAGCGGCTCCATAGGTCTTGGCGGCGCAGGCTTTCCTACCTCGCTGAAGCTCGGCTTTGACCCCAAAGAAAAGCAGCCCGATTTCCTTATTATAAACGGTGCGGAGTGCGAGCCTTACATAACCTCCGACTACCGTTGCTTTATGGAGGAGGGCGAGGACGTTCTTGAGGGCGTGTTGCTTATGCTGAAATATCTCGGTATACCGAAGTGCATTATCGGCATTGAAAAGAATAAGCCGAAAGCCATCGAGAAAATGACAAGGCTTTGCGAAAAGCACGACAACATCACGGTAAAACCGCTCAAATCAAGCTATCCGCAGGGTGCTGAGAAAACGCTTATCTTCAGCACGACAGGCAGAGTAGTAAAGGAAGGCACACTGCCCCTTGCAAGCGGCTGTATAGTTATCAATTCCTCCACTGCGGCATTTATCGCACAGTATATAAGAACGGGTATGCCGCTCGTAAAAAGAAGAATAACCGTTGACGGAAATATTGTGAAGAAGCCGTCAAACTTCATTGTTCCCGTCGGAATGTCTATAGGCGAGATAGTGTATTACGCCGAGCTTTCCGACAAGCCCGACAGAATAATACTCGGCGGACCTATGATGGGTGCGTGCGCATTCGACCCTGACTATCCGCTTTCCAAAACAAACAACGCAGTGCTTATGTTTGCAGACAGCCCCGTGTATGAGCCGTCAGATTGCATACGTTGCGGCAAGTGCGTAAAAGCCTGCAGTATGAATCTTCTGCCGACAGAGCTTGAACACGCATTTGATATGAGGGACGCAAGGCGACTTGAAAAGCTGAAGGTAAACCTCTGCGTCAACTGCGGTGCTTGCAGCTTTGTCTGTCCGGCAAAGCGTAACCTTGCGGAAAAGAATCAGCTTGCAAAGGCATTTCTGCGTGAGCAGTCAACAAGGAAAGGAAAGTAAGGGTATAATATATGTCTAAACTTATAATAGAGCCGTCACCGCACATAAAGTCGGGTGTTACGACTCAGAAGATAATGCTGAGCGTTATTATAGCACTGCTCCCAGCCCTGTTTGCGTCTGTGTGGATTTTTGGACTCAGAGCGCTCATAATGACAGTAATATGCTGCACGTCCTGCGTGATTTTCGAGTGGGCTTGCAGAAAGATAATGAAAAGAAGCAACACGATAAGCGATCTGTCCGCTGTGGTAACAGGTATGCTCCTTGCGTTCAACCTGCCTGTCACATTGCCTTTTTATATGGCGATAATCGGTTGCTTTGTAGCAATAGTAATAGTAAAGCAGTTCTTCGGCGGAATCGGTCAGAACTTTGCAAACCCTGCGATAACAGGCAGAATAGTGCTTATGCTGTCGTTCACGTCCTATATGACGACATGGGCAGCGCCGTTCTACTACAGAAATGCAGGAGAGATAGTAACTACATCGACACCTCTTGTAAGCGAAACGCCTGCTTCGCTTGCCGACCTGTTCTTCGGAACAACAGGCGGCTGTATCGGCGAAACCTGCGCTCTTGCACTGCTTATAGGCGGAATTTTCTTAGTGGCTGTCCGTGTAATATCGCCCGTAACTCCTCTGTGCTTCATCGGTACGGTGTTCGTGCTGTCGATATTCTCAACAGGAAGCCTTGAGGGTGCGTTAGCGTCCGTTCTTTCGGGCGGACTTCTGCTCGGTGCAATATTCATGGCTACCGACTATGCGACTACTCCCATCACCACAAAAGGCAGGATAATATTCGGCATCGGTTGCGGCCTTGTGGCTATGCTCATACGAAGCTTTGGCAGTATGCCTGAGGGCGTATCGTACTCGATACTGCTTATGAATATTCTCTCTCCGCTTATCGACCGCTTCACGGTGCCGAAGGCATTCGGTGCGGCAAGTGAGCAGAAAGGCGGTAAGAAATGAACGTACTGAAAAAAATCAAGCCCGTGCTTGTACTGTCGGTCATATGTACTCTTATCTGCGCACTGCTGATAGTTACATATAATCTGACTTATGTCGATACGTCAGGCGTACTGACGGATAATCTGAAAGCAGGCTGTATCGCCGCAGACGGCGAGGGCGAATATGCGCTTATCACCGATAAGGCGGCGGCAAAGCTGGACGGCGAAGAATTCGGTAATATCTCAAAGATAGTAAAGAACAAGACAAAAGGCACGTTCCTTTTTGAAACCGTTGTTGACGGCTATGCCGCAGACGGCATCGACGCAGTAATAGCAATAGACAAAAACGGCGCGGTAAGCGGTATAAGCATAATCGCACTCGGCGAAACTCCCGGTCTTGGCTCAAAAATAAACGACGATGCATTCCTGCAGAGGTTCTACGGCGTGAAGTCGGATATTTCGATAGTCAAGTCAGAGCCGAAAAACGAAAACGAGGTACAGGGAATTACAGGCTCGACGTTTTCTTCAAAAGGTATGGCGAAGGCTGTAAATCTTGCCGTAAAGGCATACTCGGTAATGGATAAGGAGGTACAGCCGAATGAGTAATCTGAAGGAATTTACCAAAGGACTTATAAAAGAAAATCCGAACATGGTAATGCTGCTCGGTATGTGTCCCACGCTCGCCATTACAACAATGGCGGCAAACGGTGTAGGAATGGGACTTTCCACAACGTTTGTACTTGTATGTTCAAATATAGTTATCTCACTGCTTAAAAAAGTGATTCCCGACACGGTAAGACTTCCTGCATATATAGTTATAGTAGCAGGCTTTGTAACGTTTGTCAGCCTTATATTACAGGCTTTCGCCCCAGACATCTATTCGAGCCTTGGTATGTACCTGAGCCTTATCACAGTTAACTGTATCATTCTCGGCAGAGCGGAAATGTTCGCTTCTAAAAACAAGGTCATCCCGTCGATAATGGACGGTCTTGGAATGGGACTCGGCTTTACGCTGACACTTGTGCTTGTAGGCTCTGTCCGTGAGATATTCGGTTCGGGTCAGTGGTTCGGAATTACCGTAATGCCTGAATTTATAGAGCCTATGACGCTGTTTATTCTCCCCGCAGGTGGATTCTTTGTACTCGGTGCCGTTATAGCCGTTGTAAACCGCCTTATGAAGAAAAAGCCCCGTGAGATCGGCTGTCACAACTGCCCCAACGCAGAGGGCTGCCCCGGTGCCTGCGACAAGGCAAACAGTAACGGAGGTGAGCAGTAATGGAAATCGCAAAAAATCTGATGATAATACTGCTGACAGGCATTCTGACCGAGAACTTCGTATTATCGAAATTCCTCGGTATCTGCCCCTTCTTAGGTGTTTCAAAGAAGCTCGACAGCTCTATAGGTATGGGTGCGGCGGTTACATTCGTAATGGTCTGCGCAAGCCTTGTTACCTATCCTATCTACTACGGTATACTTGTTCCGCTCGGAATAGAGTATATGAATACGATAGCGTTTATCCTTGTAATCGCCGTATTCGTTCAGCTTGTTGAAATGGTGCTGAAAAAATATATGCCGCCGCTTTATAAGTCGCTCGGCGTGTATCTTCCCCTTATCACCACAAACTGTGCCGTACTCGGTGTTACACTGCTCAACCTTACAAAAGACTACGACCTTTTAGAGAGCGTTGTAAACTCGTTCGGTGCGGGTCTTGGCTTTATGATAGCTATGATAATATTCTCAGGTGTACGTTCAAGACTTGAACGCTGTGACATACCTAAGGCACTTCAGGGTGCGCCGATAACACTTATGGCGGCTTCGATAGTATCGCTTGCGTTTATAGGCTTCGGCGGTGTGGTTGACGGAATTTTCGGCGGTTAAGCGAAAGGAAAGACGATGAAAGAATATATTTTACCTATACTTATATTTCTCGGCTTCGGCGCACTTTCGGGTATATTACTGCTGATAGCGTCAAAGGTGCTGGCTGTAAAGACAGATGAAACCGAGGCAAAGATAACCGAGGCACTTCCCGGTGCAAACTGCGGCGGATGCGGTTATTCAGGCTGTGCAGGCTATGCCGCCGCCGTAGCTCATGACGGCGCACCGACTAACCTGTGTAAGCCGGGCGGAGCGGATGTTATGAAGAAGATAAACGCAATAATGGGTACCGAGGGCGGAGAATTTGTCCGTGAGGTAGCCTATGTGGCCTGCAACGGCTGTGAAAAAGCGACTAAGGACAGATTTACATTCACAGGAACAAAGTCCTGCGCCGCTGTTGAGAAATTCTACAACGGCAAGGGCGAATGCCGCTTCGGCTGTGACGGCTACGGCGACTGCGCAGCGGTTTGCGGTAATGACGCAATTACGATTACTGACGGCGTTGCGGTGGTTGACCCTGCTAAGTGCGGCGGTTGCGGAAAGTGCGTTACCGCCTGTCCGAATCACCTTATATTCCTCCGAAAAGAAACAAGCACAGTTGCTCTGCGTTGCTCGTCAAAGGACAGCGGCAAGGTCACAAGAACGGTATGTACAAACGGCTGTATCGGCTGTAAGATATGCGAGAAAAAATGTCCTCACGGTGCGGTTATCGTTGCGGATAACCACGCTGTTATCGACTATGACAAATGTACCTCGTGCGGCACCTGCGTATCTGCCTGTCCGAGAAAGTGCCTTGTCAATATAACCTGTACACATTCAGAAAAGGCGGAGCAGGCGGACAATTAATCCGATTATTTCAGGCAAACGAAAGGAAACCGACAAGAGATGTCAAAAGCAAAGAGAAAGAACAGCTCATACAAGAATGAACCTAAGAAACCCGTGATAAACAGCCGCAGTGACAGAATACGCTATGCAAATCAGAAGCTGTACGATTATCCGCTGTCTGTCACTTGGTTTCGCATATTCAAGACCGTGATAACGGTACTGCAGGCTGTTATGTCGGGCTACTCGGCTATAGTATGCGTTGTGTCGGTATTTGCGTCATTCAGCGATGAAGTGCAAAAACAGGCAAATGCCGCCGCAATACCCGGCTTTATTGCATACAATATCGTAATGTCGGTACTGCTTGCGGCTGTTGTTCCTCTTTGCGTCATAATGTTCAGACAGCTTTCCGAGCTGACCAAAAAATCTTACGGTTTCCTTAAATTTTTCCTCATCTATACCTCGTGCGTAAACGCTGTAAGCACTTCGGCAAGCGAGCTTTTCAGAGTTGTGCTGTTCAGCGGCGTTAAAGACTATGACATCAGCATAACAAATATACTTTTCGCAATTTTCTCAGTAGTATTTATGGCAGTATGGCTCATTCTGAATTTAAGATATTTCAAAAACAGAAGGAGCCTTTTCAGTGATTGAAAGGACGTAACAAAATGGATGAAAACGCAAAAAAGAATGAACGTGAATTAAGAAAATATCGTGCAAAGCTCAGAATGGATTATTATCCGTTGCCGCTGAGGTGGTTTAAATTTTTCCGCTATGTGTCGATGATACTCAATATCATAAGCTGCATATCAGGTATAATCAGCTATATTCTTATAGCCGCCACAATTAACAATCCCGAAGCCATCGAAAAGATACAGGCGTCCTTTACCGGAATGAATATGGAGTTATTCACGGTAATTGCCGTAGCGGATTTTCTGGTAACGGTCTATCTTCTTGTGCTGTGTGTGCTTGTATTCAAAAGAATGGGTACGCTCGCAGTGTCGGGATATAATCTGATAGTCGCATTTCTGATTTCTGTTCCTGTTATAAACGGCGTGCGACAGCTTATGTCAGGGTGTCTTAATGTTATGGTCTATCCTGAGGTTTATACATTCGGCGATACTGTCAGAAATATGATAGTGATGATAGCGTTTTCGGGTGTCGCATCACTGCTTAATTACATTTATTTCAGAAAGCGTAAGAGCCTGTTTACAGATAACCCCGAAATTGACAATATTGAAATCGACAACGGAAGCGTTCAGCTTCAGCACTATGACGAATGCCCGTTCTGCCACGCAAAGATAAACGGCAATTCGTCCTTCTGCGAGCATTGCGGAAGAAATTTCACCGAACCGGCGGATAACGGTGAGGATAATTCCCGGAAGGAATAAAAAATAATGAAAGTTACAGAGTTGTTTTCACTCGGAGCAAATGAAATTAAAAACCGTCTGCCTATGGCAACTGCGGCAAAGTTTTCTACTCAGAAGATAGAGGGCAAAAGCGGAAAAAGCCTGCTCGCCGCCTGTATATCACGCTATAACTGCCGTATCATTCCGATAGCGGCGCTCATAATGATAATCTGCACGTTTATGTCGGTTCTGTTTGAAAATGTAATTACCGACGGCGGCTCGGCGGAGATTGCAGGAGAGGTGCTGATACTGTTTACCGCAGTGTGCGGTGTCGGCTTCGGATTTTATTTCAGCGGAAAATACCCGTCATATTATCCTTATGTATTCTGGGGACTTTATCTGATTTCATACTGTATAAAGGTCACCGGCTGTATTTCCGGGGCGACCGGACTTTCACAGACAGCGGTAACAATAATGGTTTTCGCCGCCGTTCCCGTTTTCGCACCTGCCGCATCGGCGTTCTTCCTCGGGATAATCCCCGTGTGGTATACGATACTTTGTAACATCAACAATGTTTCGGGTTATTACCCGTTCACAGTGTGGGGACTTGCCTTGCTCGGCTTTTTCATATCCTGCTCGATGTACAGCCTTTACACCGCCAGAATGATAAATTCAAAGCGTATAAAGGACGACAGAGAGCGGATGAAGATGTCTGCGGTAATGGACAGCCGTACAGACCTCTATAACAGGGCATACGGCATAGAAAAGGCTACAGAGCTTCTCAGAAGCGGCAACAGCATTGCATTGCTGCTTGTCGATATAGACAATTTTGCGGAATACAACCGCATTTACGGCAATGAAAAAGCCGATGAAGTGCTTTTTGCCGTAGCCAACTGCGTAAAGATAATATCAAAGCCTAAGACGGATATTATCTGCAGATATGAGGGCGATACTATCCTTGTCTGCCTTACGGTAAAAGCCGATAAGGATGCAATTGTACTCAGCGAGGAGATACGCAGTGCCGTAAGGGATATGAAGATACCGTTCCCCGAGGCAAGCCGTTACCGTAACATAACGGCGACAGTAAGCGCCGCAAGAGGTATGCCCGGCGATACCTATGACGATATATATGTAAGAGCGATGCGCTCCCAGAGCGTTGCAAAACGCATAGGCGGAAACTGCATAGCGTTCAAGGAACACACGTTCAGACCCGACGGAGAAAAATAAACACAAAAAAACCGATGCTTTTTGGCATCGGTTTTTCGGACTGTCGATAAACTGATTGTTATTAAAGCCACACAGTTAAATATATCGCCACCACCGTCGAAAACATTTTCAGTGCCGACAGGGCATTAATAATTTCGTGAGTGTATCAGTGCAACTGCACTGACATTGACTCTTCAAAAAAACGCCACTAACCTGAGATATAT